>JAEAMG010001310.1_pt1 | contig 19548 bp, 20 predicted proteins | sample 8958741 | NCBI WGS metagenome assembly JAEAMG01 (sample SAMN16933256, study PRJNA681125) | bioreactor sludge metagenome | isolation source: anaerobic bioreactor treating anionic surfactant - SDBS | place: India: Bengaluru | collected 2019-02-28 | reverse complement strand
TCCACGCGACGCCGATCGGCCCGGATCGTACAGATGCCCTCGGAAACGGCGCAGGTTACAATCCACTATTCATCTGTTGCTGATGCATCAGACTCTCTTTGTTTTTCTTGTCTTTGAGTATGCACAGTCCATGAAAAAATCAAGGAGAAACTCCATGATCCTTGTCCGGACAGTGTGGTTAAGGCTGTGTCGGCACACGGCGCCAGCGGCGTCGCAGGCGAAGCGAATTGCCCACGACCGAAACGGAGCTCATCGCCATCGCGGCGGCGGCGAATTCCGGATTCAGCAGAATGCCCCAGAGAGGATAGAGGACGCCGGCGGCGACCGGGATGCCGATGATGTTGTAGATGAAGGCCCAGAAGAGGTTCTGGCGGATGGTCCGCATGGTTTCGAAGGAGAGGCGGATCGCTCGCGGCACGGCCAGAAGATCGTCCCGCATCAATGTGATGTCGGAGGCCTCGATCGCCACATCCGTCCCCGCGCCGACAGCGATTCCGATGTCGGCGGCCGCGAGCGCCGGGGCGTCGTTGATCCCGTCCCCCACCATCGCCACGATCTCGCCCGCCTCGCGGAGTCGATGGATTTCGGCGGCCTTGTCGCCCGGAAGCACCTCCGAAAGGATGCGGTCGATGCCCAAGGTCTTGCCCATCGCGTTCGCCGTTCCCCCATTGTCCCCGGTGATCATGGCGACCTTCAGGCCCATCCCCTTCAGCTCGGCGATCGCCGCGGACGCGGAGGGTTTGGGTTGATCGGAAAATCCCAGCAACCCGAGGAGGCGGCCCCCCTCTGCCACGAAGACGGAAGTTTTCCCGTCACCGGCAAGCCGCACGGCCTCCGAGTCGATATCCCCCCCGCCGGTCACCACCCCCTCCCCTTCCAGAAGACGGCGGTTTCCCAGCAGCAGGGCCTTTCCGTCCCGGAATGCCTTTACGCCGAGGCCGGACAACGCCTCGAACCCCGTCACCGCGTCGGCAACGAGGCCTGCCCGCTTTCCCCGTTCGAGGACCGCCCTTGCCAGCGGGTGTTCGGACGCGGCTTCGATGTCGAGGGCCGCCTGCAGGAGGTTTTTGGGATCGACTCCCCGTGCGGGAATCATGTCCGTCACTTCCGGCTCTCCGCGCGTGAGCGTTCCGGTCTTGTCGAAAACGATCGTCCGGAGGCGGTAAGCGTTTTCCAGGCTCTCCCCCCCTTTGATCAGGATGCCGTTTTCCGCCCCGAGCCCCGTCCCGACCATGACCGCCGTCGGGGTCGCGAGTCCCAGCGCGCATGGACAGGCAATGACGAGAACGGACACGAAATTGAGGAGGGCGCGGCTGAACGCCGCATCGGGGACCCAAAAATACCAGACGGCGAACGTGACCACGGCGATCCCGAATACGGCGGGAACGAAGATCGATGCGACCCTGTCCGCGAGACGCTGAATCGGGGCCTTCGACCCCTGCGCCTCCTCCACGAGCCGGATGATCTGCGCCAGCGCCGTCTCGGCGCCGATCCGTGTAGCCCGGAACGTGAAGCTTCCGGTCCGGTTGAGCGTCGCGGCAAAAACCTCCGCCCCCTCCATTTTAGCCACCGGCATGCTCTCTCCGGTCAACATGGATTCATCGACGCTGGAGCTGCCGGAGACGACCACGCCGTCCGTGGAGATCTTCTCCCCGGGCCGAACCACGATCCAATCGTCTTTCACGACCTGATCGATCGGAATGTCCCTCTCCACACCTTCCCGGATGACACGCGCGGTTTTCGGCTTCATCCCCATCAGGCGCTGGATCGCCTGGGAGGTCCGTCCCTTCGCCCGGGCCTCCAGAAGCCGGCCGAGGATAATCAGCGTCACGATGAAGGCCGCCCCGTCGTAATAGACGTGGGGCAGGATTCCGGCTTCCGAGAAGAAACGCGGGAAAAAGGTCGCAAGCGAGGAATAGAGCCAGGCCGCCAGCGCCCCGACGGCCACCAGTGTGTTCATGTCCGTGGTCTTCTGCCGGGCCGCCTTGATCGCGCCGCTGAAAAACCGGCTCCCGACCCAGAAAACGACCGGCGTGGTCAGGAGGAAGAGGGCTATGAGGAGCGGCTGCCGGGGGATCCCCATCAGAAAGGGGAACCAGTGTCGCATGGAGCCGACGAAGATCACGACGCTGAGCACGATTCCGACGGCAAAGCGGATCTTCAGATCCCGGATCTCCTTTTCACGGGCCGCACCGATCGGATCCTCCCGGGTGTCGTCGGGAATCCCCAGGTAGTCATACCCCTGTTCGGTGACGACCCGGCGGACCGCCTCGATGCCGGCCCATCCCGGAATGTGAGACACCGTGGCCCGCGCGGTCGCAAGGTTGACCGCGACGTCGGTCACGCCCGGAACCTCCCGGATGGCGTTCTCCACACGGCGGACACAGGCGGCACAGCTCATCCCCCCGACGGAGACGGTCGTTTTCAGATCCCGTTTATCCGACAACCTCGTACCCCGCTTTCGATATCCTTTCCCGGATCAGCGCCCGGTCCACCGGCATCTCCTCCGTGAAGGACGCCTCCCCTGTTTCCAGGTTCACCTGCACATCCCGGATCCCGTCCATGCCGCTCAGCGCTTTGGCCACGGCCATGACACAGTGTCGGCATGTCATCCCCTTGATTTTGATCGTCGTCATTTCATCCTCCTTTGTTTCTTTCTATCATATCCCGGTTCATTTCGACAGCGGGAATCGTCCCTTCCGATGTTAAAAAGTTCTTTTTTTACGATGATATCCCCGTTATTAAATGCTTGACAGGAGGATTTCGACCCGATATTTTACAGCCGCTCGCGATTGTCCGGAATTCTGGAACAGCGCCGTGAATCCTGCTGATTTCGGAGCGGGAAAGACGGATTGGTGACATTGATGCCCATGATCCGATCCCTGTTCAAAAGCAAACCCCGCCGCCGGTCCCTGATCGCCTTCCTGTTGGCGCTGGCGCTCCTGCTGCCGGCCTGGTGGTATGGCGGTCTATGGCAACAGGAAAGGCTCGTCGTCGAAAAAAGGACCCAGACGGCCGAACTGCTGAAGGTCCAGGGCCGTTCCCTGAGCGCGGAAATCGGCGGCCGAACGGCCCTCGTCAAGGCGCTCAAAGCGTTCCTGATCGAATATATCAGTCATGACCGGGAAATCGTTCCGGCAGAATTCAACAACTTTGCCGCCGGCATCAGCAGCGCCGCAAGCGGCGTCCGCACCATTATTGTGGCCCGTGACGGAATCATCCAGTGGATCTACCCGGAAGGGAGCCCCGACGGCCGTGCCGGCCGTGATCTTCTTCGCGACGCCCGACCGCCATTCCGCGCCGACGTTCAGCGTGCGGTTCGTTCACGCAAAATCGTGATCGGCGATCCTTATGCGCTTCGTCCCAAGGGATTCGCCTTTGCGGCACAGGAGGCCATTTACGCCGGAGACCGTCTCTGGGGGCTGATATCCGTCGTTCTGGACCTTCCTCTCCTGCTGTCGGATGCAGGCATGGACTCCCAGCCCCAAGGTCTGCAGATTGCCCTGCTGGACCGCTCCGATCATCTGTTGTTCGGGGAGAAGACCGTCCCGACGAAAAACCCGGTTTTTCAACAGGTCGACACCCCGGACGGATCTTGGAAGCTGGCGGCGCTGCCCGCCGAAGGATGGACCGCGTCCGTGAAAAAGCCTCTCCTTCTGTTCCGCGGGATCACCCTGGGGATCGCGCTTTTGACCGCCGTCCTGATCGGACTGGTGGCCGGTTATCAGGCACACCTGACCCAGGCCATCCGTCGGCGGACCGGTGTCCTGCAGCGCTCGCTTACCGATCGCCGGGAAACGGAAGAACAACTGAACCTGACGTTGAACAACCTTCGGCAGGCGATGGGAGCGGCGTTGAATACGCTCGCCCTGACGGTGGAATCAAAGGATCAATACAAAACGGGCCACCACAGAAGGGTCGCCGATCTGGCAAGAACGATCGCAACGGAGATGGGGCTCTCCCGGCAGATCATCGACGGCATCCGGATGGCGTCTTCCCTTCACGACATCGGAAAGATCTCCGTTCCCGCGGAAATTCTGAGCAAGTCCTTCGCCCTCTCCGAAGCGGAACGACACCTGATCAAGATGCACCCCCAGTCGGGATACGATATCCTGAAGCAGGTGGAGTTTCCGTGGCCCGTGGCCAAGATCGTCTGGCAGCATCATGAACGGATGGACGGATCCGGCTATCCGCTGGGTTTGAAGGGGGACGAAATTCTGCTGGAGGCGCGAATCCTTGCCGTCGCGGATGTGGTCGAGGCCATGGCCTCCAACCGTTCCTACCGAACCGCGCCGGGACTGAACAAAGCATTGGAGGAGATCGCGGCGCACCGGGATGTTCTGTACGACCCCAGCGTCGTTGACGCATGCCTTTGCATTTTCAAGGACAAAGATTTTCGGCTGGTTGAGTGAACATGCCGATTGTGCCGGCCGGGAACATTGCGGACTTTCCCCGGATCACCGCAGGACCCCGGCCGTGATTTTCGAAGATCCACAGCGGCGTCGGGAGGAAAGGCATGCTGATCCGTTGCTGGGGGGCAAGAGGATCCATCCCGGTTTCGGGGAGGGAATACCTGCGCTATGGGGGAGACACGCCCTGCATTGAAATCCGCACCGCAGAGGATCGCATCGTCATCATTGATGCCGGTTCGGGCATCCGCAGACTGGGAAACCGACTCGTCGCCGAAAAACGTTCCCAATATACGATGATCTTCACCCATGCCCACTGGGATCACATCATGGGCTTTCCGCTTTGGAGGAGATGGTCGCAAAATGCCGGAGAATGAGCGCCGGGCAACCGCTGGATTGTTTTGCCGTCCATCAGGACATGGAGATCGTTCTCTGAAACGGGATGAAAAGCCTTTACGGTTCTCGGGAGGACCGAAACCGGAAACATCGCCGATGTGTATGGAAATCTTATCGGCGGCACCCAACAAACCCTAAAACGAAAGGAGTCATTCAAGATGTGCATCCAGGAAGAAAGGCATTGCGCAAACCGGCATCCCAAAGGTTCTCTTCACGGGCATCGTTTTGCAATATCCCTGCTCGTTGCCGTTTTTCTGTTGGCCTGGTTTCCCGCACCCGGCGGGGCGCATTCCCCGAAAGAAATTGCGCTTTCCTACGACCAGGCCAAAAAAGCGCTGGAGGTCCGGATTACACACGGCGTGGATGATCCGGCAAAACATTACATCGAAAGCGTCGAGATCAAAAAAAACGGCAAAACGCTTTCCAAAACCGAGTACAAAAGCCAGCCCGGAGAGGCGACCTTCCTCTATACCTACCCGGTGGATGTCGTGCCCGGCGATATCCTCGAGGTGAAGGCGTCGTGCAACAAGTTCGGCTCCAAGACGATGAAAATGACTGTGGGGAAATGACCCGGTCGAACGGGCTGTCCGTGCAGCGCCTCCGCGCGACCCCGAAACGCATCCGGGAGGCAGCCGAAACGCGCTTCGGGAGGAAAAGGTGAGCCATGTTCATCCCGGCCACCGCCGACGAGATCCGGAAACTCGGCTGGACCAAACTCGATGTGATCCTGATTACCGGGGACAGCTACATCGACAGTCCCTTCGTCGGCGTTTCCGTGATCGGCCGGCGTCTGCTTGCCGCCGGATACCGCGTGGCGATCATCCCCCAACCGGACATCGCTTCCGGAAGGGATATCACCCGTTTCGGCGAGCCGGAGCTCTTCTGGGGCGTGACGGGGGGTTGCATCGATTCGCTGGTGGCGAACCGGACCGCCTCCGGGAAAAGGCGTCGGAAAGACGACTTCACGGCCGGCGGGATCAACAACCGCCGCCCCGACCGCGCGGTCATCGCCTATGCCAACCTGATCCGTCGCCATTTCAAGGAAACGGCTCCTATCGTCCTGGGGGGAATCGAGGCCAGCCTGCGGCGGATCGCCCATTACGATTTCTGGTCCGACCGGATTCGCCGCTCCATCCTGACCGACGCAAAGGCCGATTTCCTCCTCTATGGAATGGCGGAAAACTCGATCCTGCATCTTGCCGCGAATCTCCGGGAAAACGGGGACGTCTCGGAGCTGAGGGGCCTCTGCTACGCGGCGGCCGCGCCCAGGCCCGGCTTCCTGGAGCTTCCCTCCTGGGAGGAGTCGGCGGCAGACCCGGCGGCCTTCGAGAAGATGTTCCTGGCCTTTCACCATAACCAGGATTCCCGGACGGCACGGGGGCTCTGCCAGAAACAGGATTCCCGCTGGCTCATCCACAACCCGCCGGCCCACCCGCTCACACAGGCGGAGATGGACGAGGTCCACGGGATGGACTTCGCGCGTGCGGTTCATCCATGCCATCAGAGCGCCGGCGGCGTCCGTGCGCTGGAGACGATCCGTTTCTCCATCGCCACCCACCGGGGCTGCTATGGGGGGTGTCATTTCTGCGCGATCGCCGCCCATGAGGGACAAACGGTCAGCATGCGGAGCGAGGCCTCGATCGTCCGCGAGGCCGCATGCCTGACCTCCCTCCCCGGCTTCAAGGGACGTATCCTCGACGTGGGCGGGCCGACGGCCAACATGTACGGCTTCGAATGCAAGAAGAAGCTTCAGCGCGGCGCCTGCACGAACCGAAGCTGCCTCTATCCTGTCGTCTGCAAAAACCTCCGCCCCGATCACGGCCTCCTGATCGCGCTTCTCCGGAAACTGCGAAAGCTCCCCGGCATCAAACAGGCGGTCGTCGCCTCCGGCATCCGGCCGGACCTGCTCCTGGCCGACCGGAAGAACGGCATCCCTTGCCTCCGCGAGATCATTCGACACCACGTCTCCGGACAGATGAAGATCGCCCCCGAGCACTCGGAGCAAAAGGTTCTCCGGTGCATGGGGAAACCGGGAACGGAATCCCTGCTCTCCTTCCGTGATCTTTTCCGTAAGTTCACAGAGGAGGCGGGGAAGGAACAGTTTCTGACCTGCTATTGGATCGCCGCCCATCCGGGCTGCGAACAGGCCGACATGGAGGCCCTCCGCCGCTTCGCCGTTCGCGAGCTGGCCCTCCAACCCGAGCAGGTTCAGATCTTCACCCCGACCCCCTCGACATTATCGACGTTGATGTACTACACAGGGCGGGACTTCCGGACCGGGAAAAGGCTCTTCGTTGAGAAGACAGCGGCCGGCCGTGAGCTTCAGAAGAAGATTTTGGTTGCGAAAACGCCTGGATTCGGGTATGGGGGACGCATCCGACAAACACCGAAGCGGGAGGGAAAATCATGGGAAAAGACAAGAATGTCAAAAAGGATACCAAGAAAAAACCTTCCAAAACGCTGAAGGAAAAGAAGGAAGCCAAGCGGTTGAAGAAGATGGGGAAGACCGCGGAGGTGTGAGGCTACGGAGGTAAACGACGGCCTCCGCCGGAGAGAAAGGCTTCAGGAACGACCGAAGTCATCCTCGAGCCTCTCGATATCGTCTTCTCCGAAATACTCACCCCTCTGGATTTCAATAAAGGCGGCCTCCTCCTTCCCTGCATTCCGGAAACGATGTTTCGCGCCGCAGGGAATATCGACGGTATCGCCGGGCCGGAGCGGGATCTCCTTCTCCCCGATGGTCACGACGGCCTCCCCCCGGATCAGGTGCCAGTGTTCCGACCGGCGCCGGTGGCGTTGCAGGCTCAGGCGTTTTCCCGGTTTCACGGAGATCCGCTTGACCTTGTGATCCGGTTCATCGGCCAGGACCGTGTAGTACCCCCAGGGACGCTCATCCGTTTCCATGAAAACCCCCTGCCCACAAGCCTTTTGAGGAAGCGGGGCCCTTCTCTTCGCCGGTTTCACGAAAACATCACGTATTGATGCTCCAGGGTCCCGACACCCGTCCGGATCGCCGCCTCCGCAACCCCGCGGGCGACCATTTCCGGCACTTTTCGATTGAAAACGCTGGGAACGATATGTTGCTCCATCAATTCTTCGGGAGCGACGCAATCGGCGATCGCGTTGGCCGCCGCGATCAGCATCTCCCGGTTGATTTCACGGGCCCGGCAGTCGAAAACCCCCCGGTAAAGCCCCGGATAGCAGAGGATGTCGATCAGTTGATTTTCATAATCCGGACGGCCGGTGGCCATCACGCGCACAAAAGATCCGACCTTCTCCGGCAGGATTTCCGGAACGGGGTTCGCCATTGCGAAGACAACGGCATTGCCGGCCATTTTCCGAACCTCCTCGACGGAAACCGCGTTTGCATCGGACACGCCGATCAAAACATCGGCTCCGATCAACGCCCGGCCCACCGTCCCCTTGATCCGATCCGGGTTGGTCAGTCCGGCGATCTTCTCCTTAATGGGATTCATGTTCTTCCGACGGCCTCGGTAGAGGATTCCGGCCCGATCGCAACCGATGATTTGTTTTGCTCCGGAGGCCAGCAGAAGCCGGATGGATGCGATGCCGGCAGCGCCGAGGCCGCAGACGACGATTCGCACATCCTCCAGTCTTTTTCCGACAACCTTCAGCGCATTTTTCAGGCCTGCCAGAACGATCACGGCCGCGCTCTGCTGATCGTCGTGACAGACGGGGATGTCCAATTCCTTTTTCAGACGGCTTTCAATCTCGAAGCAGCGGGGGCCGGAGATATCCTCCAGGCTGATTGCACCGAAGCCGGGGGAAATCCATTTGACCGCCTGGACAATCTCCTGCGGATCCCGGGTATTCAGGCAGATGGGAAAGGCGTCGACCCCTGCAAAGTTCTTGAAGATAATGGCCTTGCCTTCCATGACCGGCAGCGCCGCCGCCGGCCCGACATCCCCGAGGCCGAGAACGGCCGTGCCGTCCGTGACAATCGCCACGCTGTTCTTTTTCATGGTCAGTTCGTAAACCCGTTCCGGCTCCTCGTAGATGGCCCTTGTCACCCGCGCCACATCCGGCGTATAGGCGGTCGCAAGGTCGCTCCGGGTCTTCAGCGGAACCTTGCTGGCGGTCTCGATCTTCCCTCCCTGATGGAGCAGAAGGGTCCGGTCCGCCACGTTCAAAATTTTGACCTCCTTGACCCTCCGGACCGCGGCGGTGATCAGCTTTGCCATATCCAGGTCGGCGGCGTAGGCCTCGATATCGCGGATGATGCCGCCGCTTTCGAACCCGACCACATCGAAGGCGCCGACAACCCCTCCCGCCCTGTTGATGACGGAGATCACCTTTCCCAGCGCACCCGCCTGCTTGGGGATCACGAGCCTCAGCACCACACTGTACCCAGTAGCTCCCCTGTTCATCATCCTGTCTCCTTGGGTCGATGCGTTGATTCCCTTTGAACAAACGAACCTAAAATTCGATGGCTCTTTTATACTCCAAGCGCAGCTAAAGTCAAAGCGTCTTTCTCGTCTCGAACAGAAGGCAGGCGTAGGTTCCCCCGAAGGAGATTCCGCTCAGCAGCCCCTTCCGCACGGGCCGGCGTCGGGCCTCCCCGATCACAAACGGGAGGGAAGTCAGGGGAGCCGTCAGGCCCGTGACCGGCGGAACGATCCCTTCCCGGATCGACAGCGCCAGCGCAGCGGCCCGGATACCGCCGGAGGCGAAGATCTCCCCCGTGGCCCCCTTCAGCGATGTGATCAGCGGTCCGCCGTCGANCCGGCCAGGATCACGTCCGCGGCGCCGCGCCGGATCTCCATCGCGGCATAGGCAATGGCCGTTTCGGCGGAGACGGCCTGATGGTTGACCGTCGTGTTCACCCCGCGGAACCCGAGCTCGATGGAGGCGTGACCGGCAGGGGCGTTCATCACCGTATTGGGCACATGGATCGGACTGATCCTGCCGGGACCTTCCGTGAACAGAATCCCGGCGCTCTGCACCTTGAGCTCCGTGTTCCCGAAGGCGGTCCCCATTACGATTCCGATCCGGTCCCGATTCGCCTCGGTCACAACGATTCCGGCATCCTCCAGGGCCATCCGGACGGAGGCGGTCGTCATTGCGGACAGCCGGTCCATCTTCCGCAGGTTTTTCAGAGAAATAAAATCGCGCGGCTGAAAATCCCGGATCTCGGCCCCCAGGTGCGATCCGAAGCCGCCGGTGGGAAAGGAATCGATCTCCCGGATGCCGGTCTCCCCTCGGCAGAGGGCATCCCAAAACCGCTCCCTTCCCGATCCCAGCGGTGTGACCATTCCGATCCCGGTCACGCTGACCCGTCTATCCAAGCCGCACCCCCTCGTCCCGGAACCGGCCGAAAATCACCGAGGTGTTGTTCCCTCCGAAGGCAAACGAGTTGGAGAGAACCACGTCCGGCGCAACCAAGCGTGCGCCTGTCGTCACGTAATCCAGATCGCACTCCGGATCCGGTGTTTCGCAGTGGATCGTCGGCGGGATAAATCCCTCCGCAATGGCCAGGACGGAGACGACCGCCTCCAGCGCCCCGGATGCGCCCAATGTATGGCCGTGCATCGATTTCGTCGAACTGACCGGAATCCGCCGGGCACGCGTGCCGAAAACCTCCTTGATCGCCCGCGTCTCCATCCGGTCGTTGGGCGGCGTCGCGGTGCCGTGGGCGTTGATGTAATCGACCGCCTCCGGTCCCAGGCACGCGTCCCTGAGTGCTTCCCGCATGGCCCGGACCGCCCCGGAGGCGCCGATATCCGGCGCAGTCATGTGGTGTGCGTCGCAGGTCACGCCATAGCCCAGCACCTCGGCAAGAACGGCGGCGCCTCTCTGTCTGGCGCCCGCGAGGGATTCGAGGATCAGGATGCCCGCCGCTTCCCCGAGGGTCAGGCCGGCGCGGTTTCCGGAGAAGGGGCGGCAGTACTCCGGATCGATCGCCTTTAACGCGTTGAAGGAGGAAAAGGTCATCCGGCAGAGGGGCTCCGTCCCGCCGGCGACCATCGCCTTGGCGGCGCCGTTTCGGATGAGGTCCCTCCCCAACCCGATGGCCGTGGCCCCGGAGGAGCAGGCCGTCATGATCGTGGCCTTCGGACCATAGAGGCCCAGCAGCGTGGTCAGATGGTTGGCCGTGGCGGCGCACGAAACGCAGGAGAGCCGGGAAAAACGCGCACGGCGCCCTCCACGCTGAAGGTAGTCCTGGTAAAAGAATTCCGCTTCCAGCAGACCGCCCGCCCCGCCGCCGATCACGACGCCCATCTCCTGCCGGAGATTGTCCGGGACCGGGTGGAGCCCCGCCTGGGAGAGGGCCTGAAGTGCAGCAGTCAACGCAAAAACATCGGATCGCGACATCCGTTTGAGCGACATGCCGCGCGGGATCGCGTCGCGGGGGCGGAAATCCCTGACCTGGGCCCCGTTGCGGGTGCAAAACCCCGCCGTATCGAACAGCGAGATCGGCCCGATTCCGCATACGCCGTTGCGCAAGGCGGCGGCGAATTCGGCGGGGTCGTGCGCGACGGCATTGACCGTCCCGAGCCCCGTAATCACCACACGCTTTTCGTCATTCCGCATTGCCGCAGACTATCCCTTCCGCCGATCGAATCGGCCCCCGTCCGGAAATCATCGTGCAAGATTTTCTTCCGTTCCGGCCGTATCCTACCATCCTTTTCAAAGGGTTTCANAATCGCCTGATCAGCAGGTTTGTGTTGACGCCGCCGAACGCAAAGTTCTGGATGCCCGCGACGCGGATCGGCCGTTCCGTCAGTTGCAGGGTGTGCCGGATCATGGAGCACCGTTCATCGGGCTCCTCCAGGTTGAGTGTGGGAGCGACAAATCCGTCCTGCATCATATAAAGGGTCATGATGGTTTCTATGACGCCGCAAGAGCCCATCGTATGCCCCATGTATCCCTTGAGACCCGTCACGAGGGGTCCGCGGCCGTATACGGCATGGATGGCCTGGGCTTCGATCACATCCCCCATCTTGGTCCCGGTGGCGTGGGCGCTGACGAAATCCACTTCGTCCGCCGCCAGGGCCGCATCCTCAAGGCCGAGACGGAGCGTTTCGCCGATACCGTTTCGGTTCGGCAGGATGAGATCGCCTCCGTTGTTGTTGCAGACGAAGCCGATGATCTCCCCCAGGATCGGGGCGCCGCGCCTTTTGGCGTGCTCGAGTTCCTCCAGCAACACCGCTCCGGCGCCTTCCCCGACGACCAGTCCGTCGCGTTGCCGGTCGAACGGACGCGGCGTCGACTGAGGACGGTCGTTGAAGGCCGTGGAACAGGCCAGCAGATTGTCAAAAACCGCCACCGTGGTCGTATCATACTCATCCGCTCCGCCGCACAGCATCGCGTCCTGCATGCCGAACTTGACCGCCTCATAGCCGAAGCCGATCGACTGACTGCTCGTCGTGCAGGCCGTCGAGGAGGAGATCACCCTGCCGGTGATGCCGAACATCTTCGTGATGTTCACCGCCGTCGTATGGACCATGGATTTCAGGTAATCGACGGCTCCGATGGAGCGGAACTCGGACGGGGAATCGCCGAAGAAAATCTTGTAGATTTCCCGCTGAACGGTCGGGCTGCCGTGCGTGGAGCCGAAGGCGACGCCCAGTCGGCCGGAGGCCACAAATTCCGGCGGCAACCCCGCCTGATCGAGAACCTCCTTCGCCACCTGACAGGCGTAATACGCGACGGGGCCCATGGTCTTGCGGTACAGTCTCCGAAAGTCGAAGACGGGCGGAGGATCCACCGTCCCGAAGACCTGGGAGTGGATGTATTTCGAAAGGAGGTGATCCTCCCGCAGCGGTTTGACGCCGGAGACGCCTCTCTGCAGGCTCTCCACGATCTCGGCCCGCGAATGACCGATGGGCGTGATCGCCGAACAGGCCGTGATGACGACTCTCCTCCCCTTCACGTGCGGACTTCCACTCCCTTCCCCACCGGAACCGGTTTCCAGCGCCTACCCACCCTGCGACCCCCGCTCTCTCGCCCGGCCGAGCGTCTCGACATAGTCGAGAATGTCGTTGATGGTCCGGATATCCATGGCCATTTTCTTCTCTTCGTGGGTCAGTTCCGACTTCAGGAAACGTTCGATCCCGATCAGCAACTCGATGGCGTCCACGCTGTCGAATTCGTAGGTTTCGCGAAGATCGTCGTCCAAGCCGGGATCCTCGATCTCAAATTCGCTTTTGAAAATCCGGAGGATCTCCGACGTAATCTCTTCTCTCGTCATGGGGCTCCTATCCCTGCGTTCACACGGTTCGTCTTTTCGCCCCCGATGTATAGACGTTATTCTCGCTCAGATCAAGCCCGACTTGTCTTGCATCGTTTTTCCTTCCAATGCCGAACGCACGTCGGCCATCAGGCCGGACAGCGAAAAGCGATCCTCCTCATAATCCGGTTCGATGCTCCCGGCCAGCTCTACGTCAATGACATATTCGCCGGCGGTGTTGAATAAAAAGCGGTCCGGGGCAAAGAGCCTGTCCGTATTGCGGATCCGAACCAAGCGGATCGGCTTCGCCCGGCAGAGCCTGGCGATTTTGAACGCACCCTGATCAAACGGGCCGAGCCTGCGGTCGCGGGAACGGGTTCCCTCGGGAAAGATGAAACAATTCCCGCCGGACATCAGATAGTCCTTCATGCTTTTGATCTGGTCGATCCTGTGAACGGTCAACGGGCCCTCTCCCGCGGCGGGGATGTAGCCGGATGCCCTGAGAATCCGGCCGAAAACCGGAAACCGGAAATAATCGCTTTTCACGATGGTCTTCTGCCTTTCGAACAAAGACACCAAAAGGATCGGGTCGAGAAAGGAGAGGTGGTTGGCAAAGATCATGCTGGAACGGAGCGCCTTGACCTCCGCCGATATACGCCATGTCACGTTGGGAACCAGCGCCCGCAGCAGGGTGAAAAACGACCGGTAGAAACGGTGGTTCAGCCTTTGAAAGGCCTCTTCCCGATGGGATGAAAAAAAGAAGGCCCACAGATAAAAGGGTGAAAACCAGATCAGGAAGCCCAGGACATAGAAGGCCCAGAGGACGACCGTGACCATGAAATCATGTATCCATTTCCGCAATCTGGATAGCCGAGCCCGCATATCGTGTTCTATGGTTTCGACTCCTTGGAGAGCTCTTCGTAAACCGCTGCAAAACGTTCCTGGCCGATCATCTGCCGCACGGTCTGAAAGGATCCCAGAACCGTCCCCAGAATTCCCGGCGCCATGCTGTTCTGGCCGGCAAAAAAGAGCCCGCCGATTGCAACGCGGTGGAAGGAGGCGGCAACCGGGAGCTGTTGCACCGACCGCCGGATGCCGTACGGCGAACCTTCCGGGCTGCTCACCCAATCCCGGATGGTCAGCGGGGTATAGGCGTCAACGATCTCGGCCCCGTTCAGGGGTCCGAAAATCTCCTCGGCCTTTCCGAGCATCAGGCCGGCCCTGCGGATCTTTTCCTCCCCGTATTCCGCGCCGCGCCGGCCTGTCGCTGTATGTTCCCACCGACGCCACTCCGAGAATCGACTGCGGGTAATCATCAGCAACAAGCTTTTGCCTTCCCCTCCGCTGCGCAGCTGATAAAACACACCGTCGGAAATCCACCCCTCCCCGTCCGCATGCAGCCGGTAAACGTTGTGCGGCAGAGCAGGGTGGGTGTCTGCATTGAGCAGGGCATTCACCGCAAAGAGGCCCTCCGTCTCGAGAAGATCCCGAATCCTCCTTGCCCGGCGGGGTTTCACGGCCCCTTCCGGCAACATCGACAAAACCGTTTTGGGGTGTACCGCGGCCACGACACGGCCTCCCCGGAGTACCCTTCCGGAGGCGAGCCTCACGCCGGACACCTTTCCCCCGTCGGCCAGGATCGTCTCCACCGGATCGTTGCAGATCAGGCTGCCGCCCAGTTCCTTGAATCGCGAAGCGAACGTATCCGCCAGGCCCGGGCCGCCCCCCCGCAAACGCCAGGAAGAGAGCAGATAGGAGGTGAGCGCCAGGTGGTGGTAGATCACGGGGCAGTCCTGTTCCGAAAGCCCCATCCATCTGGAGGCAACGGCAAGAACGCTTCGCAGCCTGCTGGAACAGTTCATCTTGCCAAGATAGACGGCAAGCGGCAAAAAAAGATCCGTGTCCGGGAAAGGCGTTGCCGCCGAAGACAGGAAAACCAGGGAATTCTGCAGATCGGCGATGACGCGGAGATTTCCGGCAATCGCCGCGATCGACCGCCGATCCTTCGGAAACGCCGCCGTCAACGCATCGGCGAATGCATCGATCCCTTCCGGCAAATCGAACGTAAAATCATCGAACCAATATCGGTCGATGGGACCGGCGCTCCCCATCCGCTCCGCCGCCGCCTGAATGCCCAGATAATCGAACATCCTCCGGAGAGGCTGACCCTCCGCGAAAGCCCCGATATAATGAACCCCGACGGGGCAGTCGATTCCGTTCCGTTTGTAGCCGCGCATCAGACCGCCCGGCAGAGGATTTTTTTCAATGATCGCCACATTTCGGAACAACCGGGCAAGGATGATCCCGATCGAAAGTCCCCCGACCCCGGAACCGATGATCAACGCATCAAAAGGCTTCTCTGTTTCCATGGAGGATCACCTGGATGGCGACATCGCATGCAAAAAAACCGCACCGTTTAAAACCCGGTCCGGGAAACGCGGAATGGAGAATTTCGGCCGCGTCGTCAGCCAAAAGTCCGGGTCTTCATCCAGGACGCCGTTATTTTGTGCGATTTTTTTCAACGAATTCGGCCAGTGCGCGGACGGAAGCGAAGGCCTGCACCCCCACCTCCTTGCTCTCGATCTTGACGCCGTAATCCTTCTCCAGCATAAGAACCATTTCCAAAACATCGATAGAATCGATCCCCAGATCCCCGCCGACGAGCCGGTCATCGTCTCCGATGTCCTCCGGAAGGACATCCAACAGCGACAATGTCTCGATGATCTTGACCTTCAGTTCCGCAACAAGCGCGTCCATTTCGACCTCTTTTGTACGATGATGTTTTCGTTCAACCTGCAAATCCCCGATACCGGGCGATGATCCCCCTGATGATCCCATTGGTTTCTTTCAGGGTTCAGGTCCCGCGGTTTCGTCGCCTTCTTCCGGGCGAAAAACCTGGATGATGACGGTGGCCGCCGTTTCCGATCCGAGGCGCACCCTGCCTTCAAAGACGGCATATCCTTCCATCGCATAACCCCTTCCGGCCTCAGTCACCAGCGTTGCGGAAAGCGGGATGCAGGGGATTCGGAAATCGGCCTCCTTGATGCCCACAAGCCAACCTGTGGTTCCGCCCCGACCGCCGGATTGCTGTTGCTTCCATCCCTCGAGGAGCGCCGCCGTCTGTGCGACGAGTTCGACCGCCACCAGCGTATCGACGGCTCCGTCCCGATAGAGCGGCCAGTTCTCCGAAACGATGGAAGAGGTCAGGGCCCTATCGTCATCGAGGGTCAGAACCTCACCGATCAGCCGCATCCTGCCCCTGTGGGGAATCAGGTTCTCAATATCCATATCCGCCCCTTCCCTTGGGGCCTCATAACAGAATTCCCTCCTTGCGGCAAGGAGGTTCCACACCCCGGATCCCTCCTCTTGAGCCTGGTTGAGCCGGCCGATTCGAACCTTTCATTTTTTAGATTTTCACGAATCCGTTTCAGGACAAGGGAACTCCGGGCGGGACTCCGGTCGAATCCTTGTGGGAGGGGGTCCAGGCAAGCGGTGAAGTTGCCCTCACGGCATGGGTATTTTTGCCAGGTAGATAAAAATCAGCCAGAGGGCGCCTCCCCCTATGCCGGCCAGCAGAGAAGAGATGAGCCACGATTTTTCGCCGAAAAGCCGGGTCGCTATCAACAGAAAGGCCGCCGAGCCGAGGAAGTAGCCGATATAGGGAATCAGGAAGGTGTAAATCATCATGGCCAGGATGCAAAGCGCGGCCGGTCCCTTCCAAAAAGGAGTCGTCCCCCCCTCTTTCCGCGTTTTCGTGAAGGTCGTCGCAAGATGGTAGAGGCCGCAGACAATCAAGATGACGCTCAGGATGAGAAGATACCACCCCGGCCCATAGGCTTCCTCCGCGGCCGCGGAAAGGCGGTTCAGCCGGAAACCTTCCACGATGCCTACAATCCCGACCACCGCCAAGAGAAGGCCTTCATTCCAGAGAACGGCTGCCAAGATACGGATCTCCTTTTCTCCGAGCTGTCCCCTGGGGAGCGCCGCACTCGTTCAGACGGCGCTCCCCGCGGAGAATCCAACATTTCGGTATAGGGTAACGGTTATTTCATTCCCTTCAATTCGTTGGCGAGGTCCAGCACATACTTGCGAAAATCCTGGGAGCCTGCAAATGCCGGAACGGCGCCGATTTTGGCCAGCTCATTCTTTACTTCCGCCGAATGGATGGCCCCCCCGATGGCCTCTTCGATCGCCTTGACGATGTCAGCCGGGAGACCCTTGGGACCCGCATATCCCACATGGCCCTGGAAGGTAACCGTTTTCCATCCCTGTTCCGCCGTGCATTTCAGATCCGGATAGCCGGCGTAACGATTGTTCCCGGTGACGGCAACGAATTTAATCTTGCCGGCACTGAACATGGGACCCACCGAGGTTGTGGAAGCGGAACCGATGTCCACGTGTCCGCCGGCTACGGCGGTCACCAGGTCCGCACCGCCGGGATAGGTGACCATTTTAACCTTGGAGACATCGATGCCCTTCTGTTTCAGCGCGGCCCTGAACTGTCCCACAGGCCCGTCCGCCCCGGCCGTGCCGCCGAGCCAGCCCCATTTGATCCCTTCCGGACTGGCCTTGATCGCGGCGGCCACGTCATCCAGGGATTTCCAGTTCAGATCGGAGCGGACCGTGAAGACCCAGGGAAATTCGGCGATCTTGGCAATGTAGGTACGGTCCTCGATCTTGAAAGGCACATCCTTGCCCCAGGCCGCGGGGATCGCATTGCTGCCGTCCGCATCGGCCAGGAGGGTATAACCGTCCGCCTTGGCGCTCAGAGCCTCCACCGTTCCCGGGATCCCCTTGCCGCCCGGCTTGGCCGTGACGTTGACGCTGACCCCCCATTTGTCCGACAACATCTTCGCACCTACCCTGGCCACCCGTTCCGTGCTTCCCCCCACCGACCAGGGGACGATCACGGTGATGGGTTTCGCAGGATACTTGGCCTGAGCCATAACCCCCTGCACGCCCAAAAAGACGGTAAGCAGAGGAACGAGGATTGCCAGAGAAACCACCCATACATACTTCCTTTTCATACCAACACCTCCATGTTTGTTAAATGGTCGACTATCCGGCCATCTCTAAAATGGCACGTCCCAAATCATCTTTAGCCAAACCTCTTGAAGGCTTGCGCAATGGATTTCCGATAACTGAGGATCAAAACCGCCGCCGTCATGACCAAAAAAAGAATCGCAATGGGCCGGGACAGAAAAATGTCCAGGGAGCCGGCCGACATTTGAAGGGTCGCGCGAAAATGCTGCTCCAGGGCCGGCCCCAGGATAAAACCCAGGATGAGCGGGGCCGCGGGCCAGTCGCGCGCCTTCATCAGGTAGCCGAGGATGCCGAAGGCAATGGCCGTCCAGACATCAAATAATGTATTTCGAACGGAGTAAGCGCCGATAATGCAGATGGCCAGCGTGACGGGCCCCAGATAACGGTAGGGAACCATGGCCAGTCGCACCCAAAGACCGACAAGCGGCAGGTTGAGGACCACCAGAATGACATTCCCGATGTACAGGCTGGCGATGATCGTCCACGCCATATCCCCGTGCTGGGTAAAAAGCAGCGGGCCCGGCTGAAGCCCATACATCGTGAAGGAGGCAAACAGCAGCGCACAGGCGGCATTGGTCGGAAGCCCCAGGGAAAGCAGCGGGATCAGGCCCGCCTCGCTCGCCGCGTTGTTGGATGATTCCACGGCGGCCACTCCTTCGATGGCGCCCTTGCCGAACTTTTCCGGCTGTTTCGACGATCGCCGTTCGACGTCATAGGCCACAAAGGAGATCACCGAAGGCATCATGCCGGGAAGGATGCCCAGCCCCAGCCCCACGGCCGTGCCCCGGAGGCTCGCATAGAGGCCTTTGACGAGTTCCACGCCTCGGGGGATCATGCGGCCCAGTTTTCCCGTGTAGATGGAGAGCAGGCCCTCATTGGCACTGGAGAGGATCTCCGCGATGCCGAAGAGGCCCATCAGCACCGGAATCACATCAAATCCCTTCATCATGGCGGTGAATCCGAAGTTCAATCTCTGCCTTCCGGTCATGGGATCGAGCCCGATGCTGGCGATCAGCATTCCCAGAGTGGCCATCAATATCCCCCGCAGCTTGCTTTTCCCTGAAACGGCTACCAGGGTGGTGAAGCAGAAGAGCATCAACGCCACATATTCGGGGGCCCCGAATTTCAATCCCAGATCGGCCAGGGGCGGGGCAGCCAACTGCAGCACGACGATGGCCAGGGTTCCGGCGATGAAGGATCCGATGGCCGCAATGGCCAGGGCCTCTCCTCCGCGGCCCTGCTTGGTCATCTGGTAACCGTCGATCGCCGTGAGGATGGAAGAGGCTTCACCGGGCACGTTGAGCAGGATGCTCGTGACCGAGCCGCCATACATGGCCCCGTAAAAGATGCCCGCCAACATGATGATCGCTCCGGTCGGATCCAGATAGGCCGTCAGGGGAAGGAGCATCGCCATCGTTGCCGTGGGTCCCAGGCCGGGCAATACCCCGACCACGGTGCCCAGCAACGCGCCGATGAAACAGTACATCAGGTAGAGCGGTGAAAGGGCAT
>JAEAMG010001298.1_pt1 | contig 19677 bp, 19 predicted proteins | sample 8958741 | NCBI WGS metagenome assembly JAEAMG01 (sample SAMN16933256, study PRJNA681125) | bioreactor sludge metagenome | isolation source: anaerobic bioreactor treating anionic surfactant - SDBS | place: India: Bengaluru | collected 2019-02-28 | reverse complement strand
CGCCCGGCTGACCGGCTGAGACGCAGGCTCAGAGCGCGGCGACCAGCGGAGCCTCTGCGATACCCACGGCGACGCGACGCTGATGCGATTGCGTCCGTCGAGCTTGGCTGCGTACAGCGCCCCATCGGCGGCGTCGATCCGTTCCAGCGCATCCTGCATGCCCGGCTCGAAGGCCGCGACACCGATACTCAGGCTGGTCGATAGCTGCGGCATGATAGGAACGGCCAGACCTCAATGCAGCCCATCACCATGACACCAAACCATCGCCGAACGACGGTGCGGCACGGTCAGTCCAGCGCGTACTGGAAGGTGCTGACCACCCGCAGGCGCTTGCCGATGGTACGGCCGCTTTCCATGTCGCTGCCGTCGTCGTCGATGACCCGGATCACGCCCTGGTTGGCATTGCGCAACTCGCCCAGCCGTGCGCCGGCATCGTCGGCGAAACGCGTCGCCTGTTCGCGCGCGTTGGCGGTGGCCTGCTGCAGCAGAACGGGCTTGAGTTCGTTGAAGCCGCGCAGCTGGTAGCGCGGCCCGGTGGCGCCGCCGCTTTCGCTGTCCAGCTGCACGCCGGCCTGGATCAGCGGATCGAGCGCATTCGCCGCCGCGGCCACCGCATCGACCCGCGCGGTCTTGACCAGCACCTGACCCTGGCCGTTGAAACGCAGCGCCACTTCCTGCGAACCCCATTCGCGCGCCAGCAGATCCTGCACCTGCAGCGGTCGCACCTCGATCTCCGCCTCGTCGAAGCCCTGCTCGCGCAGGAAGGCAACCACCGCCTGGCGATCCCCGGCCAGCCGCTGTTGCAGCTCGGCAAAGTCATCGCCACCGCGACGAAAGCCGAGCGTCCAGACCGCGAAGTCGCTCTTCACGTCCATCTCCGCCAGGCCCTTGACCGTCACCGAGCGATCGGCGAGGCGAAACCGCTCGACGCCCTGCCCCACCGACCACCCGGCAAACGCCACCGCCGCGGCGAGCAGCGCCGCCGAAAAGAATCCCACACGCACCATGACGCTTCCTCCTATTGGCCGCCTCGCCGCGCCGGCAAAGCGCGACCGATCAACCTCGCCCCATTCGCTCCAACGCTTCCAGACGAACCGCCAGATGCTGTTCCAGCTCGCTCAGACGGCGCTGCAACGCCGTGCGCTCGTCCTCCGCCAGCGTTTCCTGCAGCCGTTCGCGCAAGCGGACGCGCTCGTGCAGCAGATCGATTTCCCGTGGCGGTACGCCCGCGCTCTTCAGCACCTGGAACGGCAGGCGCAGCCCTTGGGGCGTCTGCAGCCAGGCGCTGTCGATCGGCAGCGGCGCGCCGCGGGAAGTGACGCCGCGCTGCCATTCGGCGACCTGCTGCGCGATCCGCCGCTCGATGTCCTGGTCGATGGTGCTCATCCGCGCTGCTCCGTCAAAACCTGTCGCAAGCCTATCGCAGCGCGCGCGGACTGCAACGGCCGACGGACTGAAAACCGCTGTAACCAATCGACGCTGACGAGTGCCGCAGCGGGATTTATTCTTGCGCTCCCTTTGTCCTGAAAGAGCTGCATGAACATTCCCTGTACCCAGCCGCGCTCGTCGGCCATGACGAACGCGGCGCCCGTCTCCGGCTTCGGCCGCGCCACCGCTTCATTCCCCGTCCGGGCAGCAGCTGCCTGGCACCGCGCACCCCGCGTGGGTTGTTTCCTCACCACACGAGATCCCATCGATGGAATGGCTCGCTGATCCCACGGCCTGGCTGGGCCTGCTCACGCTCATCGTCCTGGAAATCGTCCTGGGCATCGACAACCTGGTATTCATCGCGATCCTGGCGGACAAACTGCCGCCGGAGCAGCGCGACCGCGCGCGCGTCATCGGCCTGAGCCTGGCGCTGGTGATGCGCCTGGGCCTGCTGGCGAGCATCGCCTGGCTGGTCACGCTCACCGAACCGCTGTTCGAGATCTTCGGCAAGAGCTTCTCCGGGCGCGACCTGATCATGCTCGGCGGCGGCCTGTTCCTGCTGTTCAAGGCGACGATGGAGCTGCACGAGCGCCTCGAAGGACGCATGCAGCAGCACAGCGGCAGCAAGGCCTACGCACGGTTCTGGCCGGTGGTGGCGCAGATCATCGTGCTCGACGCGGTGTTCTCGCTCGATGCGGTGATCACCGCCGTCGGCATGGTCGAACACCTGCAGGTGATGATGATCGCCGTGGTCATCTCGATGACCCTGATGCTGCTGGCGAGCAAGCCGCTCACCGCATTCGTCAACGCGCGGCCGACGGTGATCATGCTGTGCCTGGGCTTTTTGATGATGATCGGCTTCAGCCTGACCGCCGAGGGTCTGGGTTATCACATTCCCAAGGGCTACCTGTACGCGGCCATCGGCTTCTCGATCGCCATCGAGTTCTTCAACCAGCTGGCCCGCGCGCGCCGCAAGCGCAGCCTGCAGGGCACCCGGCCGCTGCGCGAACGCACCGCGCATGCGGTGCTGCGCCTGCTCGGCGGCAAACTGGAAGCCGACGAGGTGGACGACGAGATCACCGACATGCTCGGCCCGGACGGCGCCGGCGCCACGCCGTTCAACCGCCGCGAGCGGGTGATGATCAGCGGCGTGCTGCACCTGGCCGAGCAGTCGGTCCGCACGGTGATGACCGATCGCATGGACGTGGATCGCATCAACCTCGACGACGAACCGGCGAAGGTCCAGGCCGGACTGCTCAACTCGCCGCATTCGCGGCTGGTGGTCACCCGCGACGCCGCGCCGGACGAGCCGCTGGGCTACGTGCACAAGAAGGAACTGCTGCGCGCCCTGCTCAACGGCCAGACGCCGGACATCGAACCGCTGGTGCGCACACCGATCAACCTGCCAGACAGCTGCACGGTGCTCAGCGCCCTTGAGCAGATGCGTCAGGCCTCGACGCACATCGCCTTCGTGGTCAACGAATTCGGCGGCTTCGAGGGGTTGGTGACGCTGACCGACATCCTCGAAGCCATCGCCGGTGAACTGCCGGATGCCAGCGAAGTGGAAGGCCCGGACATCGAGCCGGTCGACGGCGGCTATCGCGTCAACGGCGCGGTCAACCTCGCGGTGCTGCGCGAGCGGCTGGGGTTCAGGGCGGCGGTCACCGACGATTACCAGACGCTGGCGGGGCTGGTGATGAGCCTGCTCGATCGGCTGCCGATGATCGGCGACCGGGTGGAACATGCCGACTGGCGGCTGCATGTCACCGAGGTGAAGGAGCGGCGGGTGACTGGGGTGCTGCTCAAGCGCATCGAGGCAGCCGACCAGGTGGGGTGATTGGCGCCTCTGGCTCAGCGAAGGCCCGGCAGCCTGTTGTCGGGCCTTTTTTTGTGGTGCATTTGCCCATATCCGGCGTGAGATCTTTCAGCCGACGAGATCGCCACGGGGCACAAAGGCCCATAATCCGGCGTGAGATCTTTCAGCCGACGAGATCGCCACGGGGCACAAAGGCCCATACCCGCCACCCCACCGCTCTGTATCATTCCCTTCCAGCGAACCGCGCCCCAAAGCACCGGTCTGCTCATCGGCAACAACAAGAAACGACAAGGACACCCCATGCCCAGTCTCAACCTGCAGATTCTCGTTGCCGCCTGCCTCGGCGTGCTGATCGGCTGGCTCGTTGGCGGCCAGCCCGAGGAAGCCGCCCTGCGTGAAGGCACGCTGTATGCCGCCGGACTGGTCTCCAGCGTGTTCATCGGCATGCTGAAGATGGTGCTGATCCCGCTGGTGTTCACCTCCATCGCCGTTGGCGTGGCCAGCCTGCAACAGCACCAGCAGGTCCACCGGGTGTGGCTGACCACGCTGATCTACTTCACCAGCACCACGGCGCTGGCGATGCTGCTGGCGCTGACGGTGGCGAACATCTTCAAGCCCGGCGCCGGGCTGTCGCTGGACCTGTTCGCCGATCAGCTGGCGGATTTCCAGGCAAGCCAGCTGACCCTGCCGGAATTCTTCCAGCACTTCTTCGCCGGGCTGTTCCAGAACCCGTTCGCCGCCTTCGCCGCGAACAACGTGCTGGCGGTGGTGGTCTTCGCGCTGTTCGTCGGCATCGCGCTGGTCGCCGGCGGCGAGCGCTACCGCAACATCCTCAACGTGCTGCAGGAATTTCTCGAGATGCTGCTGCGCATCGTCGGCTGGATCATGTGGCTGGCGCCGCTGGGCATCCTCGCGCTGCTGATCCGGCTGGTCGCCGAGCAGGACGCCGCGCTGCTCTCGGCAGTGGGCGGCTTCGTCATGCTGATCTTCGCCACCACGCTGTTCCACGGCGCGGTGGTGCTGCCGCTGATTCTCTACTTCACCACCGGTCGCTCGCCGCTGTGGTTCTGGCGCGGCGCGCGGGATGCGCTGATCACCGCCTTCGCCACCAGCTCCAGCTCGGCAACGCTGCCGGTGTCGATCCGCTGCGCCGAAGAGAACCTCAAGGTAGAAAAACGCTACGCCGGCTTCGTTCTGCCGCTGGGCGCCACCATGAACATGGACGGCACCGCGCTGTATGAGGCCGCCGCGGCGCTGTTCGTCGCCAATCTGGTGGGCGTCGACCTCACGCTCGGCCAGCAGGCCGTGGTGTGCTTCACCGCGATGGTCGCCTCGATTGGCGCGCCGGGGATTCCCAGCGCCGGCATGGTGACAATGGTGATGGTGCTGCAGGCGGTTGGATTGCCGGCCGAAGCCATCGCCATCCTGCTGCCGATCGATCGCCTGCTGGATACGGTGCGCACCTCGATCAACGTGCAGGGCGACATCACCGGCAGTGTGGTCGTGCAGCATCTGGCAAACGACCGGGCCTGATGACCATGCAGAGCCACAACCCGTTTCACTACATCGCCAAGTACCCCTCCGCCGGCCTGCTGCTGATCCAGCTGCTGGGCATCGTGCTCTATCCGTTCATGGAAGAACTGCCCGAACCGCGCGCGTTCTTCGGCGCGTTCAGCGCCATCGTGCTGATGTCGGCGCTGCGCATGGTGCGCCGCAGCCCGACGCTGCATAGCGTGGCCTTCATACTCGCGGCGGTGATCGTTGCCCTGAACGTCATCGGCGTGTTCGTGACCAGCTCCTCGCTCGACCTCTGTCTGTTCGTGCTGGAGGCCGGCTTCTATTTCTATGCGACCGTCAGCCTGATCGGCTACATGAACGAAGACCAGCGCGCCACCACCGACGAACTATTCGCCGTGGGCGCCACCTTCACGCTGCTGGCATGGGCCTTCGCCTATGTCTTCATGGCCTGCCAGATGCTCTATCCCGGCAGTTTCACCGGCGCCGCGCAGCCGGATTCGCCACGCAGCTGGATGGAGATGCTGTTCCTCAGCGTCACCCTGCTCTCCGGCGTCGGCCTGGGCGACATCCTGCCCGTGACGCCGCAGGCGCGTGCAGTGGTGATGCTCGAGGAAATCGCCGGGGTGATGTACATCGCCCTGGTGGTGTCGCGCCTGATCGGTCTGACCATCGTGCGACGCTGAACATCGACGGCGCCGCTCGGCAAAGCCGGCGGCGTCGCATAATCAACTCGCCTTGAAGCGACTGACGTTGTCCAGCAGCGTCCCAGCCAGGTCGCTCAGGCGGCTGGCGGTGTGGTGGTTGGTGCCGACCGCCTCGCCGTTCTCCTCGGCCATGCGTGCGATGGTGCTGACCTGCTGGGCGATCTCGGCGGAAGCGGCGCTCTGCTCGCGCAGCGCATGGGAGATTTCCGCCACGGTGTCGAGCACCTGATTGGCCGCCTCGCGAATGCCGCCCATCGCCTCGCCGGCGCGCTGCGCACGGGCAACGCCTTCGTTGACGCGCACCACGCCCTGCTCCATGCCCTGCACGGCGCCCTCGGTGCCCTGCTGGATGGCGGCGACCATCTGCGAGATTTCCTTGGTCGACTGGGCGGTGCGCTCGGCCAGCTTGCGCACCTCGTCGGCGACCACCGCGAAGCCGCGGCCCTGCTCGCCGGCGCGTGCGGCCTCGATCGCCGCATTCAGCGCCAGCAGGTTGGTCTGCGCGGCGATATCGCCGATCACCCCGACGATTGCCGAGATCTGCCCGGAGCGCTCGCCCAGCTCGGCGACGGTGCGCGCCGAATCGCCCACCGACACCGCGATCTGGCTGATTTCCTCGACCACCGCCGCAACGATTTCGCCGCCCTGGCGCGACAGCTCGCCGGAACGGTGCGCCAGCGCATCGGCATCGCCGGCGTTGCGCGCGATGCTCTCGATACCCACGGTCATCTGCTCGACCGCCGCCGCCATGCTCGCCGCGGCATCGCTCTGGCACTGCGAGGCGACGTGAATCTGCCCGGATGCCGCGACCAGACTGCGCGCCGAATCGGCGACATGGTCGGAGTTGTCCTTGATGTTGCCGATCAGCCGGCGCATGGCATCGGCCATGTCGTTGAAGCTGCCGGCCACGTAGCGCAGCTCGTCACGCGCCGCCAGCTGGATATGCGTGGTGAGGTCGCCGGCGGCGAGCTTCTCGCTGCCTTCGCGCAGGCTGCGGATGCTGGTCATCACCGACAGGTAGGCGCCGACCGACAGGTAGCCGATCACCGCGAGCACTCCGGCCAGCACGGCGAGGTTCAGGTACAGCACCTGGCGGGCATCGGCGATGCGCTGGTGCAGCAGCTGGTCCAGGGTCGGCAGCAGCACGTCGTGCATCTGGCTGTAGCCGATGCCGATGGCCTCGGTAGCCATGTCGAAGAACTGCACCGAGGTGGTGCTGGTGAAATCGCCCTCGAAGACCAGCGCATGCATGACACGCTCGATGTTCTGCCCGCGCTCGTCCATCGCCGTCACCGCCTCGGTGAGGCGCGTACGCAGTTCCGGGCGCAGCGCGACGACCTTGTCCAGGCTGTCGCGCATGTTGCCGGTGGCGCTCTTGATCTGCTCGCTCAGCACGATCAGTGCGGTGCGCCGCTGATCGTCGACGTTGCCCTGCGCCAGTGCGGCCGCGCCGCTGCCACGCAGCTGGCCGATGCGCTCGATCAGGCTGGGCATGTGATTCAGCGCGGCGGACATCAGGTAGAAGGTTTCCGCCTCGGGATCGAAGGTCAGGCCATAGGCATCGGCCAGCTGCGTCTGGAAGCTCAGCAGCTTGCCGATCAGCGCGGTGTGCGCCTGGAAGTTGCGGCTCTGCGGCCAGCTCAGGCCGTCACGACGGATCTCGTCCCAGGCCTGGCCGATCTCCTGCCACTGGCGCAGGGCGCGTTTGTCCTCGGCCAGCGTGCGTTCGAGCAGCGCCCGCGCCGCCTCGATATCCGTCTCGCGCTCGCTGCGGCGCGTGGCCAGCGCACTGTTTCCACCCAGCAGCATCGACGACATGCCGCGGTGCTGCTGCACCAGTTCCACCAGTTTGGCCATCGGTCGCGACAGCGAAGAGGCGACCAGCTCGTTCTCCGAGCGCTCGATGGTGCGGTTGAGCTGGCCGGCCAGGCTCAGCATCAGGCTGGCAAAGACGGCGGTGACCAGCAGCCCGAGCAGGCCGAACTTGATCGGATAGCTGAGCCGGTTCATCAAGGCTTCGGCGGGCAGGAAGAGCGTTTTCATGGGGGCGTGTCCTGAAGGGGTCGCAGGCGCTGCACGAAGCCGCTCGAGCCCTGGGGGCTATGTGAGTCACCGGCAACTGCAGAACATCCAGTTTCAGGCGCCAAAATACGGACGTGACCAGGCAGTCTCCCTGACCGGAATCAAGGATGCAGTTCACAATATGGCAATCCGCCATACCGCCTGTCCGATAGGTCAGAAAATGCACTGCCAACATCACCGAAATGCGACCATCCAACCTTTTCCCCGATTGCGCCGAACTCCTGCGCGCCCCTGCAATCCATTCAGCCTGAGCCGGCGGCAGGCACCGCAATCAGGCTTTACCGCCACGCCAGCCGGTGAATAATGCCGGCCCCCTTCCCATTCCTCGAGGTGACCATGACGGCGCAAGCCACCGCAACGATGCCAGCCCTTTCCGCACGCGCCGTACTGCTGATCGAACTGGCGCTGGCCATGGGTGGTTTCGCCATCGGCACCGGCGAGTTCGCCATCATGGGGCTGATGCCCGAGGTCGCCCGCGGCCTGGCCATCAGCGAGCCGCAGGTCGGCCATGTGATCAGCACCTACGCGCTCGGCGTGGTGGTCGGCGCGCCGTTGTTGGCGATCCTCGGTTCGCGGCTGTTCCGCCGTCACCTGCTTTTGCTGCTGATGGGCTTCTTCGCTCTGGGCAACTTCGCCAGCGCCCTGGCGCCGGACTATCACACGCTGATGGCCTTCCGCTTCGTCACCGGCTTGCCGCACGGCGCCTACTTCGGCGTGGCGATGCTGGTAGCTGCCTCAATGGTCGCGCCGGACAAACGCGCCCAGGCCGTGGCCCGGGTGCTGATGGGCCTGACGGTGGCGATCCTGATCGGCAACCCGATCGCCACCTGGCTCGGCCAATGGCTGAGCTGGCGCTATGCCTTCGCCCTGGTCGGCGCCATCGCGTTGCTCACCGTGCTGCTGGTGGCGCTGTTCCTGCCACTCAATCAGGACGAGCCGCGCAACAGTCCGCTGCACGAGATCCGCGCGTTCCATCGGCCGCAGGTCTGGCTGGCCCTGGCGATCAGCTCGATCGGTTTCGCCGGCATGTTCTGCGTGTTCAGCTACATGGCTCCGACGCTGCTGGAAGTCACCCGCGTCAATGCCGGCTGGATTCCCTTCGCCCTCGCTGCGTTCGGCCTTGGCGGCATCATCGGCAACGTCGTCGGCGGCTGGCTGTTCGACCGCCTGCGCTTTCAGGCCGTCGCCTGGCTGTTGCTGTGGAGCGCGCTGGTGCTGCTGGTATTCCCGCTCGCGGCGCATTCGACATGGACGATCTTTCCGGCGGTATTCGCGGTGGGCACCATGGTTTCGCTGTCGCCGGCTCTGCAGACCCATCTGATGGACGTCGCCGCGGATGCCCAGACGCTTGCCGCGGCGTCCAATCACGCCGCCTTCAACATCGCCAATGCCCTCGGCCCCTGGCTCGGCGGCCTGGCGATCAGCGCCGGTTTCGGCTGGACCTCTACCGCATCGACCTGCTGGAGCAGATCGAGGCCACCGGCTCCATCACCCGCGCCGCCAAGGCGATCAAGCTGAGCTACAAGGCCGCCTGGGATGCGGTGGATGCGATGAACAACCTGTCCGAACGGCCGCTGGTGATACGCACCGCCGGCGGTGCCCAGGGCGGCGGTACGCAGCTGACCGATTTCGGCCGCGAGATGCTGCATGTCTGGCGGCGCATGCAGGCCGAGTATGAACGCTTCCTCGCCCAGGTCGCTCAGGGCGTCGAGGGCTTTGACGACATCGACCGGCTGCTGAGGGCCATCGCCATGAAGACCAGCGCACGCAACCAGTTTCGCGGCCGCATCACCGCCGTCAGCAAGGGCGCCGTCAATGGCAGCCTGAACCTGGACATCGGCGCCGGCCAGACCATCACCGCCACGCTGACCAACGACAGCATCGACGAGCTGCAGCTCGAAGTCGGCAAGACCGCCATCGCGCTGATCAAGGCCAGCTTCGTGCTGCTCTCGCCCGACCCGCAGGTGCAGATCAGCGCGCGCAACCGCCTGACCGGCACCATCAGCGCACTGCTGCCCGGCGCGGTGAACAGCGAGGTCAAGCTGCTGCTGCCGGGCGAGCGCACCCTCGGCGCGGTGATCACCAACGAAAGCGCCGAGGAATTGGGCCTGGCGGTTGGCCAACCATGCACGGCGCTGATCAAGGCGTCCCACGTCATCATCGCCATCGATTGAAAGGAGTCGACATGCGCCCCATGCGCCATCTATGCAGCGCCCTGCTGCTCTGCCTGTCCTTCACCGCCAGCGCCGACGAGGTGCAGGTGGCGGTAGCCGCCAACTTCACCGCGCCGATGCAGAAGATCGCCGAGGCCTTCGCTCGCGACACCGGTCACCGCGCCGTGCTGGCCTTCGGCGCCACCGGCAAGTTCTACGCGCAGATCAACAATGGCGCGCCGTTCGACGTGCTGCTGGCGGCCGACGAGCAGACCCCGCAGCGGCTCGAAGACGAAGGCCAGGGCGTGGCGGGCAGCCGCTTTACCTATGCCATCGGCAGCCTGGTGCTGTGGTCGGCGCGCGAGGGCTATGTCGATCCGCAGGGCCGCGTGCTCGCCGACGGCGACTTCCGTCACCTGGCGCTGGCCAACCCCAAGACCGCACCCTACGGCGCCGCAGCGCTGCAGACGCTGGAGAAGCTGGGCCTGCGCGAGCGCCTGCAACCGCGCTTCGTGCAGGGCGAGAACATCGCCCAGACGCACCAGTTCGTCGCCAGCGGCAACGCCGAGCTGGGCTTCATCGCCCTCTCGCAGGTGATCGAGGACGGGCGCATCGCCCGCGGCTCGGCCTGGCGGGTACCCGCCGACCAGCACCAGCCGATCCGCCAGGACGCCCTGCTGCTGCAACGTGGCGAACACAATCCGGCGGCACGCGCGCTGCTCGACTACCTCAAGGGCGCCAGCGCCGTCGCGCTGATCCGCGCCTACGGCTACGAGGTGCCATAAACCAATGATGCTCGACAGCGTCGATCTCGCCGCGATCTGGCTGACCATCAAGCTGGCCAGCACCACCACCGTGCTGCTGTTGCTGCTCGGCACACCGCTGGCGTGGTGGCTGGCGCGCACGCATTCCAGGTGGCGCGGGCCGATCGGCGCGGTGGTGGCGCTGCCGCTGGTGCTGCCGCCGACCGTGCTGGGCTTCTACCTGCTGGTGGCGATGGGGCCGAACGGACTGCTCGGCCAGCTCACCCAGAGCCTGGGTCTGGGCCTGTTGCCGTTCAGCTTCGCCGGTCTGGTGGTCGGCTCGGTGCTGTATTCGATGCCCTTCGTCGTGCAGCCGTTGCAGAACGCCTTCGAGGCCATCGGCGATGCGCCGCTGGAAGCCGCCGCGACGCTGCGCGCCAGCCCGTGGGACAGCTTCTTCAGCGTGGTGCTGCCGCTGGCGCGGCCGGGCTTCGTCACCGCCAGCATCCTCGGCTTCGCCCATACCGTCGGCGAGTTCGGCGTGGTGCTGATGATCGGCGGCAACATTCCCGAGAAGACCCGCGTGGTCTCGGTGCAGATCTACGATCACGTCGAGGCGATGGAGTACGCCCAGGCGCACTGGCTGGCCGGCGGCATGCTGCTGTTCTCCTTCCTCGTGCTGCTGGCGCTGTATGGCAGCCGTCAGCGTCAGGGGTGGCGCGGATGAGCGGCGCCCAGGCAATTCGCGCCTGTCTGCGCGTGGACTACGCCGACTTCCGCCTGGACGTCGACCTGGCGCTGCCCGGGCGCGGCGTCACGGCGCTGTTCGGCCANGCCTGGACGTCGACCTGGCGCTGCCCGGGCGCGGCGTCACGGCGCTGTTCGGCCATTCCGGCTCCGGCAAGACCACGCTGCTGCGCTGTGTCGCCGGACTGGAACGCGGCGCCCGCGGGCAACTGGAGATCAACGGCGAATGCTGGCAGGACAGCGCCCGCGGGCTGTTCGTACCGCCGCACCGGCGCGCCATCGGTTACGTGTTCCAGGACGCCAACCTGTTCGCGCACCTCTCGGTGCGGCGCAATCTGCAGTTCGGCATGAAGCGCGTGGCGGCGGCGGAACGGCGCGTGGCCTGGGATCAGGCGGTGGACCTGCTGGGCATCGGCCATCTGCTCGAACGCATGCCCGGGCGGCTGTCCGGCGGCGAGCGCCAGCGTGTCGGCATGGCCCGCGCGCTGCTCACCAGCCCGCGCCTGCTGCTGATGGACGAGCCGCTGGCGGCGCTGGACCTCAAGCGCAAGCACGAAATCCTGCCCTATCTCGAACGCCTGCACGACGAGCTGGACATCCCGGTGCTCTACGTCAGCCATTCGCCGGACGAGGTGGCGCGGCTGGCCGATCATCTGGTGCTGCTCGACCAGGGCCGCGCCATCGCCCAGGGCGAGCTGCGCGAGACGCTGGCGCGGCTCGACCTGCCGACCGCCTTCAGCGACGACGCCGGCGTGGTGGTCGAAGGCGAGATCGCCGGGCACGACCCCGCCTATCACCTGACCCGGCTGGTATTTCCCGGCGGCGAGGTGCTGGTTTCGCAACGCCCGCAGGCCATCGGCCAGCGCCTGCGTTTTCGCGTGCATGCGCGCGACGTCAGCCTGGCGCTGGAGCGTGCCGAAGGCAGCAGCATCAGCAACCTGCTGCCGGCCCGCGTCGAGGCACTGGCGGCGGCCGATACCCCGGCGCACGTGCTGGTGCGCCTGGATGCCGGCGGCACGCCACTGCTGGCGCGCATCACCCGGCGTTCGGCGGACCAGCTCGGCGTGGTTCCCGGCAAGGCGCTGTGGGCGCAGATCAAAACGGTGGCGCTGCTGGGCTGAGCCCGCTCAGACCGCCTCGGGCAGTTGGGCGATGACCTTGATCTCGAACTGGAAGCCGTAGAGCCAGGTCACCCCGACGGCCGTCAGCGTCGGATGCGGCGCCGCGCCCCAGTACTGCGCCACGATCTGCCAGACGCGCTCGAAGATCGCCGGCGGATCGACCATGAACACCGTCACGTCGACCACATCCGCGAAGGTGCAGCCCGCCGCGTCGAGAATCGCGTTGAGGTTGTCGAACGCGCGTCGGACCTGCGCCTCCAACTCCGGCTCCGGCGAACCGTCCTCACGACTGCCGACCTGCCCGGAGACGAACAGCAAGCCATTGGCGCGGATCGCTGGCGAATAGCGGTTGCGCTCATACAGTGCCTGGCGCGCAGGCGGAAAAACGACGTCGCGGGTCATGACGCTCTCCTCCAGTGGGGCCGCTGCCGACCCGTCGATGAATACGCAGCCACTGTAGGATTGCCGCCTGGCTGGATAAACTCGCCAGCCCGACCAAGACTGTTCGTGAAAACCAAACAATCAGCGGAGCGCAGATGGACCGTTTCGATGCGATGCAGGCCTTCGCCCGCGTGGTGGAAACCGGCAGCTTCACCAAGGCGGCCGAAACGCTGCAGATCGGCAAGACCAGCGTCACCCAGATGATTCAACAGCTGGAGGCGCGGTTGCGGGTTCGCCTGCTCAACCGCACCACGCGCAAGGTCAACGTCACCGCCGATGGCGCCGCCTACTACGAGCGCGTGGTGCGCCTGTTGGCCGAACTGGACGATGCCGAGACCAGCCTGTCCGGCGCAGCCGCCCTGCCCAGGGGGCGCCTGCGCGTGGACGTGCCCAGCCCGCTGGCACGTATGATCCTGATCCCGGCGCTGCCGGCCTTCCACGCGCGCTACCCGGACATCCAGCTGGACATGGGCGTCAGCGACCGACGGGTCGACCTGATCGACGAGAACGTCGACTGCGTGGTGCGCGGCGGCGAGCTGAGCGATCAATCGCTGATCGCCCGCCACGTCGGCGACCTGCGCCTGGCCGTGTATGCCGCGCCTGGCTACCTGCAGCGCGCCGGCACGCCAACGCACCCCGGCGAACTGGAAAACACCCATCACCGGATCGTCGGTTTTCTCTGGGCACGCACCGGCAAGCCCACGCCGTATGCCATGCACCGCCAGGGCGAGCGGGTGCAGGTACAGGGCCGCTACGTGCTCGCGGTGGATGACGGCAACGCCTACCTCGCTGCCGGACTGGCCGGAATGGGCGTGTTCTGGCTGCCCGACTACATGGCCGCCGAGCACCTGGCGAACGGTGAACTGGTGCGCCTGTTCGAGGACTGGCAACTCGAGCCGATGCCGCTGTACCTGGCCTTTGCGCCGAACCGCCACGTCAGCGCGAAGCTGCGGGTGTTCATCGACTGGATCGTCGCGCTGATGGCGCAACATGCGCCGGTGATCGAGCGGGCACCAGGACGAGGCTAGACCTGCAGCGCCAGCCCCAGCAGCACGGCACATTCCACCAGTTCCAGCAGCGCGCCGGCGGTGTCGCCCGTGGTGCCGCCCAGACGACGACACATGGCGCGGCGCGCCAGCAGGAAAGTCACCGCGGCGCACGCCAGGGCGAGCAACCCGCCGACGCCGAACGGCAGGCAACCGATGACCACCACCGCCAGCACGCCGCGCGCGCGCTCGCGCGGCAGGTTCGCCGCCAGTGCCTGACCGAGGCCGTTCGGCCGCACATAGGCCGTCGAGAGGAACAGCGCCAGTAGCGCCGTGCGCCCGAGCAGCGGCGCCAGCAGCAGCGCCACGAGCTGCTGCGCCTGCAACAGCACCAGCAGCGCAACGAACTTCAGCAGTAATAGCAGCACCAGCACCACCACGGCCACCGGGCCGCTGCGCGGATCCTTCATGATTGCCAGGGTACGTTCGCGGTCGCCGAAACCGCCGAGCCAGGCGTCGGCACTGTCGGCCAGACCGTCGAGGTGCAGCGCGCCGCTCAGCGCGACCCAGAGCGTCAGCACGAGGGCGGCCTGCAGCACCGGCGGTGTACCGCCCAGCAGCAGCGCGGCCAGCCACAGCAATGCGCCGAGCAGCAGGCCCACGCTCGGGTAGTGCAGCAGCGAGCGCCCCTGCTGCTGCGCGGTCGGCATGGCCGGCAGGCGGATCGGCAGGCTGGTGAGAAATTGCACGGCGATGAGCAACGGCAGCATGGGCATTCCAGGCAGGTTCAGGGGTTGGGCCAGGCGCTGTCCATCGGCCAAGGCAGGCTCAGCGGCAGCAGTTCGCCATGCGCCACGCTGACGTCGAGCAGACGCTCGCACGGCAGGCCGCGCGCCCGTGCCAGCAGCAAGCGCATCACGCCGGCATGGCCGATCAGCAGCAGCCGTTGCCCCGCATACTCGCGTTGCAATCGCGCCACGGCGGCGAACACACGGCGCCGGAAGTCCACCAGCGGCTCGCCCGCCGGCGGCGTGAACCTGAAGGGATCGGCCCAGAAGCGCCCCAGCGCCTCGGCATCGGTCTGCATCAGCTCGGCGGCGCTGCGGCCTTCCCAGTCGCCGAAATGCAGCTCGCGCAGGTCCGGCTCCAGCCGCAGCGGCAGTGCACGCTGCGCGGCAAGCTGGCCGGCAAACGCGGCGCAGCGTTGCAGCGGCGAGCTGACCAGGTCCCACGGGCCGGCGTCGTGCAACGCGGCGTGCATCTGCTGCCAGCCGCGCGCCGTCAGCGCGTCGTCGAGGCTGCCGCGAAAGCCGCCGCCGCGCTCGGTCTCGCCGTGGCGCAGCAGGTCGATGCGCAGGCTCACACCGCCCCTTCCGCCACCGCCGCTTCGGCGAAGGTGGCCATCTCGTTGTGCAGCGCGCAGGCCTGCTGCAGCAGCGGCACCGCCAGCGCCGCGCCGCTGCCCTCACCCAGACGCAGGCCGAGGTCCAGCAGCGGTTCGGCTTCGAGCGCCTGCAGCACCGCCAGATGGCCCGGCTCGGCGGAGCGATGGGCGAACAGCAGCCACGGCCGGCAGGTCGGGTTCAGCCGCACCGCGCAGAGGGCCGCGGCGCTGCAGATGAAACCGTCCACCAGCACGGGGATGCCCTGCTGCGCGCAGCCCAGGTAGGCGCCGGCCAGCGCCGCCACTTCGAAACCGCCGAGCCGGCGCAGCGTTTCCAGCGGTCCGGCGCAGTGATCGGCATGCAGTCGCAGCGCCGTCTGCACCGCGGCGAGCTTGCGCCGCACGCCGTCGCCATCCAGCCCGGTGCCCGGCCCGACCAGGGTCAGCGGCGAATGCGGCAGCAACGCCGCGGCCAGCGCGCTGGCACAGGTGGTGTTGCCGATGCCCATCTCGCCGCCGATGAACAGCTGCGCCGCGCCGGCTGCCGCGCGCCGCGCCGTGTCGCGGCCGGCGCCGAGCGCCTGCTGCAACTGCTGGTCGCTCATCGCCGCCTCGCGGGTGAAGTTGGCGGTGCCCGGCCCCAGACGCAGATGGCTGACACCGGCCAGTTGCAGTGGCTCGACGGTGCCCAGGTCGATCACCTCCAGCGCCGAACCCAGCCGCCGCGCCAGCACCGCCAGTGCCGCGCCGCCCCCGACGAAGTTGCGCAGCATCTGCCCGGTCACCGCCTGCGGAAAGGCCGAAACGCCCTCCTCGACCACGCCGTGGTCGCCGGCGAACACGCTGACATGCACGCGTTCGACCTGCGGCCGCTCGCTACCCTGCAGCGCCGCCAGCTGCACCGCCAGCGCCTCCAGCCGGCCGAGCGCACCACGCGGTTTGGTCAGCTGATCCTGTCGCGCCAGCGCGCGCTCGCGCATCACCGCGTCCAGCGGCTGGCATGTTCCCTTCCACCACTCTTCCATCACTGCGCCCCTTTGAGAATCATCGGCAAGCCGGCGACCATGAAGGTCACCCGCTCCGCCTGGTCGGCCACGGCCTGGTGCAGCCAGCCGGCTTCGTCCACATAACGCCGGGTCAGCTCGCCCAGGGGCACCACGCCGAGCCCGGTTTCGTTGCTGACCAGGATCACCCGCCCCGGCAGTTCACCCAGGCATTCGAGGAAGGCATCGCGTTCCTCGGCAAGGCGCGCCGGGTCCTCCAGCATCAGCAGATTGGTCAGCCACAGGGTCAGGCAGTCGACCAGCAGGCAGCGCTGTGCGCCGGCCTGCTCGCGCAACACCCGGGCCAGCTGCAGCGGCTCCTCGACCAGCGCCCAGTGCGCCGGGCGGCGCTGACGATGGTGGACGATGCGCGCGGCCATCTCGCCGTCCAGCGCCTGGCTGGTGGCGATGTAGGTCACCGCCAGATCGCTGTCGGCAGCCAGCCGCTCGGCCAGCCGGCTCTTGCCGGACCGCGCGCCACCGAGGATCAGTTCGAGCATGTCCGGCCTCCCAGCCCGCAGAGTTCGCGCAGCCGTGCGGTGTCCAGATGCGCCTCGACCAGATCGGCCAGACGCTCGATCTCGCGCTCGCGCAGTGCGTGGTAATCCACCGTGTCCACCGTGCCCAGACCGGCCCAGCGCAGCAGCGCGGCGCAGGCGGCCGGGCCCTCGAACAGGCCGTGCAGGTAGGTGCCGAGCACCTGGCCGTCGGCGCTGAGCGCACCATCGCGGCGGCCATCGTCCAGCTCGACCGCGGCGCGCTCGAGCGCCGGCCCCGTGCTGACGCCGGCATGAATCTCGTAGCCGCTGACGGCCGCGCCCTCCAGCATCAGCCGCCCCTGTACGTTGTGCAGCTGCTTTTCGGCGGCGAGCTCGGTGGTGAAATCCAGCAGGCCCAGCCCGGCGCTTTCGCCCGGCGCACCTTCCAGGCCGAGCGGATCGGCGATACGCCTGCCGAGCATCTGCAGCCCGCCGCAGATACCCAGCAGCCGGCCGCCGTAACGCAGGTGCCGGCGGATCGCCGTCTCCCAGCCATTGGCACGCAGAAACGCAAGGTCGGCGCGCACGCTTTTCGAGCCGGGCAGGATCAGCAGGTCCGCCGGCGGAATCGGCTGACCGGGACCGACGAACTGCAGATCGACCTGCGGGTGCAGGCGCAGCGGGTCGAAATCGGTGTGGTTGCTGATGCGCGGCAGCACCGGCACCACCACCTTCAGCGTCGCCGCAGCCTTGCCGGTCTGGCGCGTATCGATGGCGTCCTCGGCCTCCAGATGGAAGTCGGTCAGGTACGGCAGCACGCCCAGCACCGGCTTGCCGGTGCGCTGCTCCAGCCAGTCGAGCCCCGGTTGCAGCAGGGCCATATCGCCGCGAAAACGATTGATGACGAAGCCCCGCACCCGCGCCTGCTCGGAAGCCGACAACAGCTCCAGGGTGCCGACCAGATGGGCGAACACCCCGCCGCGGTCGATGTCGGCGATGAGGATCACCGGGCAGTCCACCGCCTCGGCGAAGCCCATGTTGGCGATGTCGCCGGCGCGCAGGTTGATCTCCGCGGGCGAGCCGGCGCCCTCGACCATCACCACCCGGTAGGCCGCGGACAAGCGCCGATGCGAGTCGAGCACCGCCTGCATGGCGACGCGCTTGTAGTCGTGATAGGCGGCGGCGTCCATGCTGGCGAACGCGCGGCCGTGGATGATCACCTGGGCGCCGATGTCGCTGTTGGGCTTGAGCAGCACCGGATTCATGTCGGTGTGCGGTGCCAGATTGGCGGCCTGAGCCTGCACGGCCTGGGCACGGCCGATCTCGCCGCCGTCCGCAGTGACCGCGCTGTTGAGCGCCATGTTCTGCGGCTTGAACGGCGCCACCGCGACGCCCTGGCGGGCCAGCCAGCGGCACAGCGCGGTCACCAGGGTGCTTTTGCCGGCATCGGACGTGGTGCCCTGCACCATCAGCGTGGTCATGGAGATAGCGTCCTCAAGGCGGTTTCGAGACGTTGCCAACCGGCTTCATCGGGCGGCAGGCCGAAGCGCAGGCTTTCGGGCTGCGCGAACAGGCGGACCAGAATGCCGCGGCGGGCCAGTTGCTCGTGCAGCCAGGCCGCCCGTGGATCGACGCACCACTGGAACAGCGCGCAGCCGCCCAGCGGCGCCAGCGCATGCTGGCAAAGCAGCCTGGCAAGCCGCTGGCCATCGGCCTGCAGGCGCTGACGCTGGCGGTGCTGGGCGTCACCAGCGGCGAGCAGCGCGGTGCCGAGCAGGCGCGTCGGGCCGCCGACCGACCAGGGTCCGAGCAGCTCGTCGAGGGCCGCAAGCAGCGCGCGCTCGGCCAGCACGAAGCCCAGCCGCGCGCCGGCCAGGCCGAAGAACTTGCCGACCGAACGCAGCACGATCAGCCCGCTGCGTCCGGCGTATCCGGCCAGGCTGTGCTGCGGCGTGCAGTCCATGAACGCCTCGTCGACCACCAGCCAGCCGCCGCGCGCGGCCAGGCTGGCGTGCCAGTGCAGCAGCTGCGCCGCATCGAACAGCCGGCCGCTGGGGTTATTCGGATTGATCACCACCAGCACGTCGAGCTGCTCAAGCGCGCGCGGCACAGCGGCTTCGCTCAGCTCCACCAGCGCGTGGCCCTCGCGCTGCCAGGCGGCGGCGTGTTCGGCGTAACAGGGGGCAACGACACCGACCCGCGCCCGCCGTCGCAGGCGCGGCAAGGCCTGGATCGCCGCCTGCGAGCCGGCCACCGGCAGCAGTTCGGCGCTGCCGTAGTAGTCACGCGCCACGCCTGGCAGGTCGTCGTCGGCCTCCGGCAGGCGCGCCCAGGCGCTGACGGGAATGTCTGGCAGGGGCGGCGTGTAGGGCGCCACGCCAGTGGAAAGGTCGAGCCAGTCGGCCGGGTCGATGCCGTACTGGCGCGCCGCCGCGCGCAGGCGTCCGCCGTGCTCAAGCATGCAGCCAGGCTCCGAGCAGCAGTGCCAGCAGCCAGACGCCGACGCCGGCCCAGACCAGATCCAGCGCACGCTCGATATCGCGCGCGCCCGGTGCCCTGCCCTGGCCGAGCAGCGGGCGCGCGTGGCGCTCGCCGTGGTAGAACGCCGGCCCGCCCAGCTCCACGCCCAGCGCACCGGCACCGGCGGCCATCACCGGGCCGGCGTTGGGGCTGTCCCACAGCGGCGCCTGGGTGCGCCAGCAGTGCAGCGCGCGACCGGTGCGGCCGAGCAGCGCGTAGGTCAGCGCGGTGAGGCGCGCCGGCAGATAGTTGAGGCCATCGTCGATCCGCGCCGCCGCCCAGCCGAAGCGCTCGAAGCGCGCGGTGCGATAGCCCCACATGGCATCCAGCGTGTTGCTCAGCCGATAGAGCACCACGCCCGGCGCGCCGGCGACGGCGAACCAGAACAGCGCGGCGAATACCGCATCGCTGCCGTTTTCCAGCACCGACTCGGTGGCCGCGCGGGACACGCCGGGCACATCCAGCGCGGTGGTGTCACGGCTGACGATGTGCCCGACGCAGCGCCGCGCCTC
>JAEAMG010001323.1_pt1 | contig 19692 bp, 20 predicted proteins | sample 8958741 | NCBI WGS metagenome assembly JAEAMG01 (sample SAMN16933256, study PRJNA681125) | bioreactor sludge metagenome | isolation source: anaerobic bioreactor treating anionic surfactant - SDBS | place: India: Bengaluru | collected 2019-02-28 | reverse complement strand
TCGTCGCCGCCGCGAGGGCCGTGCTCGTGGGTCCAGAGTTGCCCGGTCCAGGGGTTGAGCGCTGCGCCCTGCTGGTTGCGGTGGCCGTAGGACCAGATCTCCGGCCGCGCGCCCTTGCGCTCGACGAAGGGGTTGTCCTCGGGCACGCGGCCATCGGGATAAAGCCGCACCAGCTTGCCCTGCAGCTTGTCCAGCTCCTGCGCGGTGGGCCGCTGGTTGTTCTCGCCGAGCGCGATGAACAGATAGCCGTCGCGATCGAACACCAGCCGCGAACCGAAGTGCACGCCCGTCGACAGCTTGGGCTGCTGACGAAAGATCACCTGGAAATCCTCCAGCCGCGTGCGATCTTCACTCAATCGCCCGCGCCCGACCGCGGTGCCGGCCCGGCCGTTTTCGCCAGCCTCCGCATAGCTGAGATACACCAGCCGGTCACGCGGGAACGTCGGCGACAGCGCCACATCGAGCAATCCGCCCTGGCCACTGGCGAACACCTCCGGCACGCCAGCCAGCGGCGCCGAGCGCGAGCCGTCCAGCCCCACCAGGCGCAACCGGCCGGGCCGTTCGGTCACCAGCAGGTGCTCACCATCGGGCAGGAACGCCAGTGCCCAGGGGTTTTCCAGCCCCGCCGCCACCTCCTCCAGCCGCAGCTGACCGAGTTCGCTGCGGTACCGTTGCGGCTCGGCGGCGATAACCGGGGCCGAAGCAAACAGGGCGACGAACACAACGGCAATGAGGGGATGCGACATGAGTTTCTCCACAGTTCGAGCCGACGACCGCCTCAGTAAAGAACAAAGCCAGCGGGCGCGCACCCGGCGCTACGCACGACTGCTCAGCGGAAAAGTGAACAAAAGTCAACAGAATCTGTATAATGCCCGGTTCGACTGATATACGGAAAAGTGATCATGGCCACCAAAGCCGCTGCCAAGCGCAAGCCCGAACCCGCTTTCGAAACCAGCCAGTCCCTGGCCGACCAGATGGCCGCCTTCCTCAAGGCCGGCGGTGAAATCCAGCAGATTCCCAACGGAGTCAGCGGCCAGACCCAAGGGCCGTCGCGTCAGATCACCATCAGCAAGAAGTGATCGGCTCCTCCCGCTGAAACGCCCCTCGGCGAGCCCTGCCATCCGCGCAACGGCTCGCCGCGTTTTTTTACCCCCTTCCGAGCCCATCATGACCGACCCCGTACGCCTGTCCAAACGCCTCGCCGACCAGCTCGGCTGCTCCCGGCGCGAAGCCGAGCTGTATATCGAGGGCGGCTGGGTGACGGTGGACGACCAGGTGGTGCAGGCGCCGTTCTTCAAGGTCCAGCCAGCGCAGCGACTGACCCTGTTGCCGGGCGCCACCGCAAACGAGATTGCACCGGTCACACTGCTGCTGCACAAGCCGGCCGGCGCGTCCGTGCCGACCGATGCCGCGGCCGCCCTGCAATTGCTCTCGGCCGTCGGCCACTGGGCCGAGGACCCGAGCACCACCGCCCCGCTGCAACGCCACCTGCTGCGCCAGAACGTGCTGCTGCCGCTCGAGGACGAAGCCAGCGGACTGCTGGTGTTCAGCCAGCAACGCGAAGTGATCCGTCTGCTGAGCGATGCGCGCAGCAAGCTGGAGCAGGAATTCATCGTCGAGGTCAGCGGCGAACCGGAAGCGGACGGCCTGGCACTGCTCGGCAAAGGCATCGGCCATCGCGGCCGGATTCTGCCCAAAGCCAAGGCCAGCTGGCAGAACGAAACCCACCTGCGCGTGGCCGTCAAACAACCGCAACCCGGCGAGTTGCGCATGCTCTGCGAAGCCATCGGCCTGCGCGTGCTCGGCTACAAGCGCATTCGCATCGGCCGGCTGTCGATGGCCAAGCTGCCGCTGGGCCAGTGGCGCTTTCTCGGCGAACACGAGCGCTTCTGAGCCCACCGTTCGGCGGCTGGCTTTACCAGAAGCGCTGGCAACCCGTACGCTCGCTTGCAGCATCCGCCGGCTGAACCAGTCCAAGCGGAGCGCTGTCCGACGACAGCATTGCCACCGAATCCGTCGCGGCGGATTCGTTTCCCTCCGGCGGATCATCGATGTTCAGACTGCTTGCGCTGCTGATTCTCTGTTCGTTGAGTGCCCAGGCGACCGAGCGGATCGAGGTCTGGACCTATCACACGTCACCGCCGTTCGCCAACGAGCAGAGTACGGGCCTCTCGGAAGCGCTGGTAGCGCTGCTCAACGAGCACCCGTCCAACCACGCCCGCTATTTTTTTGTGCTGAGCCAGCTGCCACGCCGGCGGCTCGATGCCCGGCTCGCCGAAAACCGTCCCGGTGTGCTGCTGTGGGCAACGCCAACATTCTTCCCGCCCAAGCTGGTGGCCCGCGCGCGATGGACGTCGCCACTGCTCTGCGACACCCAGGACTTCGTTTCGCCAGCGAGCCATCCCTTCGATTACGAAGGCCCCGCATCGCTATATGGACAACGCCTCGGCGGCGTGCTCGGACACTACTACCAGACCCTGCAGGACGACATCGACAAGGGCCGGATTCGTCGCGAGGACGTGCATTCGGATCTGCAGAACCTGCACAAGCTGCTCTCCGGGCGCATCGACGTTGCACTGCTGCCGCGCTCGGCGCGCTACTTCTACGAAACCACCGAAATACCGCCAGCACGTCTGCACGTGTCGGACGTACCGCTCTACACCTTCCAGCGCCACATCCTCATCACCTCCAGCCTCAACCCGGCCGCGACCCAGTTCATCCAGCAGCTGATCACCGATCTGCCGCACAGCGCCCGCTGGCAGGGCCTGTTGCGCCGCTACGGGCTGCAGCGGATGAACGCCCCCTGCACCACCTACTGAGCGCAAACGACTCTGGCGAAGCGCGGTGCGCACGGCCCATACTGGCGAACCTCAAAAGGAGAGCGAGTTCACAATGAGACATGCGCTGGCGATTGCGCTGCTGATGTTGCTCGGCGGCTGCGCTTCACAATCGTGCGACCAGCCCTGGAGCGACAGCCGCTGCCGGGCGGAACGCCTGCTGTACCAGAACGACCTGCTGCAGGCGAAGATCCTGATCGCGTCTGGAGACGAGGAAGGCTACGAGCTGGCCGATGCGCTGCTCGACCGCAGCGCGCCGCAGGATCGGCGCGGTGAAACCGAGTTCTACCAGGCGCTGTTGATGATCCGCCTCGGCCCGGAGCCGTCCGAGGTGCTGCACCTGCTGGAGAAGGCCAAGGACAAGGGCCATCCGCACGCGGTCGCCCTGCTCTACAAGATTTACATGGAGCCCTACCTGGTCGACGAGCGCGACATCGCCAAGGCGGACGCCTATCGCGAAGCCTACGCGCAGCTCGACGTCGCCCAGAGCGGCTACCCGTCCTTCGAGAAGGCCTTGGCCCTGGTGTCGCAACTGGTCGAACCGCCGCCGCCAGCCGCCGAGTATCGCGCGCCCTGCCCGCAGTACTGTCTGGAGCAGGCGCAACAGCCGCGCTGAACGCCGCTCAGGGCGCTGGCGTCTGCGACAGGCGCGGCTCCTCGTCGCCATCGGCCACCGCACGGGCCTGCGCCTCGCTGGCGTAAGGCCCGCCGATCACCGCGCCATCCAGTTCCACGACCCAGCACACCGCCCAGGTCGGGCGCCAGGCCTTGGGAACATCCTCACCGCTCAGGTGCTTGATCTGTGCGCGCATGGTCATGATATTTCTCCCGCGTTGATTGAATGAATCGCACCGCGCCGGGGCGCGGCCTACGCTAGAAATGACCGCGTGCGCGGTGGGTTCTCACCTGTCGCCCGACGAAACCCCTGCCCAGGCGCGCGGATGACGAGCAGACGAGGACCGACGATGCGCTGCACCTGCCGGGTACTGTTGTCGCTACTGTTCTGCAGCGTTGTGCTGGCCGGCTGCAGCCGCGCGACGCTGGTCTATCGCAACCTCGACGTGCTGGTACCGTGGTCGCTCAACGACTACCTCGACCTGAACCGCGCGCAGCAGGACCGACTTCGTGAGCGGATCAGGACGCATCTGGCCTGGCATTGCCGCAGCCAGCTTCCGGACCTACTCGACGATCTTCAGCGCCTGCAACACGACAGCAGCCACCGCAGACTGGACGGCGACCAGCTACAGCCGTACTACCGGGACATCCGCCAGGCGATCCAGGCCATCGCGGTAGAGATCACCCCCACCGCCACCGAACTGCTGCGCGCCCTGGACGACGCGCAGGTGCGTGAACTGGCGCAGGCGCTGGAGGCGGATCAACGCGAACACCGCGAACAATACCTGGCGCCGCCGTTGCCCCAGCAGATTCGCGAACGTGCCGAGCGCATGGGCGAACGCCTCGAACACTGGCTCGGCCCGCTCGATGCGGCGCAACGCCAGCGCGTGCTGGCCTGGTCGCACAGCCTGGGCGAGCAGAACGCACGCTGGCTGAACAACCGCGAACAATGGCAGCGCGAGCTGCTCGACACTGTGCGCCAGCGCGATCAGGCCGATTTCGCAGTGCGCATCGCACGACTGCTGCAGGATCGCGAAGCGCTGCTCGGTGACGCCGACCGTGCCGCATTGCAGCACGCCGAACGCGCCGCACTGGGCCTGCTGGCCGATCTGCACGGCATGGCCGACGCGCGCCAGCGCGAGCACCTTGTCCAGCGCTTGCAGCAGATGCGCCAGGACCTCGCCGGCCTGGAATGCTTACCGACTAGCGCCGCGCCAGCGCGCGCCTGACCAGCTCCTGCTCCGGCGCCTGCAGCTCGACCAGCCACTGCGGCTTGCCTGCCACCAGCGCCGCCAGCGGCACGCCGTCGCGGTAGAGAATGCGGTTGCCCGACAACGCCGGCACCTTGTTGCCAGGCAGCAGCGTGCCCAGCTGGTTCAACGGATCGACCGCCGATACCGCCAGCAGCTCGCCGGAGGGTGGGCGCTTGCGCACCTCCCGCAGCAGACCGAGCGCGTCCGGCAACGCGAACTGCTCGCCGGCCACACCCGCAACGAAGCGCCCACCGCGAATCTCGCCACGCGCTTCCAGCCGGTGATACACCCGCAACAGCTCACGCCAGGGCGGCAGCCAGTCCGCCTCGCGCGCCAGCAGTCGCCAGAACACCACACCGTAGCGGCGCAGCAGCACCCGGGCGATATGCTCCAGTGCCTCGCCATCGACAGCGGATCGGCTGGCCGATAGCGCCTCGGCTGCCACTGGCCTGCGCACCAGCGCCCAACGACCGGCGTCAGCCATGCCACCGATGAACGCGCCGCCGCGGCTGCGTCGCGTGGTGCGCGCACGCTTGCTGGCTGGCGTCAGCAGCGCACGCAGGCCGGCGAAGCTGTCGGCGTTCACCTGCCCCGCCGCCACCAGTTCGCCGAGCGCATCCTCCAGCTCGCTGCGCAGCAGGTGTGCCTCGTGCTGCAGCTCGTCGAAGAACAGCGCACCGTGCGCCTGCAGACAATCGAGCACCCGCTGTGCCCGCGACGACAGCTGGGCCACCGGCGCGCCGCTGGCCAGCGCCTGCCAGACCGCGAGCTGGCGCCGCGGCAGCAGCACGATGGGCGTGCCGCGCACCGGCCCGCCGCCGGCCTTCAAACGCCCGGCCAGCCGCGTCCAGACGATGCGCCCGGAGCGGCACAGCTCATCCAGCCAGGTGCTGCCGTAATCCTTCAGACGGGCCGGCAGCAAATCGCTTTCCCAGGCTGTCGCGGCCGCCTGGAAGCCCTCCAGCTGCTCGACCAGCGTGCCCAGCGCCTCGCGCCCCTGCATGCGGGTGCCCGCCGACAGGTGCTGCCAGTCGGCGAGAAAGCGCATGAACTCGGCGCGCTCCACCGGCTCGATCTCGCGTCGCAGACGCTTGATCGTGTAGCGATGGATGCGTGCCAGCAGGTGCCGCTCGCACCACTCGTCCTCGCCCGCCGCCGGGGTGAAGCGGCCGCGCAGCACATAGCCCTGGGCTTCCAGGCGGGTCAGCGCCTGCGCCACGGCCGAGGCCGGCAAGGCCAGCGGCCGGGCGATCAACGGCACCGGCAGCGGGCCGAAGCCGCTCAGCCGCGCACGAAGCAGCTCCACCAGCGCATCCTCTTCCGCCAGCTCGCAGTCGTAGCCAGTCGGTGGCTGCAGCTCGGGCTCGCACGGCGCCTGCGGGTAGATCGCGCGCAGCCATGTCAGCCGCTCCAGCGCGACCCATAGCGCGCGATCATGGGCGACCTGCAGGCGCGTCGCCCGGCCGCCGCGCGCCAGCTCGGCGAGCCAGTCGGGCCATTGCGACTGCGTGGCGGCCTCGGTTTCGGCGATGCAGCCCAGCGCCATCAGCGCCTCGTGCATCTCGTCGGCCGAGCGCGCCTCGGGCCAGGCTTCCTCGCTGACGGCGGCAATCGCCAGCGGGTCCAACGCGCCGAGGTCATCGGCCGATTGCGGGTCGCTCCAGCGCCGAGCGAGCACCGCCTGGGTGCGGCGCTCCTCCAGCGGGGCGTCATCGAGAAAGGCGTAGGGACGCGCGCCAAGCACCTCCATCGCCAGCGGCGACGGCGCCGGCAGGTCGCGCGCCAGCAGCTCCACCTCGCCGCTTTCCATGCGCCGCAGCAAGGCCAGCCAGCCTTCGCTGTCCATCGCCTCGTGCAGGCAGTCGTCGAGGGTCTGGCGCACCAGCGGGTGCTCGGGAATCTCGCGCTCGCCGACGATGTTCTCCAGGCAGGCCACCTGATCGGGAAACACCGTGGCCAGCAGGTCTTCGCTTTTCATCCGCTGCAGCTGCGGCGCCACCTTGCGCCCGCCGGCCATGCGCGGCAGCGCCAGCGCGGTGGTGGCGATCCAGCGCCAGCGCACGCCGAACAGCGGCGCGTCGAGCAGCGCCTGGATCAGCACCTGCTCGGCGCTGGCCGAATGCAGGTAACGCCAGACCTCATCCAGCACAAAGCTGTGGCTGGTCGACAGCGACAGGATGATCGCATCCTCGGTCGCCGCCGCCTGCAGCTCGAAGTTGAAGGTGCGGCAGAAGCGCTTGCGCAGCGCCAGCCCCCAGGCACGGTTGATACGGCTGCCGTAGGGCGAATGAATGACCAGCTGGGTGCCGCCGGATTCGTCGAAGAAACGCTCCATGATCAGCCGCCGCTGGGTCGGCAGCGCGCCCAGCGCCGAGCGCGCGCGGGCCAGGTATTCGACGATCTGCCGCGCCGCCGGCTCGGTGAGACCGAGCACATCCAGCAGCCAGGCGATGGCCGGCTCCAGGCGCGCATCACCGGCCTGCTCGGCCGCGGCCAGGCGCTGGTCGATCTCCTCGCGCAGGCGCGCCACGGCAAAGGACAGCTCGTCGCTGCGGCCCGGCGCCTCGCCGAGCCAGAACGGGATGTTCGGCGGTGTGCCCTGGGCGTCCTCGACGCGCACCCGCCCCGGCTCGATCTTGAGGATGCGATAGGAGGTGTTGCCGAGCTGGAACACGTCGCCGGCCAGGCTCTCCACGGCGAAATCCTCGTTCACCGTGCCGATGTTCAGCCCCTGCGGTTCGAGCAGCACTGCGTAGTCGGCGTTATCAGCGATGGTGCCGCCGGAGGTCAGCGCGGTCAGCCGGCCGCCGCGCCGGGCGCGCAGGCTGTGCGTCGCCAGGTCGCGATGCAGATAGGCGCCGCGGGCGCCGTGGCGGGTCGTGTAGCCCTCGGCGAGCATCGTCAGCAACGCCTGGTAGCTGGCCTCGTCCAGCGCGGCATAGGGCATGGCGCGGCGGATCAGCGCCAGCAGCGCCGCCTCCGGCCATTCGCCACAGGCCACTTCGGCGACGATCTGCTGGGCCAGCACATCCAGCGGCGCCTGCGGAATGCGCAGCACGTCCAGCTCGCCACGGCGCACGGCATCGAGCAGCGCGGCACATTCGATCAGGTCATCGCGCGAGCTGGGAAACAGCCGCCCCTTGGAGATCCCCGCGACCTGATGCCCGGCGCGACCGACGCGCTGCAGAAAGGCGGCGATCGAGCGTGGCGAACCGAGCTGGCAGACCAGTTCCACGTCGCCGATATCGATGCCCAGCTCCAGCGAGGCGGTGGCGACCAGCACCCGCAGGTCGCCGCGCTTGAGCTTCTGCTCGGCCGTCAGCCGCTGCTCGCGCGCCAGACTGCCGTGGTGCGCGGCAACCACGGCGCTGCCCAACCGCTCGGCCAGATGCCGGGTGGTGCGCTCGGCCATGCGCCGCGTGTTGACGAACACCAGCGTGGTGCGATGCTCGCCGGCCAGCGCCGCGAGGCGGTCATAGACCAGCGCCCAGGCGTCGTTGCTCATCACCGCTTCCAGCGGTACCGGCGGCACTTCCAGCGCCAGGTCGCGCGCGCGGCCGTGGCCGATATCGACGATTTCGCACGGCCGACCGGTGCCGGCCAGAAAGCGCGCCACGGCCTCGATCGGCTTCTGCGTCGCCGACAGCCCGACGCGCACCAGCGGTCGCCCGCTCAGCGCCTCCAGCCGCTCCAGCGACAGCGCCAGGTGGCTGCCGCGCTTGTTGCCGGCAATCGCGTGGATCTCGTCGACGATCACGCTGCGCACATCGCGCAGCATCTGCCGCCCGGACTCCGAACCGAGCAGCACGTAGAGCGATTCCGGCCGGTCGGCGCGGCCACCAGCGTCGAGCGCCCCGCGCGGATCAACGGCCAGGCCGCCTCCTGGGCCGGCGTCGGTGCCGGAAAGTTGCGCGCGAACCAGCCCGCCACGGCGGCATGGAAATGGCTCAGCGGATCGGTGCGGGAGGTGTTCATGCGCTCGAATATGCTGCCGCACAGGATGCGGCACAAGCGACAGCCGGTCGGCGGCGCGGAAACGGCATCGCGATATGGCGGTCAACCTTCTGACATCGCCACGCCACGGAGCCCGCCATGACCACCACCCCGCTCAGCCTCGACAACGCCATGCAACTGGCCGCCGAAGCCTTCCTGCCCTGCGGCTGTGTGACCAGCGCCAACCCCGCTGACGACAGTTTCGGCTTCACCGTGATGAGTGGCAGCGGCGCGGAGCTGGCGCGCGTGGCGCAGGTGCGCGACTACGCCGATCCGCTACGCATGGCCCAGGTGATCGAGCAGACCCGCCAGGAACTGCTCGCCAAGGGCTGCACCTTGGAGCCCTGGACAATGCCCTTCATCACCGATGACAGCGCGATCCCGGAAACCACGCCGAACTACTGAGCGCCCCGGCTTTCGCAACGGGCGATCTGCTGCTTTTCTCAAACGGGGCGGCCTGCGCGCGAACTTTTGCGCTGCGCTTCGAGTCGCTATCTGGAGGCGGCCGCGACCGCACGAACGGCAGGGGGAACGCTCATGATCAATCTGGCAGGACAGGCGCGGGCGCATCCGGCAGCGTCGCAGCCAGGCGGTCTGCTCGACCGCTACCGGCAGGTGCGCGACACCAGCGAGGCGCTCTGCGCGCCGCTGCAGGTCGAGGATTACGTGATCCAGAGCATGCCTGCCGTCAGCCCGCCGAAATGGCATCTGGCGCATGTCAGCTGGTTCTTCGAGACCTTCCTGCTGCTGCCCTACCTGCCCGGCTATCGGCGCCTGAACGACGCCTACGACTACCTGTTCAACTCCTACTACCAGACCCACGGCACGCCATTTCCGCGCGCCTTGCGCGGCGTGCTGTCGCGCCCGGGCGTGGACGAGATCTACCGCTACCGTCGGCATGTCGACCAGGCGATGGGCGAGCTGCTGATTGCCCTGCCGCCCGCGCAGGCCGGCGAGATCGCCCGGCGCGTCGAACTCGGCCTGCAGCACGAGCAGCAGCACCAGGAGCTGCTGCTGATGGACATCAAGCACATCCTCGCGCAGAACCCGCTGCACCCGGTCTATCGCGACGACCTGCAACCGCCACCCAGCACCCCGCCGCAACGGCCGCGCTGGCACGAGCATGCCGGCGGCGTGCAGCACATCGGCCACGCCGGCGGCGGCTTCGCCTTCGATTGCGAAACGCCACGGCATCGCCAGTTCGTCGAGGACTTCCAGCTCGCCGAGCGGCCGGTGAGCAACGCCGAATACCTGTCATTTATCGCCGACGGCGGCTATGCGCGCCCGGAACTGTGGCTGTCCGATGGCTGGGACCTGATCCAGCAGGCCGGCTGGCACGCGCCGCTGTACTGGCTGCGCGCCGAGGACGCCTGGCTGGAGATGACCCTCGGCGGACTGCGCCCGCTGGACCCGCACGCGCCGGTCTGCCATGTCAGCTATTACGAGGCCGACGCCTATGCCCGCTGGGCCGGCGCCCGACTGCCGAGCGAGGCGGAATGGGAAGTGGCCGCAGCCGACCAGCCGCTGACGGGCAACTTTCTGGAGAGCGACTACCTGCAGCCGGTCGCCGCGCCCAGCACACACGACGGCCCGCAGCAGCTGTTCGGCGACGTCTGGGAATGGACGGCCAGCGCCTACCTGCCCTATCCGGGTTTTCGCCCGCTGCCCGGCAGCCTCGGCGAGTACAACGGCAAGTTCATGTCCGGCCAGATGGTGTTGCGTGGCGGCTGCTGCGCGACGCCGCAATCGCACCTGCGGATCACCTACCGCAATTTCTTCCAGCCGGCGATGCGCTGGCAGTTCGCCGGGCTGCGCCTGGCCAGGGGGCTCTGAAGATGGCGCTGGCCATTCATTTCCATGACCGACTGCAACAACCGCATGCGGCCTCGCTGCGCGAGGAAACCCTGCGCGGGTTCGCCGCCACGCCGAAACGGGTGTCGCCCAAGTTCTTCTACGATCGGCGCGGCTCCGAGCTGTTCGAGCAGATCTGCCAGCAGCCGGAGTACTACCTCACCCGTACCGAGGAGCGCATCCTGGCCGACGCGGCGGGCGATATCCGCGAGATCGCCGGTCCGCGCAGCGATCTGATCGAGCTGGGCAGCGGCGCCAGCCGCAAGGTGCGCCTGCTGCTCGAAGCGCTGCATCCGGCCAGTTATCTGGGCATCGACATCAGCGAGGACTTCCTGCGCAGCAGCACCCAGCGCCTGGCAGCCGACTACCCGTGGCTGGAGGTGCACGCCGCCTGCACCGATTTCTCCCACGAACTGGCGCTACCCGAGGACTTCGCCAGCGAGCATCCGCTGGTGTTCTTTCCCGGCTCGAGCATCGGCAACTTCACCCCGGAGGAAGCCGCGGCCTTGCTGCGTCACCTGCACGAAGTGCTGCCGGTCGGCGGCGGACTGCTCATCGGCGTCGATCTGGTCAAGCCGCGCGAACTGCTGGAAGCGGCCTACAACGACCGCGCCCAAGTCACCGCCGCCTTCAACCTGAACCTGCTGCAGCGCATCGGCAACGAGCTGGACAGCGACATCGACCCGTCGCGCTTCGCCCACCACGCCTTCTTCAACGAGGCCGAGTCGCGCATCGAGATGCATCTGGTCAGCCGCCAGGCGCAGGATGTGACCGTCGAGGGCCGGTGCTTCCATTTCGACGCCGGCGAAAGCCTGCACACGGAAAACTCCTACAAATACACGCTGCACTCCTTCGCCGCGCTGGCCGATGGCGCCGGCTTCGACTGCCGCGCGCAGTGGACCGACCCGCGCGAGCTGTTCAGCGTGCACTACCTGCAGCGCCGCTGAATATGCTGTCCGCGTCCCGTCTCAGCGGCCTCTTCCTCGGCCTGCTTGGCCTCTGTGCCAGCGCGACGCTGCCCGCAGCGCAGCCGGAGCTGCGCATCACCCAGTTGCAGCGCTGCGGCGATCTGCTTGCCGAAGGACCATCGAGCTGGTGCCTGCAGGCCAGTGACCCGCTCGACGAGGATGTGCGGGTGCTGCTCGGCGGCCAGCCGCTACCCGCCGATCAGCTCGAACGCGATGGTGCGCGCCTGCGCCTGACCCTGCCGGCCGGGCAGCCCAGCACGCCGCTATGGCTGGAACGCGAGGGCCAGCGGAGCAATCCAGTGTGGCTGTCGCGCGGGCGCAGCCAGGTGCTCGCTGCCAGCAACGAGGAAGTCGCCGAAAACATGGACGGGCTGACCACCTACGTCGATCTGGCGAGCCTGATCATCGAGGAAGATCAGGACGGGCTCGCCACCGCGCAACGTCTGGCCGAGAAGTACGGCGCGAAGGTCGTCGGTGCCATCGCGCCGCTCAACACCTACCAGCTGCGCCTGCCGGTGACGAACCTGACCGAGCGCGATGCCATGCTGCTGCGCCTGGGCAGCGAGGTTGGCGTCGATGCCGTGGTGATCGAGGAGTCCGGCGCCGAGAGCGGCGAAGCCGAGCCGGGCCGCGCGCGCCGGCAGAACCCCGAGTGGGCGGCCAACCGCTTCCTCGACGCGGTGGATTTCTATCGCCGGCATCTTCCGCCGCGTGCGACACCTGGCAAAGCCGAGCCGATCCGTATCGGCGTGATCGAGCGCAACGTGGATTTCGATGCACCGGGCTTCGCCGATTACCTGCAGCCCTGCGACCCGACGGCGGGCCGCACCTGCCTCTACGCCCGCGACGCCCGCCAGCCCGACGGCCACGGCAGCAGCGTCGCCGGCATTCTCGCGGCGCGTGGCGAGGCGCACGACAGCGGTTTTCTCAGTGCGCTGGATGAAACCGGCCCCGGCTTCGAGGTGATCGTCGAGCGCAACTCCGACGCCGGCATCACCGCCAACATCGCCGCCTCGGTGAATCTGGTGCAGGACGGCGCGCGCATTCTCAACTGGAGCTGGGGCATCCATCGCATCGGCACGCTGAACGTCGAAGGCGAGCCGGTGGATTCGCTGCTGCGCTCGGGTATCGCCATGAGCGGTTACGAGGAATTGCTGGAGGAATTCTTCCTCTGGCTGCGCCGCGAGCATCCCGACGTGGTGGTCATCAATTCGGCGGGCAACGGCTCGGCCCGCTCCGGGCACGACGATTACCGCCTGCCCTCCTCGTTCATCACCGAGCAGCTGCTGGTGGTCGGCGGCCATCAGCTCAGCAAGCGACGCGGCCTGCCGGTCGAGGACCCGCGCTCGGTGGAAAAACGCCAGTCGTCCAATGTCGACATGCGCGTCGACATCACCGCCGCCGCCTGCATTCGCGCCGCGACGTACGACGGCGAGCCGGGCGAGGTGCATTGCGGCACCTCCTACGCCACGCCGCTGGTGGCCGGCGCGGTGGCGGCCATGCTGTCGATCAACCCGCGCCTGCAACCCGAGCAGTTGCGCGAGCTGTTACGCCGCAGCGCGATGACCATCGGCGCGGACTTCGAGGCCGCCGAAGCGGACGACCTGACCGCACCGATCCTGCCGTCCGAGCGCAACTACCAGCTGGACAACCGCGACGTCGGTCGCTCGGCCCGGCTGGACATGCGCAAGGCACTGGAGCTCGCCGCCGACAGCCTGCGGCACCGTCGCTGAGGTTATTGGCCGCCGGCGGCCAGACGGTCGAACAGCTCGGGCACCAGCGCACCCTCGCCCTGTTCGCTGAGGCGCTGGCGCAGCGTATCGCTGCCCGGCTCCTGGCCTTCGAGGATTGCCAGCAGGCGCGAGCCGCGTTCGGTCAGCACGAAGTTTTCGCCGTTGCCACCAGCCTCCTCGGGCCGCGAGGCGATGAAGCCGCCCTCGAACAGCAGACGCTCGTAGTCCGCCGCCTCGGCGCGCAGGCTGTCGAGGTTGGGCAGCGGTCGCCCGGCGCTCTCCAGCTCGGCGGCGTAGTCCTCGGCGTAGCGGCGCGGCTTGAAGCTGTCGTTGGCGGACTGCCGGACTTCGTGCAGCAGGCGCAGCAGCAGGTCCCAGTTGTAGCTCATGGCTCGTCTCCCGTGGCTGGTCATCGCCCCGCGGAAAACGAGGCGTCTGCAGTTGGGACTAGTCGGCGCGACGAGGGTTCGCCGCGCGCCAGGCGCTGAACTAAAGCGTGTACGTGGCGATCCACCGTTGCAGAACGCCGAACCGAGGAGAACCGCCATGCGCTATCTGATCGTCCCGCTCGCCGTCGCGCTGCTCGCCAGCCCGGGCGCCTACGCCACCTGCACACCGGATGAGGTCACAGCCAAAGCCGAGCAGCTGGCCGAGCGCGTCAACCAGCTGGCGCGCAGCGACCCGCAGCGCGCCAAGGAGATCAACGAGGAAATCCGCGAGATGCAGGCCAAGCGCACCGCCGACCAACTGGGCGACGAATGCCAGGCCTACGACAAGCGCCTGCAGCAGATCGAGCAGGCGGAATCGAAGGTGCAGACCAAGGAGTGAGCGCGATCGCCGGCTGTCACTCCGCAGCCGGCTTCTTGCGCTTGAGCGGCGCCAGCCCGTCCTGGCTGACCACCGGCGACGGCGCCGGACGCGGCGAGTTCTTCGGCCGCTTGGCAGCCGGCTTGGCCTTCTTGTCGGCGCTGCCTTTCTTCTTCTCGAGCTTCTTTTTCTTGCTGCCGGCGGCCTTGCCCGAGGCCTTGAGGTTCTTCGGCCCTTGATAGGTGCCTTTGAGCCCCTTGATCACCCGGCGCTCGAAACGCTGCTTGAGGTAGCGCTCGATGCTGGACATCAGGTTCCAGTCGTTGTGGCAGATCAGCGAGATGGCCAGACCTTCGCCGCCGGCCCGCCCGGTACGGCCGATGCGGTGGACGTACTCGTCGCCGGAGCGCGGCATGTCGAAGTTGATGACCAGGTCCATGCCTTCGATATCCAGCCCGCGCGCCGCCACATCGGTGGCGACCAGCACCTTGACGCCGCCCTGCTTGAGGCGCTCGATGGCGAGCTTGCGCTCCTTCTGGTCCTTCTCCCCGTGCAGCACGAAGACCTTGGTGCCGGCAGCAACCAGATGCCCGTAGAGGCGGTCGGCCTGGGCGCGGGTGTTGGTGAACACCACGGCCTTCTGGTAGGTCTCGTTGGCCAGTAGCCAATGCACCAGCTTTTCTTTATGCGCAATGTCGTCGGCGGTGATGATCTGCTGACGCGTGCCCTCGTTCAGCTCGCTGACACGGTTGAGCTGCAGGTGCAGCGGCTCGCGCAGTACTTGCGCGGCCATCTCGCGCAGGCTCGCACCGCCGCTGGTGGCGGAGAACAGCAGGGTCTGCTGGCGCTTGGCGCACTCGCCGACCAATCGCTGCACGTCTTCGGCGAAGCCCATGTCCAGCATGCGATCGGCTTCGTCGAGGATGAGGATTTCCACGTCCTTGAGGATCAGCGTGCCGGCATTCAGGTGCTCGATCAGCCGTCCGGGCGTACCGATCAGCACGTCCGGCACCTTGCGCAGCATGGCGGCCTGCACCTTGAAATCCTCGCCGCCGGTGATCAGCCCGGACTTGATGAAGGTGAACTGCGAGAAGCGCTCGACTTCCTTGAGCGTCTGCTGCGCCAGTTCGCGCGTCGGCAGCAGGATCAGCGCACGCACATCGACGCGCGGCTGTGCATCGCCGATCAGCCGGTTGAGCATCGGCAGCACGAAGGCAGCGGTCTTGCCACTGCCGGTCTGCGCCGTCACGCGCAGGTCCTTGCCCTCCAGCGCCGGGGGGATGGCGGCGACCTGCACGGCGGTCGGCTCGACGAATTTGAGTTCGGCGACTGCCTTGAGCAGGCGTTCGTGCAGGGCGAATTGGTCGAACAAGGGTGCTACCTCGGAAAAGTCGGATAAAAACGGTGGCATAGGTTAACCCGTCTGCCTGGCAAAGGCGCGATTACGTAACGGCGGCATATTCTGCAAGCGCAACTGACGCTAAGCTGAGCACACGGCTTAATTCCATGAGGACCGAACATGCTCAAGCACACGCGTATCGGCGCTGTGGTCGCACTGACCGCCCTGCTCGGCGGAATCCCTGCGGTCCAGGCTCAGCCGCCACACGACGGCAAGCCAGGCCGTGGCGACAAGGGCAACAATCATGCGCCGCGTTATGACCAGGACTATCGCCGCCACGGCCCCTCGGTCGATCTCGGCGATGTACGCATCACCCTGCGCAGCCACCGCGATCTGCTGGCGCCGGTCGGTGCTCTGCCGCCGGGCATCGAGAAGAACCTGGCGCGCGGCAAGCCGCTGCCACCGGGCATCGCCAGGAAGATGGACGGCCGCCTGCTGAGCCACATGCCTTACTACCCGGGCTACGAGTGGCGTCAGGTCGGCCGTGATGTGGTGCTGGTCGCCATCGCCACCGGCATCGTCTACGAGATTCTGGACAACGTCTTCGACTGAGGCAGCGGCGCCGCTCAGCGCGGCTCGCAGGTGAGCTGGATGCGCAGGCGGAGAATCTCGCGCTTGAACTTGGCGGTCAGGATCTTCTGCTCGCCGGGCTGGATCTCGGTGCGGCGGGTTCGCGGCGCCTCCGGTCCATTGCGGAACACCACGGTGCAGCGTGCGACGGTCTGCCCGTGGTTATGCAGCTGCAGGCCGGCCATGTCGCGGTCGATGGTTTCGGCAGAGGCCATGATCTCGGCCCCGTTGAGCTGCTGATCGAGGTCGACCGGATAGGTCGCCGCCAGCGCGGTGAGCGGCAGCCAGGCCAGCAACAGGTAGCAACGTCGTTTCATTTCGGCTGTCTCCAACAGAAGGCGGCCAGCGTAACAGACCTACGGCACAGGAAGACCAGGGAATGAAAGGGCCTCGCGTGACACTGGAGCAATGGCGCACCCTGCAGGCGGTGATCGACCACGGCGGCTTTGCCCAGGCGGCGGAAGTGCTGCACCGTTCGCAATCGTCCGTCAGCTATACCGTCGCGCGCATGCAGGAACAGCTCGGCGTGCCGCTGCTACGCATCGAAGGCCGCAAGGCAGCACTCACCGAAGCCGGCGAAGTGCTGCTGCGTCGCTCGCGACAACTGGTGACCCAGGCCAGCCAGCTGGAAGAACTCGCCCACCACATGGAGCAGGGTTGGGAGGCCGAGGTACGACTGGTGGTCGACGCCGCCTATCCCAACGCCAAGCTGATCCATACGCTCACCGAATTCATGCCCAAGAGCCGCGGCTGCCGGGTGCGTCTGCGCGAGGAAGTGCTGTCCGGTGTCGAGGACGTGCTCAAGGACGGCTCCGCCGATCTGGCGATCAGCGCGCTCGATATCACCGGCTACCTGGGCGCCGAACTGAGCACCGTCGAATTCATTGCCGTGGCGCACGCACAACATCCGCTGCATCAACTGGGCCGCAAACTGAGCGTGCAGGATCTGCAGAGCCAGATGCAGGTGGTGGTGCGCGATACCGGCGCACGCCAGCCGCGCGACAGTGGCTGGCTGGGCGCCGAGCAGCGCTGGACGGTCGGCAGCCTGGCGACCTCCGTGGCGTTCGTCAGCAGCGGCCTGGGCTTCGCCTGGTTGCCGCGGCACATGATCCTGCGCGAGCTGGCCGAGGGTGTGCTGGTGCCGTTGCCGCTGATTCAGGGCGGCATCCGCCGGCCGCTGTTCTATCTCTACACCAACCCCGACAAGCCGCTCGGCCCCGCCACACGGATTCTCATCGAGCTGTTCAGGACGTACGATGGTGAGCAATCTGCCGCCAGCGGCTGATCGTCATTGCCACCATCAGGAAAACCACCATGCTCAAACGCCTCGCCCTCGCCGCTTGTTCCATGCTGCTCGCCGGCCAGCTGCTGGCCGCCGACAATCCGCACGTCCTGCTCACCACGAGCCTGGGTGAAATCGAGCTGGAACTCGACGCCGAGAAAGCGCCGATCAGTGTCGAAAATTTCCTCGGTTACGTGGAAAGCGGTTTCTACGACGACACCGTATTCCACCGTGTGATTCCCGGCTTCATGATCCAGGGCGGCGGCTTCGGCGAAGGGCTGAACCAGAAGCCTACTCGCGAGCCGATCAAGAACGAGGCCGACAACGGCCTGCACAACGTGCGTGGCACCATCGCGATGGCGCGCACGCAGAACGTCAACTCGGCGACCAGCCAGTTCTTCATCAACCACCGCGACAATGACTTCCTCGACAACGGCGCGCGCGATTTCGGCTATGCCGTGTTCGGCAAGGTGGTGCGCGGCATGGACGTGGTCGACCAGATCGCCCAGGTACCGACCGGCAATCGCAGCATGATGCAGAACGTGCCGCTGACGCCGGTGAAGATCGTCAGCGCCAAGAAGCTCTGACCCCCTCCGATGACCGGCCTCGCCGGTCATCTCGCTTGCGGCAACGACGCGGCGGCCGAGCCGCTGCGCCCATCCGCGCACTGCTCTGCTACAGGAGATCGCGTAATGAGTGCCCCACAAAGCCCCCTCAATACCCCCGAAGGCCAGGCCCAGCTGCTACAGGACCTGCTCAGCGCCGAGCGTGCCGGTGCCAAGGTCGCCGGCGAATCGCTGCAGCAGGCCACCGATCCGCAGCAGCGCGAGCTGCTGGAGCAGATTCGCCAGGGCGAGATCGACAGTTGCAAGCTGCTGCTCAATTGCCTCAAGCACCTGGGTCTGGAGCCGAACCGGGACACCGGCGCCTTCTACGGCAAGGCCATGGCCATCGAATCGCTGGACGAGCGCCTGCCCTTCGTCGATCGCGGTCAGCAGTGGGTCATCCGCAAACTGCGTGAGTACCTGCCCGGCTGCGACGACCCGCTGCTGCGCAGCGAGCTGGAGCAGATGCTGCGTATTCACGAAGAGAACAGCGCAGCGTCGCACTGATTTTTTCTCTTCGCGCCTAGTCGGTGCGTGCCTATTGCGCCGTCAGTCAGCCTGCCGATACGGCAACGCCTGGCGTGCCGCCTCGGCATAGGCCTGTACACCCGCGCGTTCCTGAGTGAGGAATTCGGCCACCGCGGCACGCAAGCCGGGATGCGCCAGATAGTGCCAGGAGCGCGTGATCACTGGCTCGAAACCGCGAATCAGCTTGTGCTCGCCCTGGGCGCCGGCATCGAAACGCTGCCAGCCGGCGGCAATCGCCTGTTCGATGCCCTGGTAGAAACAGGTCTCGAAATGCAGCCGATCGAACTCCCCCAGACAGCCCCAGTAGCGGCCGTATAACACCTCGCCATCGGTGAGGCTGAAGGCCATCGCGACCGGCCGCCCATGCTGGCGCGCCAGCACCACGCGAATGGCCTGCGGCATGCGTTCGGCCAGCAGGCTGAAGAATGTCCGCGTCAGGTACGGCGCCTGCCCGCGCACGTGGTAGGTGTTGGCGTAACACGCGTAGACGAAATCCCACTGCGCCTCGCTGAGCTGGTCGCCGCCCAGCCAGTCGAATTCGACGCCCTGAAGCGCCACCTGCTCACGCTCCTTGCGCAGCTGCTTGCGCTTGCGCGATGCGAGCGCGTCGAGGAAATCCTGGAAATCGCGATAGCCCCGGTTGTGCCAGTGAAACTGGCAGCCGATCCGCTCCAGCCAGCCGGCACGTCCACTCAGCACCGCGTCGGCCGCCGCATCGGTGAAGTTCAGGTGCAGCCCGGAAACGCCCTGGCTGGGCAGCGTTTCCGTCAGCTCGTCGAGCATCGCGCCGTGCGCCGGCAGATCACCCAGCAGGCGCGCGCCATGCACCGGGCTGAAGGGCACCGCGCAGAGCAGCTTGGGATAGTAGGCGATGCCGGCCCGCTGACAGGCATCGGCCCAGGCCCAGTCGAACACGTATTCACCGTAGGAATGGCTCTTGCGGTACAGCGGCAGCGCTGCCAGCAGTTCGCCACGCGCATCGCGCAGCAGCCGATGCGCCGGCTGCCAGCCGGTACCGGCACCGACGCTGCCGCTATCCTCCAGCGCCGAGAGGAAGGCATGGCGCACGAACGGCTGCGCCGAGGGCAGCAAGGCGTCCCAGCTGGCGGGGTTGAGGTCGGCGAGTCGGGAAAGGGTCTGGATAGGCATGCCGGGCAGTCTGGCCCGTCGCGCAGACGAAAAAAAGCCCCGCCTGGGGCGGGGCTCAAAGGGAGCATCACGGATGAAGTGATGTTTTAGAACACGTACTGG
>JAEAMG010001320.1_pt1 | contig 19752 bp, 32 predicted proteins | sample 8958741 | NCBI WGS metagenome assembly JAEAMG01 (sample SAMN16933256, study PRJNA681125) | bioreactor sludge metagenome | isolation source: anaerobic bioreactor treating anionic surfactant - SDBS | place: India: Bengaluru | collected 2019-02-28 | reverse complement strand
TGTGTCATTCATCCCCGGGCTTGAAAGCCCGGGGTTTTCTGACGGGGGAATAAACCCGTTACAAATGCAGCCTCATCGTAACTTGCGTGGCCCGAACCTACGTGGCCGGAGGTTTTATGGTGCTAGCTTCGGTGATGCTGATGATTATGTTCAAAACTAATTATAAAATTCAACGCCGTGAAGCTATATGGTTGGTGCTGATTTGGCTGGCTTATGTCATTACAGAAGTTACACTAAGCAGTGCCACTAGCTAATCGTCCCATAATAGCGTATGATTACATAAGATGTTTTTAGCGATTAACGAACTTATCAAGGAAAAGGCGCGCTTTATTTTAATCATCACCGTGATTGCGTTGGTGAGCTATTTGACGTTCTTTTTAACAGCGCTAGCCTATGGCTTGGCAACAAGCTATACCCAGGGTATCGAAAAGTGGCAGGCGGGCGGAATTGCTTTGCAAAAAGATGCCAATGAAAACATTGCTCGCTCGTTATTGACCAGCAAGGACTATGCGGGTTTATTGGGTGATGACGCCGCACTCCTAGGCGTTAGTACGGCGACAGTGGAGCAGGATGATAAAGAGGACGTATCGCTGTTTGGTATGGAGCCAGGGAGCTTTTTGTGGCCAAGTACTACCGAAGGTCGGCTAGCTGAGACCGATCAAGAAGTCGTGGTGAGCGATGAATTAAAGCAAATTGGCTTTATCCTGGGCGCAGACCTGCAGTTTAAGGGTGGTGAATCTAAATATAAGATAGTTGGCTTTACCGACCACGCAACATTCCAAACTTCACCGATTGTCTACATGCGGCTAGGTGAATGGCGCACTGCGACCAGTGAGATATCAGGCATGACCGGTATGCGTGACGATACAACAGTGAGCGCTTTAGTGACCAGTAAGCAGGCCGATGCTAGTAAGTTTGGTGGCACTAACTTGCAGTGGCAAAGTATTAGCGACTTCTCATTCAAGCTACCTGGTTACAGTGCTCAGGTGCTAACCTTTGGTACGATGATTGGCTTTTTGATCGCCATTGCGTCATTTGTATTAGCAATCTTTATGTACATTTTAACCTTACAAAAAAAGAGTATCTTTGGCGTACTTAAGGCTGAAGGTTTGCCTAACAGCTACATTTCACGCTCAGTCAAAGTCCAGATTGTAGTGCTGTCGGTCCTGGGTATGGCTATTGGTTTTGTGTTAACTATGCTGACTGGGTTCTTTTTGGCCGGCACGGTGCCGTTTTTGGTGCAGCCATTATTCTTTATCGCAATCGTAGCCCTGTTCTTGCTGTGCGCGGCCATTGGCGGCATCGCGTCGGTTTGGGCGGTGACTAAAATTGACCCAGTGGAGGCGATAGGCTAATGGCGAAAGCAATGTTGCAGCTAAACAATGTTACCCGTAACTTTAAGCAGGGTGGCGAAAAGGTGACGGCACTACGCAAGACTAACTTTACGGTGAACGCCGGTGAATTTATAGCGGTGATTGGGCCTTCCGGTAGTGGTAAAAGTACCTTTTTAACGATTGCTGGCGGTTTGCAAAATCCAAGTAGTGGCCAGGTAATTATCAATGATATTGATATTACTGACTTAAGTAAAAAAGAACTTTCTGCGGTCCGCCTGAAGCACGTTGGTTTTATATTGCAGGCATCTAACCTGGTGCCGTTTTTAACTGTTGAAAAGCAACTGATGCTAATGGATAAAGTAACGCGCCGCAGGACGGATTTTGAAGCCATGGAGCAATTATTCAAGCAGCTCGGCATTACTAAACTACGCAAAAAATACCCGAGCGATCTTTCGGGTGGCGAGCGCCAGCGCGTAGCAATCGCTAAAATCTTATACAGTCAGCCAAGCTTAATATTGGCCGACGAACCAACCGCTAGCCTGGATACTACTAAGGCATTCGAAGTCGTGGAGCTGCTGGCGCGTGAAACACATGAGCTCGGCAAGGCTACTATTATGGTTACGCACGATGAGCGCCTAATTAAATATTGCGATAAAGTTTACGAAATGCGCGACGGCGTGTTAAAGCTGCGCCGCAAGGCCAAAGTTTAAACTACCAGTAGCGGTCTGCAACGGGGGGTTTGCCAGTACGGGTCGCCCTTCATGTTGTTGACGTAATCAATGGTAGATTGACCGGCGCCCAGCAACGCTAATGAGTTAGCTTGGGCGTCCAAACGTGAGGCCGAGCAGTACATCGGGTAGAACATCGACACTCGGGCGTTGCGTCGCTAGGTACATGTGAATACCTACCGCCCTTGCCTTCATGGCAAATTGACTAAAGGCATGTCCGTAAAGCCCGCCGTCTACCATCATGAGGTCCGCAATCTCAGTACACAACAGAATGATGAATGGTAGCTTGTCGTCGGATCTAGCGTTGTATTCGGTAATATTTTTAACACCAGAATCTGCTAATAAATTAAAACGCCTATCCATCTCACCGAGTAAGTCTACAACAGCGTCTCTTGCACCCTCTGGGTTAAATATGACTGGCTGAAGTAGATGAGGGATGCCTTCATATGGCGTTAATTGCACCATTTTGGGATCGATCATAATGAACTGAAGATCATCTGGCGTATAGTTTTGGATCAAGAATGTTACGAATGCGCCCTCATCGTAACTCGCATGGCCGGATCCGACGTGTCCGGATGAGATGAAGTGTCCGGTAGTTTGGAAGTCCCCATAGACTGTTTCGCCGTTATCTGCTGTACCAACGATAAACAATGATGGCAGATATCACGATAAGCCCAAACTAGGTAATATGCGTTGACAGATGTGATATAATATGATTTATCAGAATAACTTAATAAATATGCCCACAGAAAATTCCGATAATAGACCAGATCATGATGTATTTCCAACTAATGGCTGGAAGCAACTTGCTCATGATGCTGCCAATAATTGGGATTTAGAGAACCCGGGCGTACGAGGGCTGTATGAGAATCATGTTGTACCTAAACTCCAGGATAATGATCTCGGTCATCTTGCAGTTACCGCCGAAGACAGAGCTGGTGGGCGCTTATTGCATAAGTCCGGCACGCTTAACCCTGAAGAAATTAATCACGTTATTACGTATTTGCGCTCAAGTGGCGAGACAGTCCCGGATAAAGCTGGTGATCGTACGGCTGCATACCTCAAATTTATGGCAGATACGGTCGATGATGGTATCCTGACCGGCAGTCCAGAATCTGTCAAACGACAAATTGATAGCCATGTCATTAGAGCAGAAGATGTTCCAGAAAGCTACTTTGCGCTACAGCGACGCATCGCCCGGGAACAGGGTCATGGAGATATTGAAGTCACTGCTGACAAAAGGAGTCGACTCACCAAAATCATACAAGCCGATCAACGAAATAGCCTCAAACAATGGGCAGTATATCTTGGCGGCGACAGTAGTATATACCCCGATTGGTTTAAAAGATATACATTTGATAACGTTCTGAAAATGGGCGGATTTGATCCAGATAAAGATCGTTACGAAGATCGCGACACCACAACGGTGGCACCATATCCAGAACTCAACCGAGGCTCACTTTCGTATGTATATTCTTGGATTAAGCAACTCCATGTCGACGGCACAATGCCACAAGGTGTCTTTGAGGGTGAAGGCAACAGCCGTCGCAAACACGCATTTGAGCAGGCGCTTAAGAGTGGAAGTTTTAAGGAGCTGCTTGTCCATGCCAATCACAAGGTCGGCGAAGGTATTATCACAGAAAGTGAGCGTACTATCACAGACGGTGTATGGAAAAAATATGCTCATGATAGCGATCCTGGCGTGCTGCATGGCGATTTGCAAGGATTTGGTCTGACATGGTGTACGGCTACTGGATACGACACGACGGTCGCCCATCTGGCTGGTGGAGACTTCTATGTGTTTTATACCGAAGGTAGCGATGGAAAACGAGTTGTTCCGCGGGTTGCGGTCAGAATAGAAAACGGAATCGTCGCGGAGGTAAGAGGTATCGATGGTGGTAGAAGCCAAGAAGTAGAGCCTGCAATGGCAGATGTTGTCGCCGATCAACTAAAAGATCTACCTGGAGGCAAAGAGTATGTCGTGAAAGCGCGTGATATGAAGCGTCTTACTGTCATAGATAATCTACTCATCAAAGACCCAAACGTTAAACTTTCGCCGGATGACATTGCGTTTCTTTATGAGCTAGATCACGACATCACTGGTTTTGGTTATGATGAGTATGGCAACAACAATGCACATGATCCGCGAATTGATGAAATAAAAGCCAAGCGTGGTGAGCGAGATCTGCCCGAGATTACACGGTTGTTGTACGAATTACTTGCCCGACAAGCCGAATCGAGCTACCAAGGCTATACTGAAATTGCAAAGCAACTTGGAGCCGAGCCATTAAGTATGCAGGAGTTTTCTGAACTGTTTGACATTAAGATGGCCGAATGGCGTGAGAATGGCGTGATGGAATATATTGTGCGTGATTTCGTAGATAATGGCAACAAGCCTATTCTACTTGCGACACCAAACGTCATAGCTAGTTGGGATGACCTGCGTTCGGCGGCGGTCAACTTCGGAAAGAATCAGCCGTATGAAACTCGTGTATATGGAGATCTGTACCGCCACTACTCAGCAGAAGAACTGTCCGGTGTACCAATTAGGGGCAGTGTTCGTTTTGGCGTGATGCCGTCGGGATACACTCGCAGTCTTGGCCAAGCCCCGGTCGATACGCAACGTGAAAGACTTGAGCAGATTCAGGCCGAGCAGCCGTCTCTCGGCATGCGCGTACCAAGTGTACTCGAAGCAATTGCCTACTGGTACGCGTTGAGAGCGAAGGATGGTTCGGTCGCTGGTTTTGATAAAACCTACATTCGCCATTTTGATCTTAGGCCTGTACGCGTTGACTCTTGGCCGGGCGTTCCGCGCTCGTTTGTGTACGACGACGGCAAGCCGTACTTGTACCGCTCGGATGCCGAGTGTGACTACGGTGCGCGTGTCCTGGTGGGGTAAAAACTTTTACTTTGCTCATTTCTTTGCTCCTTTTTGTTTATCTCTGCCGTAGGCAGAGTCGAGTTTTTTGCTAAAATAGTCCTAAGAGGTAAATAATCCAAATGTACCCTGGGTGCATATCGGTGCCTCGCTGTTTGCTTGTAGGCACTATCCTAATGCATCTGTGGCATGTATCTGGAGTCTGCACAACAAGAACCTTTTATCCCCACGTATAGTCACTTGGAGCTCGTGGATACGGGCTGAAAATATGTGAAGTAGTCGATGCGTCGGCCACGGAACGAACCTTGTGATGTACGAATACGCATTGACTCTTGGCCGAACGTTCCGAACTCGTATGTGAACGACGACGGCAAGCCGAACTTGAACAACTCGAATGCCGAGAATGACAACGATGCGCGTGTCCTGGTGAGGATTGAGGACGATTTAGTTTACACTTTTACGCCAGCCGCCAATCTGTCGGCGAGCTTCCGTGAGTTTAGCCTGCAATTTGAGGGCGTTAGTGTCATTAACGAGGTTAAGCTCCAATAATGCTCGTAGTTTTAGTGCAGTGAGCTCTGCGCTTGCATCTGCCGCGATAAGATATACTGACTTTTGACTCTTTGGAGCATGCTTGGCGAGCACCAGTTGCTTGAGCGTTTCATCACAGCTTCTGACCGCTGGTTCTGCCAGTGTGTAGCGATATTTCTTATCTACAGTCGTGACGAGCGTTGCCAATTTCTTATATACTTCGTATATGAGCGTTATCACCGATAATTCTTCCATTGATCTTAGTTTAACAAATATCTGGCGCGCGTGGGTAGCTTTTCGGCGAGGCAAGCAACCTAGCTGTGATATCGTTGCTTTCGAAATTAATCTGGAATACAACCTGTTGCGGCTCTGTGCAGAACTTAACACGGGGCAGTATGAACATAGTGGGTATCATCACCGTATCGTGAATGAGAAGAAACGACGTGACATTGCTGTAGCATCGGTGCGCGACCGCGTGGTACATCGTTTACTCTATGACTACCTTGTGCCTCTTGTCGATTCGCATCTAGATTATGACGTGTGGTCTTGCCGTCGGAATAAAGGCCTGCATAAGGCCCTGCAACGTTCGCAACATCTATTGAGTAGCTCCAGCCACGGCTGGGTATGGAGGGCAGATATTAGCAAGTTTTTTGACCATGTTGAGCACAATATACTGAAGAGATGTTTGAGACGATTCGTCGATGACGAAAGGGCGCAAAATCTACTTGACAAAGTGCTTGCGAGCTATATACATAATGGAGACAGACAGACAGACAGACAGACAGACAGACAGACAGACAGACAGACAGACAGAACAGACAGACAGACAGACAGACAGACAGACAGACAGACAGACAGACAGACAGACACGGCAAGGTATACCAATTGGCAATTTGACGAGTCAAATTTTTGCCAATATCTATCTCAACGAATTTGATCGATTTGTGCGTCACGTGCTAAAACCGCTGGGCTATGTTCGATACGGTGATGACTTCGTCCTAATTATGAACACCAAGGCAGAGGCTCAACGCGCACAAATGATTGCGACAGAGTGGCTAGCTACAACATTACACTTAAAAGTTCACCTTACAAATAACATAGTTGTGCCAGTGAAAGCCGGTTTACATTTTTTGGGACACATCATTCATATGAACTCACCTCTCGCAGTTGACAGGAGGATGTTACGTAAGATTGAGCGAACAGTACGTATGTGTAATATCGCCAGCTACAAAGCTATGGCGTTGCCGCGACGGTTTGCCCAACGAATGCCGTGGCTTGTTACATATAACTCTGAGGATACGACATAAAAAGAAGACTCCTGTTCTCTCGCAAGCGTTAGAACACGAATCTTCTGTTTTGATTTTATCAGACCAACGCCCTAGAGCGTAATATCTGGTAACTCTTTTAGCTTTTTGCCATTGTGCTGCCAGTAGTTAGCGCCCTGGTATGCGCCGCTGCTGTTTAATTGGCCTTTGTCTTCAAATATCTTGTACGTCAATGGTGATAGCTTCCAATTCTGGTCGCCGTATTCAACTTCACGTTCGCCGACAACAGTTGCGATGATTGTATCGTCGGGAATAAATCGAATTTCGTCACCGTTTTGTAACCCTTTTCGGTAAAAACTGAATAAAGCACTTTGCTTACGCGCAACGGTCACGACGTCAAACTCTTTTTCCTTATCGACTTTATCGGGGTAGATGACGGTGCCATCAAACGATAGGAGCAATTGCCTTACTAAGTCCTGCTCGAGCGCGAACAATTCGCTATTACCAACCTGATGCTTACTGAAGATTTCGTGGAGGAGACTCTCCTTGTCGTCGAAATCCTCAAGCTCAATTGCGAAAAACCGCTTAAGTCCGGCTACGTTGTAATAGCCATTCGCTTCAAGGGCGCGCATTCTTTCTGGGTAGTTGCTCGTACCAGTCTTGCCGATCTTTACTAGGCCAGACACTGCTGTCGACATGATGTAGATGATACCTTTTGCCATATATGATATATCTTAACAGATGTGTGGGGAATATTGTACGTTCATTCCTTTACCGCCAATTAAGCGATCCAGTTACAACCTAGTACAATATAACTATGCCCCTCAACCAAGCATTCTGGAAAAATACACAGCGGTCTAAATCGTCAGACGCCTGGCTCTGACGCCACTACACTACATCTGCTGCATCTGGCTGGTAACCCCAAAGGTAGGGGCCTTGATATAGGTTGTGGTCAAGGCCGTGCGTCGCTGCTGCTAGCAAAATCCGGCATACAGCTGACAGCTATAGATACGCATCAGCCTTATCTAGACGAACTAAACAAAAAAGCCACTTCGTTGGGGCTGGGCGATTTCATCACTACAAGGAACATTTCTATGGATAAACTTGATTACCCAGACGAAAGTTTTGGCGTCGTATGGTCTGAGGGTGCTGCATACGTCATAGGCTGGGAACAGGCGTTGATGTCATGGAAACGCCTAGTGAAGCCAGGAGGCGTACTGGTTGCTACTGAATGCTGCTGGCTAAGTGAGTCGCCATCGGACGTGGCGGTTGAGTTTTGGGGAAAGAATTACCCACGCATGTTAACTAGTAGGGCCGCTGCCGATGTAGCTACAGCAAACGGTTTTGAGGTGATTGCGACGTACACGCTACCCGCCGGTGATTGGTTTGACGAATACTATAATCTGATCAAAAAGAGGCACGCAATGCTTAGTGAAGGCGCAGATGAAGATATGAAGCAGGCCATTGCATCCGGCCGCAGAGAGATCGAGCTTTATGAAAAGCATGGTGACGAATATGACTATGTTGGCTTTGTTTTGAAGAACAAGTAGGGCTTGGGTTCAAAAAGTCCTCCATTGACATGGGCGCGTAGTACGGTTGTTCACGAGTTTATCGCTGGCAAAATTATGGTTATCGGCTCACCGTCAGTGACGGGTGGCTGTGGCTCTGGTTCTGGCTGATTATTATTGTTGCTCATATATTAGGTTGTAGCGGATGTTATTTTAATGCTAGATTGACGGCAGCGGCCGCATGGATATGAGTCGTGTCAAATGCGGGAAGAGTAACGTCCTGTTGCTGTATGAGCAAGCCTATCTCTGTGCAGCCTAGGACGACGCCTTGCGCTCCAGCTTTTTGTAGCTTCTCTATGATCGCTATAAATTTCTTCTTGGACTCTATGTCGATGTTACCGAGGCATAGCTCGTCGTAGATGATGTCGTGTATAGTTTGGCGATCTGTTTCATTAGGAATTATGACACTAAGGCCGAATTTCTCGGTCAAGCGACCTTTATAGAAATCTTGCTCCATAGTGTATTTTGTACCGAGCAGAGCAACCTTTGTCAGCCTCTGAGTTTTGATGCTCTCTGCCGTCGGGTCTGCTATATGCAGTAGTGGAATTGAAATAGCATTTTCCACATCTTTTGCCATTTTGTGCATGGTGTTGGTGCAAATGAGTACGAAATCCGCACCGCCGTTTTCTAAATGCTTTGCAGCATCAACCATCATGCGTGTCGCAGCTTCCCAGTCGCCTCTATGTTGCAACTTCTCAATTTCTGCAAAATCCACTGAATACATCAGGCTTTTTGCAGAATGAAGCCCACCAAGACGCTTCCTTGTTTCCTCATTTATAATTCGATAATATTCAAGCGATGACTCCCAGCTCATGCCGCCGATTAGTCCAATAGTCTTCATATCTAGCTTGCCTCGTTTTCTGCGTTAAACATAAAACCATCCACTACGCCACCCATGTATTTGCAAACATGTGCAAGCGTGCCCTGATAGTATATATTCTCTACGCCTTCAAATTCAGACAGGTTATGGCTCCACGTGTTTTCATATCGCCATCCTCCATCCTCGTATTCATTAGGACCACGTAGCGGCTCTTCTGGAGTGCACCTGCCAAGAGCCTGTTTGAGAAACCCAAACACTTCATCTGCACGGTCTTCAAAACCTTTGCAGACACGGCCTCTATATTGCATCGCCCAAATAGCCTTGCCGTCTTTTGTGATAGACTCCTGTCCTGAAAAAGGATCGCCGCCAAACCAGTGATCTGTAAAAAGCCACCCGTCTTTTTTAATTATAATCTCATGTGCGCCGTCGGGTTGATCCGTAACTTTTGCATTCGCATCTGCATAACCGGCTTTGTTTGCTTCAAGTAAAAATGCGATTAATTCTTCTTTTTTCATTGCCTTATCTTCCTTGGGACACGTAAATTTTTTACTGGCAGAATCACTTTCTCTATTGTATCAGGTACAGGCTGTGAAATCTAGGCTTTGCTTCACGTACTGCCTCATTATACGTAACGTTGACAGACTCAAAATCTAGAAAGCGAGTACCATAACAAGTGTCCACGTAAGATGGACTACATTTGCTAGGTATATATTGCCCCTCTTATATCGCAACCATGAAAACAAAATGAAGCCAGCAACCATGACACCCCCCATAATTGAAAATGTATCGGCAATCATGAAGTGGCCTAGGTAAAACATGACGCAGGTCACGATAGCTGCAGCTATGGGACCGAGCGTCTTGGTCAGCCCTGTCTGCATGTAGCCAGTCGTTAACAGTTCTTGGCAAAAATTGGTTATTATCATTGCGATAATATAAATCCATATCGGAACGTTAAAAGCAGTCGATTTTGTAGCCAGCAGTGCAATAATCAGTAGTAAAGGCACGATATAGCCAAGAATGTCCCATTTGTCCTTGATTTTCAAAAAACTATAGTCGCGCTCACGCCAGTGCCAAACGACAAGGGCGATGATGTTGATTATGATGATCCAAGATGTAAGAAAAATAAAATTAGACTGAGGGTTGGATGATAGCAATAAACTTGATAAAAACGGAACATCCACCATAAACAGCGCCTGGGTTCCCAGCCAGAAAACCCACCAAAACAGAATTATAAGGAGTGAGGCGAAAATGTTTTTTGTTGTCAACGCATTTTTGAATAATTTATGTTTTTGCTTTTTCATCAAATATATCATAACACAAAAAGGTAACGCTGAGATAGCAGGTGGCGGTTATGATCATTTCGAGGAGTGTGTGCTCAAGATAAAACAAAAGACCTTCACTTCACGTACTGCTCTAGTATACGTACCGAGCAAACCAGTCAAGGTCGTTCGCAATTAGCTAAATGCCAACCAACAGATCTTAATTGATTTTTCTAGAGCGAGAAGAGTAGAAATGTGAGCCTAGAAGTATCAAACCCGTTATAAACAACCCCAAAATGACGACAGCAAAACCCATACCCATAGGATCGATTACGGTGCGTACGGCATCCCAGCACATCTCTCCTCCGTCCAATCCAAGCAGGCCTTCTTTCTTAGACGTACAACCGCCATACATCTCCAGTTTTGTAACAAAGGGGACGATCTTGAATAATATCGCAGTAATATATAGCAAAGGAGCGCCTATTATCATCAGAGTCCCGGTGGTGCGCTTGCTCATTGTTTTGCCTCATCAATATTATTCAGCGTAAGTATCTCGTTTTCCGAAAGTTGTACGTTGGCAGCCATGACATTTTCGTCGATATGGCTTAGGTTTATTGCTTTTGGAATAGGTAAGGCGCCTTGAGCGATAAGCCATGTAATCGCAATCTGAGCAGGTGTGGCACCATGGTTTTTAGCAATATCCTGGATGGTTGCATTTGCTAAGACTTCCTGTCGCTTGATCGGCTGGTAGGCGACGATCTGAATATTGTTTTCTTTACAGTATTTTTTGAGTGTCTCACTAACTTCATCTTTATGTAGAACGTTGAAATTCATCTGGTTTGCGACGATAGGATGACGAGCAAGCGCCTGTGCTTCCTTCATGTTATCGACAGTAAAGTTACTGACTCCAAAACCGAGTACTAAGCCCTCATCTATTAGTTCGTCAATCTGCAGTATAGCTGCCTGCCAATCAATACCTTCCCATGGGGCATGGATATAGAGCAGGTCGAGGTAATCGGTACCGAGCTTTTGGAGCATTTTCTCAACTGTTGGGCGCACAAGTCCTTCGCCCACACTTGTTTTCCATAGCTTATCTGCAATGAATAAATCCGTCCGTTCAAAGCCGTCTATTGCTTTGCCGACAACTTCATCAGTATGGAACGCACCATATAGTTCAGCGCAATCGATATGATTTTGACCCTTTTCGATTGAATAACGAATCGCTGCTATTTCAGCTTCTTCGTTAGCATAGTTTGGCTCAGCGCCTTTATATTTTGCCATAGGATTATTGGGATTAAACGTACCTCCAATATTCCATGTACCGATACCGATAGGAAAAACAGGTTTGCCAGATTTTGTTTGCATATCACTATAGTAGCAGGAAAAGAAGTGGTATTCACTTCACGTACTGACCTAGTATACGTACCGAGCAAACCCATCAAGGTCGTTCGTCAATTTCAAGAACTTCTACTTCACCATTAGCTACAGGTGGTAAATCAAGTAGGTTGCCGCTCTCTGGTTTGCCTTTGTAATACTGACGTACGATTAAGCCGATACCACCATGAGCAACAAGCAATATGTCTTTTCCCTCATAATCTTTACGGATTTTATCGAGAAAAGGATATACTCTAGCTTCTAATTCCTCAAGACTTTCACCACCCTCCGTGTCTGTATCGCGGTTATAATCCCATACGCCATAATAATCACCTTCAGGGCTATTGTGTTCACCCTCGAACCTACCAAAATTACGCTCAGCAAGTTCGGCCGACTCAATGAGTGGCGTTTCGGGGTGTGCTTCAGCGATGATTTTGGCTGTTTGCGCAGCTCTTTTGTATGGCGAAGCCATGATGACGGCAAACCTATGGTTCGATAACTTATCGCGCATATCGACGGCTTGTTGTACGCCCACGTCGTTCAATTCAACATCAACCGTACCCTGGATTCTATGCTCTAGATTCCAGTCAGTTTGACCATGTCGTACAAAGTATTCTGCCATGTACCTATCTTAACAGAGATATAAATACAGATAAACTTGTCACTTCACGTACTGCCCAATTATACGTACCGAGCAAACCCGTCAAGGTCGTTCGTCCCGTTGGTAAACGTCAAGGGGCGCTCCATATTGACCCAGACCGATGCCAGCCCGTGCTTCTTTGACAGAGAGGCAGAAAGCCATCTCAGAATAAGAAGGAGTGTATAAAATGAACGTATCAGAAATGCAATCGCAAATTGTAGCCGCCGGGTATAACGGGTGGAGTAATCGAGAAACATGGATCGTCAACCTGTGGATGACAGGCGACCAGGGTTATTACGAACAGTTGTGCGAGATTATCTCGTCACACGATAGTCTCGATGACCAGGCTGAAGCGCTCGAGGACTGGATCCGGTTCGAGTACGACGGTGAGTATTCGAGTATATGGGCTGATCTCATCAACAATTCACTTGCGGAAGTGGATTGGTATAAGATCGTTGAGAGAAATCAGGAGTAATTCTGAGATATCCTGAGCATGACGGGAAAAGGCTCAAGTGCGAAAAAACATTGCATTAAAAAAGCCCCTCGAAGGGGTTGATTATGACAAGCTAGGAATAGGTCCCTTGCGGGCGGAGGCTGTTCGCCCCCGCCCGCTCGGTGTCACTTCTTCTCGCCACCCAGTCGGGGGGTGTCGATGGGGAGGGGGTTGTCGCTCTGGATGTAGTTCAGGTCGGTCTCGACGAGCGTTCCATCAGAGGTGAAGAAGAACACGCCGTCATCGGCGCCGCTGTTGTACGTGCCGTTGTCCTTGGCGGAATCGACCACGTAGCGGTCACCGCCAGTCAAGGGCTGGACGATGTCATTCTCGGGAGCCAGCTGTGTGCCGGCCGGGTAGACACCGCCCTTGATCACGTAGTAGCCGACGATCTGACCGAACGACATGAGGTACACGTAGCGAACGGTGTTGGCGTCCTCTTCGCGCTTCAGTCGCTCCTGCTGCGCGCGAAGACCCAGCGAGTCCTTGAGGGTGACACGCTCTTGCTGGTCCTTGCGCTCCTGGAACTCGGAGTTCATGCCACAGGCGCTGAGCCCGATGAGCATTGCGATGGCTGCAGCAGCCGCGGCGATGCGACGGATGAGTTTCATGGTCAGTTCTCCTTGCAGTCGGTCGCCTTGTCGGCGAGAGGTCCTTCGGTTTCGATCTTGCTGGGCAGGTCAGCGGAACGGAAGTCCTCGGAGAGGAACGATCGCGCATCCGCGTTGTAGTCGGACACCACCGACAAGCAGTAGCTCTGCAGGCCGGTGTAGGTCTGCTTGGCCGTCTTGTCCGTCGGGTCGTCCTTCCACATCTTGTAGGCGTTGTTGATCTTGACGTCGGTCGCCTTCACTTCGGCGTAGTTCTGTTCGAACCGCGCCTGGGCCTTGGTCCAGTTCTCGGCGGAGTTCTTCTGGATCTGGGCGTCGCCCTGACCCTTCACTCCGCTTGTCGCGACCTGGAGACCCCAGATACCGGCGGTGAGTGCGATCGCCACGACGACGATCAAGACCCACCATCCGAGCCCGAGGCCGAACCACTTGTTGGCTTCACGGCGGTCATCTCGACCGTATTCGTACGACATGTTGATCCCTTCGTAGTAGTTTGTCGTTCTATACTCCCTATTTCTGACATAAGGAATGCAAAACGACAAACTACAAAAAGTATTCATAAATTCCTAGCTTGTCAACGTGCTTTCCGTCAGGAGCCAAGTAGGCTACGACTCACGAAATAACAATATTGACTATAGTACATGTGAATAATTTTGTCAATAGGTTTAAAAGGATTATTGTATTATTATACGTATTTATAATCTTAAGCTCTTTCTTCTCTGTCTCCTCAGTATACGGGTGAACCAAAACTATCAAGGTAGTATTCGCACCCTAAGATATGAATCTTTTTTCTTTTAATTGAATATCTTAAGGGGAATCTCCACCTTTGACAGCTTTGGTGTCATCCCGAGCCCTATCAGACAGAGAGGGAGAAAGCCCTCTCGTTAAGCAAGGAGGGTTGTATGACCACAGAAGTAATACAAAACGAAACGTCAGCAAAGATAGCTGCGCTAAACGACGAGCACCGTCGTAGTATGCAAGGTTGCACTGTCACGAAAGGAATAGTGGCGATGGGATCCGCCGCCAGCGAAGTATTTGTTGGTGTCAGGGATTATACGGACTTTAACGAAGATAACGATCCGTACGGTGAGCACGATTTTGGCTCACTAAAAGTAGCCGGAGAGAAAATCTTCTGGAAGATAGATTACTACGATGAGAATTTAGAGAAGTGGTGCGATCCGCTTAGTCCGGATTGTCACCGGGTACTGACCATCATGAGAGCCGACGAGTATTAACCCGTCGGTTTTTTAGTTCTGTCCTGGGAAAGACGGTAAAAGGCTCAATCAAAGAACGAAATTTTCAATTGCATCAGACAATTGTTTTTCAAAGTGTTTGAAGCTGTGGGAAGCTCCCTCTATAGTGGCAATGCGAGTAGTGTCCTGGTCTATGATAGCTTCTGTTCGAACTTTCCAGTCGTCAATTGAACCATATATTTCTTTGATACCTATGTCGTCACTGCCATAAACTACGAGCATTGGCTTATTAACACTACCTAGAGATGCACCGTTTTCGCGCTCGCCGTAGATATCTGCAGAAGAATTTGCGACGCAGATAGATAAGTATGTTTGCGCAGAAAGAGGTGTCTCGTCGGGCCAACATTGTGCGTCTACAAGTGCAGTTGGCTTGTTTTCGGCAATAAGTTTACGAGCTTTCTCTATATTAGTTTCGTGGTTTTTATCGCGGCTTGCCCATGCGACCATATCTGTCGGAGCAAGCAGGATTACTTTATCGATATTGTCAGTAGCTTGCGTGTTCATATAATGAACAACCTTGGTGCAGCCGAGAGAGTGACCCTGCAAGATGAACCTTGTCTTGCCAATGGACTTCAAATAATTAATCGCTCCGTTGATATCATGGACGCACTCATCAAATATCTCAAAGCAACTACCGCCGAGCTTTGTGTCTTCGCCCCAGCGGCTCAGTTCGTCCTTTTGCCAGAATGAACTGATGATGCCACGTCCGCGATTATCTATGGCAAAGAATGATACGCTAAGTTTGCTATAGGTCTCATGGAGTGTATCGAGAAAGGCATTCTCATAGCCATTTCCTGACATTCCGTGCATGTGAATTACTGCGAGGTCGCCATCCGTATTACTGAGCCAGCCCTGTAGCTCAATGTGATCTGGGGTTTCAAACCTAATAAAATCCAATTTCATAGTCTGATTATACTCTACGTCCCTTGAGCTGAGAGCCAGGGTTGGGGTACAGCGCTTCGACTATTAGTGGCATAGTGGGCAGGTATTTTTTAGGGTTTATGCGCACTTCTTCAATAAACGCGTCTTTATCTATCCACTTAACCTGTTCTACTTCGCTCGCTTGTAGCGTAAACTCATTTTCGACTTTATCGCAACTTGCAATGAACCACTGGCAAAAGCAGTGTCGAGGACGCGTTACTTTCATTTTTGGACCGAGTGTCAAATTTACGTTTGTTAGCCCGAGCTCCTCGCTCGCCTCTTTGTGGGCGTTGGATTCATAGGTTTCTCCGACTTCCAGAGTTCCGCCTACCGCAGGTCCCCACTTGCCAGGGTCTTTATCTTTACTTAAAACACGCTGGGCAATGAGTACCTGACCTTTGCCATTGGTTAGCCATAAGCCGGAACAACGAAAGTAATCTTTTTCAAAATCGATTTTATTACGCGGTTTTGCGCCGATAAGATTGTCTTGATCGTCTACGGTTTGACATAGATCCTGCATAGCTATGCCTCATACTCCCAACCTGGCTGCCAAGCCTTCTTTTTGCGCCAGTCGTTAGCAAAGGCCTCGTCCCATGTCATCCCCTTCAATAAGACATCAAGCGCAAGCTGTGGGGCCTTGTGGGCAACTATAGCGATATGCTTACCCTCGAAGTTTTTCCGTATGGAGTTTAAGAAGTCATTGACGCGTGCTTTGACATCCTCATAGCTTTCGCCATTCGGCATTGGCGTATTTATCGATTTTTCTTGAATGGGCTCGACAATGTCTGAATCTTCGCCGTTTAGATCGCCATAGTTACATTCTCGAAGGCGCTTATCTGAATATTGCGGATATGTATCTCCCCAAGTCAGGTTGGCAGAGTCAATCGCCCTCGAAATGACAGATGTAAAAACAGCGTCGAACACTTTATCTACGGTTAGCTTGGTGAGGTCTTTCGATTGAATTATGCCCAAATCGGATAACTTTGCATCATTCCAGCCAGATGATTTATGGTTCTCGTTGTCCAAGGTCGTACCATGGACGAAATACGTTATCTTAATCATTGGTAATTCTTTCAAAATCCATAGTTTGATTATATCAAAGTTCTCTGTCTTCATCAATGTAGGGGTGGGATGAAGACGAAAAACTATTCGATAATAATCCTTTCAAGCCCTCTTAGCAGGCATTAGATGCTTGTCGAAACCAGTAGCAACCAGGTCCTCATGGGCTTGCCAGACCTCGTTAGGAATATCTTGCTCAATTTGGAAGCCTCGTTTCGGATATTCGCGAATTCGCTGCAAGTCACCAACCATAACGCTAATAACAAAGTCTTTATTTATTGCACTGCCATCCATATATTCTTCATAGCTCATAATTGGAGATGTGACGGCTATTCTCACATTTGTGTCTGGCCACTGTTTTTTGAATGTTGAGTAGGTACGACGTTCCATGTACGGTTTTTAAACAAGAATAAATCTTGCGTAAGCTTTCCGGCACCACCCGACACGATCACCCAAGGCGCATAACCATCATTAAACAAGTCCGCCGCTCGATCTGCGACACGCGTATCATGGCTACACAATACAAAAATAGCGTCCGCCTTTTCAAAGGGCATGTTCATGCGCATGTAGTCCCAGATGATTTTAGCTTTTTTATCTATATCCATGCTCCGAGTATAGCAAATTCCGGAGTTCTTTCTTTCTCTGCCTTCCTCATTCTACGGGCACACATCCCGCATCAATATCTTTGTCCCATTAGTAAACATCAAGAGACCCCCCCACCTTGACAGATTTGCCATGCGGCACCGTCTTTTAACTCCGCCCAAATAAAGTAAAGGAGAGATAACAATGAACGTAGCAGAAATGCAGTCACAAACTGTAGCCACCGAGTACAACGGGTGGACGAATCGCGAGACGTGGCTCACGAACCTATGGCTGAACATTGACATGGGTAGTTACGAGCAACTACAGGAGATCTGCCGCAAGGATTGCGAGGTATGGGAGAAAGCTGAAGCGCTTGAGACGCAGTTCCAAGACCAGCTTGAAGATATGTACGACTATCCGACCTTTTGGTCAGATATCATCGGCACAGCGCTCGATAGAGTGGACTGGTACGAGATTGTCAAAATGAATCAGGAGTGAGCCTGATGCGTCCCGAGCAAGACGGTAAAAGGCTCAACACTAAGCCCGAATCTAATGTGCCTTTTCGAACCAAGCGTGCTCAAGTTTACTGCGCTTTGATGTGACTTTGTGCCAATCGGTACCATCATATACGATCGCTTCGTCGTCCGTAATCGGCACAACTTTATACGCATCCTTGTATTTCGCGATAATAGCCTCAATGGCACTACTGCGCTCGGACATATCATAATGCGGCATTGGCACAATATCGATAAGACCTATGCCTTTTGTGGACGTCAGGCTTGGGCCGTATTTGGGATCATCAAGACTTGAACATGGTTCGATATCGGGACCAGCAATTAAGGCGCCGGCGCTCGCCCCCACATAAAGTCCGCCACGCTCCATAAACTTTGCGAGTACTGTGTCAAATCCCGTGTTCCGTATTTGCTCCAGCAGATAGTACGTATAGCCACCGGCGATGTAAATGAGGTCGACATCGTTTAGACTCTCAGTTAGTCGTTCTGTTGGAGTGCTGGCGAGGTCAAGTTCGGTGTAGCGGAATCCCATGTGTGTTAATACGTCCCGATCTTTGTCTATCCACCATACATCTTTGTCAGGATTTCCTGCCGTGGGTATAAATACCATGCGCAGTGTTTCGGGTGGTCGCCCAACAAAATCCTTAATGGCTTCCAGCCCACTTGAAATCAGGAGTATCTTGTTCATAGACTAATTATAGCAAAAAACTACACAATCTCATATTCGCGGTATTCACAGTTTTTCATTGGGCTGAGGCGCATGTTGCCGGTGAGGTGTAGGCTGTTTACGTACGCATACACGGCTTGATGCACGCCACCGCTTGAAACAACTAGCACGGACTCATCTTTGCCATAGGTGGCTTTGAGATTATCTAAAGCCATGTAGATGCGCTCAAAAAAATCACATATCGGCTCGATACCCTCAATCACTTCATTGTTATCGAAATCGAACGCATTATGCCATGAAGTTGCGTCGAGATAGTTGTTAGTTTTTAACTCCCTCCATACGTCGTCTATCTTTACGTCGAGGTTGTGAAATTTATTGATGATTTTTGCAGTCTGCATAGTTCGTTGTAAGGGAGAGCTAATTATGGCATCAAAGGTAGTGTCTCTCAGATGTTCGGCAAGCTGCTCGGCTTGCGCTATGCCAGCAGCATTAAGCGGTTCGTCAAACTGGGAGGTATTAGCTTTTTGTAAGCCGGAGTTAACATCCGTCTCGCCATGACGTACAAAGTATAGTTTCATGTCTCGATTATACGCTACGCCCATTAAGGCGAGGATCGGAATTGGGATACAGCGCTTCGATTATCAGTGACATTGTCGGTAGGTACTTGTCTGGATTGGTGCGCACATCTTCAAAGAACGCATCTTCATCAATCCATCTGACTTGCTCGACTTCGGTTGGCTGTAGTACAAATTGTTCTTCTGACCAATAGCATTCTGCGGTAAACCACTGGCAAAAACACTTACGGGGATCGGTAACTTTCATTTTAGGCCCAACCGTCAGCCGCGCGTTCGTAAGACCGAGTTCTTCCTCAGCTTCTTTGTACGCATTTGATTCGTAGGTTTCGCTAATCTCTAGGGTCCCACCTACAGCTGGCCCCCATTTGCCAGGATCTTTATCTTTACTTAGCACGCGCTGAGCAATAAGCACTTGGTTTTTGTTGTTTGTTAACCATAAACCTGAGCTACGAAAATAGTCATTAATAAAATCAATCTCATTACGTGGCTTTGCACCGATAATATTATCTTGATCATCAACTATCTGGCATAGGTCTTGCATATCTTCCATTGTAGCACAATTATTGCAAGTTCATTCATGCCGCCCTCTGACATGCCCTACGTAAGACGATAAAAGACACAATTAATAGGAAGTAAACCAATCCCCGGGCTAAAGCCCGGGGCTTTTGGCCTTCTGCATGCTTGG
>JAEAMG010001321.1_pt1 | contig 19844 bp, 19 predicted proteins | sample 8958741 | NCBI WGS metagenome assembly JAEAMG01 (sample SAMN16933256, study PRJNA681125) | bioreactor sludge metagenome | isolation source: anaerobic bioreactor treating anionic surfactant - SDBS | place: India: Bengaluru | collected 2019-02-28 | reverse complement strand
TTCGACTGCGCCGGAAGTGGGGCGAATTATAGACTTCCAGAATCTGCCGTCAACCTTCTTTTTCACATTTCTGTCATATACCTCAAAAAAGCCCAAAACCGCAAAAGCCGGCCCGAGGGCCGGCTTTCTGCTTACTGAGCTTTACAGGCTAGGGAAAGCGAATTGCGACGCTTCATGGCTGGCCCGCTGCGGCCAACGCTGGGTGATCGCCTTGCGACGGGTGTAAAAACGCACCCCATCCGGCCCATAGGCGTGCAAGTCACCAAACAACGAACGCTTCCAGCCACCAAAGCTGTGATACGCCACCGGCACCGGCAAGGGAACATTCACACCGACCATGCCCACTTCAATTTCGTCACAGAACAACCGCGCCGCTTCACCGTCACGGGTGAAGATACACGTACCGTTTCCATACTCATGATCGTTGATCAGTTGCATCGCCGCTTCCAGGCTGCTCACCCGGACCACGCACAATACCGGCCCGAAGATCTCTTCCTTATAAATGCGCATCTCAGGCGTCACACGGTCAAACAGACTGCCCCCCAGGAAGAAGCCGTCTTCATTCCCGGCAATACTCAGCCCACGACCATCGACCACCAGCTCGGCGCCCGAAGACACACCGTCTTCTATATAACCGCTGACCTTATCCCGCGCCTGGCCCGTCACCAGCGGCCCCATATCCAGTCCACACGTCGTGCCCGCGCCGATCTTCAGCGCCTTGATTTGCGGCACCAGCTTGGCGATCAATGCATCTGCCACCTGGTCACCTACGCACACCGCCACCGAGATCGCCATGCAGCGCTCCCCGCAGGAACCATACGCTGCGCCCATCAAAGCACTGACCGCGTTATCCAAGTCGGCATCCGGCATCAGCACGGCATGGTTCTTTGCCCCACCCAGCGCCTGTACGCGCTTACCACGCTTGGTCGCTTCTGAATAAATGTACTCGGCAATCGGCGTAGACCCCACAAAACTCAACGCCTTGACTTCCGGCGCTTCGATCAACGCATCCACCGCCCCCTTGTCGCCGTGCACAACACTCAGCACACCTTTAGGAAGACCGGCCTCCTGCAGCAGTTGCGCGATCAACAACGTCGAACTCGGATCACGCTCCGAAGGCTTGAGGATGAAGCAGTTACCGCAAACAATCGCCAGCGGATACATCCACAGCGGCACCATCGCGGGGAAGTTGAACGGGGTAATACCGGCCACCACGCCCAGCGGCTGGAAGTCCGACCAGGCATCAATATTCGGCCCAACATTGCGGCTGTACTCGCCCTTGAGAATCTCCGGCGCCGAGCACGCGTACTCCACGTTCTCGATCCCGCGCTTCAACTCACCCGCCGCATCCTCCAGCGTCTTGCCATGCTCCTCACTGATCAGTTGCGAGATGCGCGCTTCGTTCTGCTCCAGCAATTGCTTGAACCGGAACATTACCTGGGCACGCTTGGCCGCCGGCGTGTTACGCCAGGCCGGGAAGGCCGCCTTGGCCGAGTCGATAGCACTCTGAATGGTTTCGCGGCTGGCCAGAGGCACTTGGTGAATCACCTGGCCGGTAGACGGGTTATACACATCGGCACTGCGACCGCTGTCGTTGACCAACTCACCGTTGATCAAATGCTGGATAAGGCTCATGCAGGGCTCCTGAAAAGTTGTTCTATATAGAAGGAGAAATCAGTCGATCTTGTTCAGCACTTCGCCGACCGCATCGAACAGGCGATCCAGGTCCTGCGGCTTGCTGTTGAAGGTTGGCCCGAACTGCAGAGTGTCACCGCCAAAGCGCACATAGAACCCCGCTTTCCACAGAGCCATGCCGGCCTCGAATGGACGCACGATGGCGTCACCGTCGCGCGGGGCGATCTGGATCGCACCGGCCAAGCCATAGTTACGGATATCGATCACGTTCTTGCTGCCCTTCAAGCCGTGCAGCGCATTCTCAAAGTGCGGTGCGACTTCAGCCACGCTCTGCACCAGGTTTTCCTTCTGCAACAGGTCCAATGCTGCCAGGCCAGCGGCGCAGGCAACCGGGTGCGCCGAATAGGTGTAGCCGTGGGGGAATTCCACTGCGTACTCCGGCGTGGCCTGGTTCATGAAGGTCTGATAAATCTCGCTGCTGGCAATCACCGCGCCCATTGGGATCGCACCGTTGGTGACTTGCTTGGCGATGCACATCAGGTCCGGGGTCACGCCGAAGCTGTCAGCGCCAAACATCGAACCGGTACGACCGAAGCCCGTGATCACTTCGTCGAACACCAACAGAATGTTGTGCTGGTCGCAGATCTCACGCAGGCGCTTGAGGTAACCCTGTGGCGGCACCAGCACGCCAGCGGAGCCGGCCATTGGCTCGACAAACACAGCAGCGATATTCGACGCGTCGTGCAGTTCGATCAGTTTGAGCAACTCATCGGCCAAGGCGATACCGCCCTGCTCCGGCATGCCCCGGGAGAACGCATTGCTCGCCAGGAGGGTGTGCGGAAGATGATCAACATCCATCATCGCCTGACCAAACATCTTACGGTTGCCGTTGACGCCGCCCAGGCTGGTACCGGCGATGTTCACACCGTGATAACCGCGGGCGCGGCCGATCATCTTGGTCTTGGTGGCCTGCCCCTTCAGCCGCCAGTAGGCGCGCACCATCTTCACCGCAGTATCGGCGCACTCGGAACCGGAGTCAGTGAAGAACACGTGGTTCAGGTTACCAGGGGTCAGATCGGTGATCTTTTCCGCGAGTTGGAAGGACAGTGGATGGCCGTACTGGAAGCCTGGGGAGTAGTCCAGCGTGCCCAGTTGCTTGGCGACCGCTTCCTGGATTTCCTTGCGCGTATGCCCGGCGCCGCAGGTCCACAGGCCCGACAACGAGTCGTAGACCCTGCGCCCCTTGTCATCGATCAACCAACTGCCTTCAGCCCCCACGATCAGGCGCGGGTCACGCTGGAAGTTACGGTTGGCGGTGTAAGGCATCCAGTGGGCGTCCAACTTCAGTTGGCTAGCCAGGGACGAAGGGGCGTTTTCGGGCATGTTCATCAGCAAAACCTCGCAAGGCAAAAGGCAGCGTCGGGATTGGAAAAGCGTAGTTGCAGCTAAATTGCCACGGGGATAAAGTCGGTGAAATCCAACTCTTCTAACCTTCAGTCAGGCTTTCACTAAACTATGAGCAGCCGTCGACCCGATCCCCTGGCCCAAGTCAGCGACTTCGATATTCGCCTGCTGCGCATCTTTCGCAGCGTCGTGGAGTGTGGCGGCTTCTCGGCGGCGGAAACCGTGCTTGGCATCGGCCGTTCCGCCATCAGCCAGCAAATGAGCGACCTTGAGCAGCGGCTCGGATTAAGACTTTGCCAACGCGGCCGTGCCGGTTTCTCGCTGACCGAAGAAGGCCGCGAGGTCTACCAATCGGCCCTGCAACTATTAAGTGCCCTGGAAAGTTTTCGCACCGAGGTCAACGGCCTGCACCAGCACTTGCGCGGCGAGTTGATCATCGGCCTGACCGACAACCTGGTCACCCTGCCCCACATGCGCATCACCCACGCCCTGGCACAGTTGAAGGAACGCGGACCGGACGTACAGATCCAGATCCGCATGATCGCCCCCAATGAAGTCGAACAAGGCGTACTCGACGGCCGCCTGCATGTCGGCGTGGTGCCGCAGGCCAGCGCCCTGTCCGGCCTGGAATACCAGCCGCTGTACAGCGAACGCTCGCTACTTTACTGCGCGGTTGGCCACCCCCTGTTTTATGCCGACGACAAGCAACTGGGCGACGAGCGCATCGACACCCAGGACGCCATCGCCCCCACCTTCCGCCTGCCCGCCGAGATCCAGGCCCATTACCAGGCGCTCAACTGCACCGCCAGTGCCTCGGACCGCGAAGGCATGGCATTCCTGATTCTCACCGGTCGCTACATCGGTTACTTGCCCGACCACTACGCCAGCCTGTGGGTGCAACAAGGCCGACTGCGTGCGCTGAAACCGGCTACGCGCTTTTACGATTTAAGCCTCGCATCGGTCACGCGCAAAGGCCGTCGCCCTCATTTGGTGCTGGAAAGCTTCCTGGAAAGCCTGGCGGCAACGCGCTAACTCGGGCTTTGCGTAAAAAGCTGAGCACTTGGACAGCTTTTTGCAAGGCCACAAGGACCTAGAACCGTCCGCCTCGAGTTTGCTTGCCATGCCACCAGAATCCTCCAGCCCCAGCGACCTGATCTACGGTCTCAACGACCGCCCCAAACCCGCGCCTGCATTGCTGGCCGCACTGCAACATGTGCTGGCCGCCTTTGTCGGCATCATCACGCCACCGCTGATCATCGGCTCCACGCTGGGCCTGACTGCCCATTTACCCTACCTGATCAGCATGGCGTTGATGGTGTCCGGCGTCGGCACATTCATTCAAGCACGTAGGCCATTTGGGATCGGCGCCGGGATGATCTGCCTGCAAGGCACCAGCTTTGCGTTTCTCGGCGCGGTGCTGTCGGCCGGGTTTCTGGTCAAGCAACGCGGCGGCAGCCCGGAAGACATCATGGCGATGATCTTCGGCGTGTGCTTTTTCGGCGCTGCAGTGCAGATCATTCTCAGCCGCTTTATTGGTCAGCTGCGCCGCGTGATCACCCCGTTGGTGACCGGGATTGTCATTACCCTGATCGGCATCAGCCTGATCAAGGTCGGTATCACCGACCTGGGCGGCGGTTTCAACGCACCGGACTTCGGCGCACCGACCAACCTTGCGTTGGGCCTCTTCGTGGTGCTGACAATCATCTTGCTCAACCGCTCCAACACACCCTGGGTGCGCCTCTCGGCGATCATCATCGGTCTCGCCCTCGGCAGCCTCGCAGCCTGGTTCAGCGGCAAGCTGGTCCCCCAGGCCCTGGGCGACTTGCCTTTAGTCAGCCTGCCGGTCCCCTTTCGATTCGGCTTCAACTTCGACTGGAGCGCCTTCCTGCCGATCGCGCTGATTTATCTGATCAGCAGCATCGAAACCGTTGGCGACCTCACCGCCAACTGCATGATCGCGCGCCAACCCATCAGCGGCCCTTCTTATATAAGCCGACTCAAAGGCGGCGTCCTCGGCGATGGCGTCAGTTGCATGATCGCCGCCACGTTCAGCGCCTTCCCCAACACCACCTTCGCCCAGAACAACGGCGTAATCCAACTCACCGGCGTAGCCAGCCGCTATGTCGGCCTGTACATCGGCGTGGTGTTGTTCTGCCTGGGTTTGTTCCCGTTGATCGGTGCCGTGCTGCAACAAATCCCCAAGCCCGTGTTGGGCGGCGCGACCCTGGTGATGTTCGGCAGCGTGGCCGCCGCCGGCGTGCGCATCCTCGCCCAGGCACCACTGGACCGTCGCAGCATGCTGATCATCGCCACCTCGTTCGGCGTCGGCCTGGGCATCGCCGCTCAACCGAACCTGCTGCACCTGATGCCAACCCTGGTGCAGAACCTGTTCGACTCAGCCATCACCAGCGGCGGCCTGACCGCCATCGTGTTGTGCCTGTTACTGCCGGAATCCAAGGTGCCCGCTCCTGCCGCAAACCACGCGCCGGAAAGCGACACCCTGGAACCGCTTTGACGGTTTTATTGCATCGGGACTTGTCTGAGGCTTGAGGGTGGGTTATCTGTGCATACGTCGTCTCTATCGATCAGCACGGAAACCTCCATGAGCCTCGAAGTTCCTGCCCACAGCAACCACGCCGGTAAGCCCGCCAGCCGCATTCGACAAAAGAACGAACAAGCGATTCTCCAGGCTGCTGAAGATGAGTTCGCGCGCCATGGCTACAAGGGCACCAGCATGAACACCATTGCTGCCAGCGCCGGGCTGCCCAAAGCCAACCTGCACTACTACTTCACGAACAAGCTGGGCCTGTATATCGCGGTGCTCAGCAATATCCTCGAACTGTGGGACAGCACCTTCAACACGCTGACCGCCGAGGACGACCCGGCCGTGGCCCTCTCCCGCTACATTCGCACCAAGATGGAGTTTTCGCGGCGCCAGCCCCAGGCCTCGCGGATTTTCGCCATGGAGATCATCAGCGGCGGCGAATGCCTGACCGAATACTTCAGCCAGGATTACCGCGCTTGGTTCAGTGGTCGGGCGGCGGTGTTCCAGGCCTGGATCGACGCCGGCAAGATGGACCCCATCGACCCCGTGCACCTGATCTTCCTGTTGTGGGGCAGCACTCAGCACTACGCCGACTTCGCCACCCAAATCTGCCGCGTCACCGGTCGCACCAAGCTGACCAAGCAAGATATGGAAGACGCCGGGACCAACCTGATCCACATCATTCTCAAGGGCTGCGGCATCAAGCCGGCCCTCTAGACGAAGCCATTTATGTCTTTCACGCTCATCGGCCTTTGCGAGTTCCGCGAAGAAATTCGCAAAAGTCGCTTCATTACCCTGGCCGCACCGATCACCAGCCCGCAAGAAGCCCAGGCTTTTTTCGAGCAGCACAGCGACCTCAACGCCACGCACAACTGCTGGGCCTGGAAGCTGGCCGATCAATACCGCAGCAGTGACGACGGCGAACCCGGCGGCACCGCAGGGCGGCCGATCCTGGCGGCCATCGAGGCCCAAGGCTTTGATCAGGTCGCGGTGCTGGTGATTCGCTGGTATGGCGGCATACAACTCGGTACCGGCGGCCTGGCCCGCGCCTATGGTGGCGGTGCAAACAAGTGCCTGCAAAATGCCGAGCGCATCGAACTGATCAGCCGCGTGCCTTTGAGTTGCGCCTGCGGATTCTCCGAGCTGAACCTGGTCAAATTGCGTGTCGCCGAGTTGGGCGGGCTGGTGCTGGAAGAAACCTTCACCGCCAATGGCGTGGAGTTACAACTGGCCCTGGGCGAAGCCCACATCGACACCCTGCAAACCCAGCTCGCCGACCTGAGCCGTGGGCGCATCCTGCTGCAACGCTGAAACTGCTACTGTTGTCCGCTGAACACCCTGAACCGCGACTTTTAAAGGAAGCCTGCATGTCTACGCCAAAAACCGCACTGATCATCGGCGCCTCACGCGGGCTGGGCCTTGGCCTGGTCAAGCAATTGCTCCAGGAGAGCTGGGACGTGACCGCCACCGTGCGTGACCCGAACAAGGCCGATGCCCTGAAAGCCGTGGGTCCGGTGCAGATCGAGAAACTCGACATGGACGATCAGCAAGCCGTGATCGCCCTGAACCAACGCCTCAAGGACCGCACCTTCGACCTGCTGTTCGTCAACGCGGGCGTCAAGGGCCCCGCCAATCAAGAACCTGGCCATGCCACCCTGGCGGAAGTCGGGCAGCTGTTCTTCACCAACGCCGTGGCGCCGATCAACCTGGCCCAGCGCTTTGTCGGGCAGATCCGTAAGGACAGCGGCGTGCTGGCGTTCATGAGTTCAGTGCTGGGCAGCGTGACCATCCCCGACGGCTCGGACCTGGCGCTGTACAAGGCCAGCAAGGCCGCACTCAACTCCATGACCAACAGCTTCATTACCCAACTGGGCGATCACAAACTCACCGTGCTGTCGCTGCACCCTGGCTGGGTGAAGACCGACATGGGCGGCGAAAACGCGCACATTGATGTCGACACCAGCGTGCGCGGCCTGGTAGACCAAGTGAACGCCTACAGCGGCAAGGGCGGCCATCACTTCGTGGACTACAAGGGCGACACCATCGCCTGGTAAACCCCGCTGATTGAAATGTGGGAGCAAACTCCCTCCCACATTGATCGCGTTCGTTTTCCTACAGGTAGACCCGATCTCGAACTGCACGTAATCTACCCACCTCGCCCTCACCGGCGACCCTGGATCAGCAGACAGGGCATCACTGAGCTGGCAAACCTGAACCCATTATTCAGAGGAGCCGGCCAATGCCTGCGACCCGTATCTGGTTAAAAAACCCCCTCGCGATTTTCACTGCCAACGGACTCGACGCCCGTGGCGGCCTGGTGCTGCAAGACGGTGTGATCACCGAAGTGCTGGCCCAAGGCCAAGAACCCACACGGCCCTGCACCCAAGTGTTCGATGCGCGTGAGCATGTCGTCCTGCCCGGGCTGATCAACACCCACCATCACTTCTATCAGACCCTGACCCGTGCCTGGGCGCCGGTGGTCAATCAGCCATTGTTTCCGTGGTTGAAAACCCTGTACCCGGTCTGGGCGCGACTGACGCCGGAAAAGCTCGCCCTGGCGTCGAAGGTGGCACTCGCGGAGTTGCTGCTCTCGGGCTGCACCACGGCGGCAGACCACCACTATCTGTTCCCCGACGGGCTGGAAAACGCCATCGATGTGCAAGTCGACAGCGTGCGCGAATTGGGCATGCGCGCCATGCTCACCCGCGGTTCCATGAGCCTGGGCGAAGCCGACGGCGGCCTGCCACCGCAGCAGACCGTGCAACAGGGCCAGGTCATCCTCGACGACAGCCAACGCCTGATCCGCGACTACCACCAACGCGGCGACGGTGCGCACATCCAGATTGCCCTGGCGCCCTGCTCACCGTTTTCCGTCACCCCGGAAATCATGCACGCGAGCGCCGAACTGGCCAATAGCCTGGATGTGCGCCTGCACACCCACCTGGCCGAAACCCTCGACGAAGAAGATTTCTGCCTGCAGCGCTTCGGCCTGCGCACCGTGGACTACCTGGACAGCGTCGGCTGGCTCGGCCCGCGCACCTGGCTGGCCCATGGCATTCACTTCAACCCGGATGAAATTGCGCGCCTGGGCACCGCCGGTACGGGCATCTGCCATTGCCCAAGCTCCAACATGCGCCTGGCCTCCGGCATCTGCCCGACCCTGGACCTGATCGCTGCAGGCGCGCCCATCGGCCTGGGCGTGGACGGCTCTGCGTCCAATGATGCGTCAAATATGATCCTTGAAACCCGCCAGGCCCTGTACATCCAGCGCCTGCGTTACGGCGCCGAAAAGATCACCCCGGAGGGCGTGCTCGGTTGGGCTACCAAAGGTTCGGCGCAGCTACTGGGGCGTACGGATATTGGTGAACTGGCGGTAGGCAAACAGGCCGACCTGGCGCTGTTCAAACTGGATGAACTGCGCTTCTCCGGCAGTCACGACCCGATTTCCGCACTGCTGCTGTGCGGCGCGGATCGGGCGGACCGGGTGATGATCGGCGGCAAATGGCGAGTCATCGATGGGCAGGTGGAAGGCCTGGACCTGAAAGGCTTGATCGCCGATCACAGCCAGGCGGCGCGGCAGTTGATCGCCGGAACCTAAGTCAAACACCGGTCAAAATGTGGGAGGGAGCTTGCTCCCTCCCACATTGGAGTCCGCGGTGCTTACAAGCCCAACAGCGACAACATGATAAAGGTCGCAAACAACACAAAATGGGTCATCCCTTCGATGGCATTGGTTTCGCCATCGTTGAGGTTGATCGCGCTGACAATCAGCGTGATTAACACCATCACCGTTTGCACCGGCGTCATCGCCATCTGGAACGGCTGGCCGGTGTAGAGCGCCATGGCTTCCATCACCGGCACCGTCAGGATCACCGTCGACAACGACGCGCCCAGTGCAATGTTCACCACCGACTGCATACGGTTGGCCAGCGCAGCGCGCAAGGCCGTCAGAATCTCCGGTGCCGCCGAAATAGCCGCGACCACAATCGCCGTAATCACCGGCGGTGCGCCCGTGCCTTCCAGGCCCAGGTCGAGGGTCTTGGACATCACCTCGGCCAACGCACCGATCACAATCACGCCAAACACCAGGGTACCGATGGAAAACGCCAGGTTCACCGGCGGCGACTGCTCTTCCTCCGGCAGTTTCTTGCGGCGCTTTTCCGGGTAGCTATAGCTGAAGAAATAACTGTGAGGCCCCACCTGCATGCGCAGGAACAAGGTGTAGAGCACCACCATGGCGCCGATGGTGAAGGCCGAGTAAATTTTCCAGTCGGCTTCGGGTATAAATTCCGGCACCACCATCGACACGCCCATGGCAGTCAGGATCATTACGCTGTAGGTGCGCGCCGAATCATCGTTGTAGGACTGTTCTCCGTGCTTGATGCCGCCCATCAACGCCGCCAGACCGAGGATGCCGTTAATGTCGAGCATCACCGCCGAATAAATGGTGTCGCGCACCAAGGTGGGTGATGGCTCGTTGCTCATCATGATCGCCAGGATCACCACCTCCACCAGCACGGCAGCCAGGGTCAGGATCATGGTGCCGTAGGGGTCGCCGACCTTTTCCGCGAGTTGCTCGGCGTGGTGGGCCACGCGCATCGACGCCACCACGATAAAACCGATCAACACCACGCCGGCCAACAGCGCCACCATTTGCCCGCTGTGCAGCATCCAATGCTCCAACGGGTAGGCGGCGATGGCGGCAATCAGTGCCAGCAGCATGAATTTTTCTTGCTTGAGGGATGTGAGCATTCCGGGCCTTTGAGTACGGCAAATCAGTCATTGATGGGGTACAGACTGCGCCAAGCCGCTAACGTTTCGTTACACCTTAGTTCACAGGGCCCTTGCGTGAATAAATCGAATACTCTCCTGCTGGTCAGGTTTTGCCGATTATTTCAGCCATGGCCTGTAGAATGCCGCCATTGCACCTGATGAGAATTTAGAAAATGTACGATTGGCTCAACGCCCTGCCCAAGGCTGAATTGCACCTGCACCTGGAAGGCTCGCTGGAGCCTGAGCTGCTGTTCGCCCTGGCCGAGCGCAACAAAATCGCGCTGCCGTGGAACGACGTCGAAACCCTGCGCAAGGCCTACGCCTTCAACAACCTGCAAGAGTTTCTCGACCTGTATTACAAGGGCGCCGACGTCCTGCGTACCTCCCAGGACTTCTACGACCTGACTTGGGCCTACCTGCTGCGCTGCAAAGAGCAGAACGTGATCCACACCGAACCCTTCTTCGACCCGCAAACCCACACCGACCGTGGTGTGCCGTTCGAAGTGGTGCTCAACGGCATCGCCGCTGCGCTCAAAGATGGCGAACAGCAACTGGGTATCACCAGCGGTTTGATCCTCAGTTTCCTGCGCCACCTGAGCGAAGCCGAAGCCGAGAAAACCCTCGACCAGGCGCTGCCGTTCCGCGATGCGTTTGTGGCCGTGGGCCTGGACAGTTCGGAAATGGGTCACCCGCCGAGCAAGTTCCAGCGTGTGTTCGACCGTGCCCGCCACGAAGGCTTCCTCACCGTCGCCCACGCTGGCGAAGAAGGCCCGCCCGAGTACATCTGGGAAGCCATCGACCTGCTGAAAATCCAGCGTATCGACCACGGCGTACGTGCCATCGAAGACGAGCGCCTGATGCAGCGCATCATCGACGAGCAGATCCCGTTGACCGTCTGCCCGCTGTCCAATACCAAGCTGTGCGTGTTCGACGACATGGCCCAGCACAACATCCTCGACATGCTCGAGCGTGGCGTGAAGGTAACGGTGAACTCGGATGACCCGGCGTACTTCGGCGGCTATGTCACCGAGAACTTCCACGCGCTGTACGCCTCACTGGGCATGACCCAGGACCAGGCCAAACGCCTGGCGCAGAACAGCCTGGATGCGCGCCTGGTAAAACCGTAACTGGGCAGGAAGTCATCATCGCCAGGCCCATGGAGTCGAAAAAAGCCAAGGCGATGATGATAACGATCACGCAGCGGTAACCGTCGGCGCTAAGGCTGTTCGGGCATGGCCAATCGGGCGATTTCTGCCCGCCCGCTGTCGTTGAGTTGCACCGCCCTGGATTCGTTGACCAGGCTGATCCAGTTCGATTGCAGGAACAACTGCAACAGCCCCGCACCCAGCGCGCCGCCCAGGTGCGGTTGCCGCTGGCTCCAATCGAAACAGTCGCACACCAGTGGCGACGCCAGCGCCTGAGTGTAAATGCCCAGGCCCGCCAAGTGCTGCCCCCCCCTGACCGTGACCTCTATGCGTTGTTCATGACGCTCGATCCACCCCGCCGCCAACATCCGTTCATACAACCCCGCCGCCAACTCGCCACCGAGGTGGCCCTGGCACAGCCGAGCATGTCGCAATAATGGCGGCGCCACCAATACCGGCGGTGAAGCATGCGGTGCACTGCGTGCTGCGCTGGCCAGGGTGGTACAGGCCAGCGCATCGATGGCGACGCTGACATCCGTAGCCGCCACACGGAACAGCCGCTTGCCACGCCGGCCCTCGATACGCAGCAAGCCACTCCCTGTCAGCCTTGCCAGATGCGCATTGGCCGAGGCGGGTGACAATCCGGCAAGCGTTGCCAGCTCCTCCGAGGACTTGGCCGAACCGTCCATCAGGGACCAGAGCATGGCAGTGCGTTTGGGCTCGGCGAGCAAGCTGGCGATCTGACTGATGCATGGTGCTTCTTCCATCGATTCACTCCCTGTCGAATTATTTTTCTGATGCAGTGGGCGCCAAAGTATAGGTGCGCAAACCAGCGGTTCCGCAGCGTCTGACAGCGCGAATAAGGACAGGACCTGAGTGAAATTTCCTTATGTGATGGAGGCTATTACGTCGAGCCCAATCGCTCCGGCAATTGAGCGCTCAATGTCGCACAACGAGAAACGAGCATTTCCCGCAGCAGGTTGATGGGTTTGCTCAATTGGGCCCGATGGGCGCACAGCAAATTGAGGGGTGTGCGCTCGCCACGTAACTCCGGCAAGATCAGGCGCAAGCGGCCGGCCAGCACATCGGTGCTCACATCCAGCCAGGATTTGTAGGCAATGCCCACACCCGCCACCGCCCAGCGGCGTACCACATCGGCGTCGTCGCTGAAGCGGTCGCCACTGACCGTGAGGCTGATTTCGCGCTTGCCATCGTGAAAGGTCCAGTGGTCGTGTACTCGGCTGCCAAGCATGTACAGCAAGCAATTGTGCTGGGCCAATTGCTCCAGGTGTCGCGGTTCGCCGTAACGGGCGAGGTAGCTGGGGGCCGCGCACAACACGCGAACGTTGTGCGGCGCGACGGGCAGCGCGATCAGGCTCGAGTCTTCGGGCTCGCCATAGCGCAGGGCGATGTCCACCGGCTGGCGGAACAGGTCGGCAATCCGATCGCCCAACAGCAGGCGCACGGTGAGCTGCGGGTACTCGTGCTGAAATTCGTCCAGCCACGGCAGTAATTGGTTGCGGCCGAAATCCGAGGGGGCCGAGAGTTGCAACACCCCGCTGACATGGTCCTGGCCACTGGCCAACAAGCGCCGTCCTTCGTCCAGGGAGCTCAGCGCGGCGCGGGCATATTCCAGGAAGCCTTCACCTTCGGCGGTCAGGCGCAGGCTGCGGGTGGAGCGCGCCAGCAAACGCGTGCCCAGTTGCTGTTCGATACGCTTGAGCGCCGCGCTGGCCACGGCGGGCGACAGGTCCATCACCCGCGCCGCCGCCGACAAACTGCCCAGGTCCGCCGCGCGTACAAACAACTGCAAATCATCAAAACGCAGCATTCACCCACCTATTATCAAAATATTATTGAAACAGAGTGCTGTTTTAGCCGCTTTTATCTTCAGGGGAAATGGCCAATCATCTGTCCATCCCGTTCATAACGTGTCTGGAGTTGAATATGCCCACAGCCTTTAACGTCATCGCCACGCTGATCGCCAAGCCTGGCCAACAAGCCACCCTGGAAACCCTGCTGCGCGGCCTGCTGGAACCCACCCGCCTTGAAGCCGGTTGCGAGCAATACGACCTGCACCAGGACCTGCAACACCCCGAGACCTTCTACATGCTCGAACGCTGGAGCAACGACGCCGCACTGGCCGACCATGACCAGAGCGCACATATCCAACGTTTTCGCGCCAAGGCCGCTGATGTAATCGAACACTTCGAACTCAAGCGCCTGAAGTTTCTCGCCTGATCACCGCCTTTTTCCGGAGCCCCCATGAAAGCCATTGCCTACTACGCGTCACTGCCGATCAACGATGAAAAATCCCTGCAAGACATCCAACTGCCAGAGCCCGTCGCCGGCCCCCGCGACCTGCTGGTGGAAGTCAAAGCCATCTCGGTCAACCCGGTGGACACCAAGGTGCGCCAGAACGTCGCCCCGGAAAACGGCGTGGCCAAAGTGCTGGGCTGGGACGTGGCCGGTGTGGTCAAGGCCGTCGGCAGCGAAGTGAGCCTGTTCAAAGTCGGCGATCACGTGTTCTACGCCGGTTCCCTGATACGTCCAGGCGCTAACAGCGAACTGCACACCGTCGATGAGCGCATTGTCGGCCATATGCCCAAGAGCCTGGGCTTTGCCGAAGCCGCCGCGCTGCCGCTGACCGCCATCACCGCCTGGGAGCTGCTATTCGAACGCCTGCAAGTGCGTGAAGGTAAAGAGGCTGAAGGCCAGAGCCTGCTCATCGTCGGCGCCGCTGGCGGCGTGGGTTCGATCCTGACCCAACTGGCCAGCCAGCTCACCGCATTGAAGGTGATCGGCACCGCCTCGCGCCCGGAAACCCAGGAGTGGGCCAAGGCACTCGGCGCCGACCTGGTGATCGACCATAGCCAGCCGCTGAGCGAAGCCCTGAAACAAGCCGGCCACCCACAGGTGACCCATGTTGCCAGCCTGACCCAAACCGAGCATCACCTGGACCAACTGGTCGAAGCGCTGCAACCCCAAGGCAAGCTGGCGCTGATCGACGACCCCAAGGCGCTGGACGTGAGCAAACTCAAGCGCAAGAGCCTGTCGCTGCATTGGGAGTTCATGTACACGCGCTCGATGTTCGAGACGCCGGACATGATCGAGCAGCACAACCTGCTCAATCGCGTGGCCGAGCTGATCGACGCCGGCACCTTGAAAACCACGCTGGGCGAGCACTTCGGTGTGATCAATGCGGCCAACCTGCGCCGTGCCCATGCGCTGCTGGAAAGCGGCAAGGCCAAGGGCAAGATCGTGCTGGAAGGGTTCTGAAAATAACGTCTGTCAGTGTCGTCCGTTATTCGTGTGAGTGATGGACGACACCGCTAGTCAGAGAGTTGATCTTTGTCATATTTGTGAGCGTATTCAGGTTTATATTGGCCGCCTTTGCCACGATTCTTTTACGTGAGGAAGTCAGCAATGAAGATCCTGATAAAAGCGTTAGCAAAATCTCAAGGCAATAAATGGCAGGTTCGTCTCGACGGCGATGCGTTCACCTTCCGCAGCGAGGCTGAGGCCCGCGCCTTTGCCGATACCCTGCAAGCCCGTATCCAGGCTCCCCACCGTTTCCCGATCAGCCAGCAACGCTCCGCCGCTGGCTGACCTGCATTTCAGTCCTGCGCCTGCATGGCCCTTGCCCGTTGCAGGCGCTGGGTCGACATCGCAATCGTCACCGCCAATACCCCACACAAACTGATGACCATCGCCATCGGCATCGCCGTGCCGTCGTGCAGCACGCCCACCAACGAAGCCGCCCCTGCCGCCACGCCAAACTGAATGCAACCGAGCAAGGCCGACGCACTGCCGGCCCGGGCACCCTGCCCGCTCATGGCGCAGGCCGAGGTGTTGGGCAGAATGCAGCCCAAGCTGGCGATACAGATGAACAGCGGCACCAGCAACGGCCACAACGCATCGGTGCGCAAGGCCGCGATGCCCAGCAGTGACAGCGCCGCCAGCAGATAGACCCACACCGTGCGCGACAGCAGAAACGCCGGGCCACGCTTGGCCAGCAGCCGCGCGTTAACCTGGGCAACCAGGATGAAGCCGGCGGCGTTGGAGCCGAACAGCCAGCCATAATGCTCCGCGGGTACGCCATAGAGTTTGATAAATACGAACGGGGAGCCGGCGATGTAGGCAAACATCCCGGCAATCGAAATGCCCCCGGTCAGGGCATAACCGAGGTAGACCCGGTCTGACAACAGCGCGCCGTAGCGGCGCAGCGACCCGGACAAGGGTTGACGCGGCTGATGGGCCGGAAAGGTCTCCGGCAAACCGACCGCCACGGCAATCGCCGCCATCACGCTGAAGATCGACAGCGCGAGGAAAATCGACTGCCAGCCCCACAACCCGACCATCACACCACCCGCCAATGGCGCCAGGATCGGCGCCAGGCCGGTCACCAGCATCAGTTGCGAGTACACCTTGGCCGAGCCCACCGCATCACATTTGTCACTGACCACTGCGCGGGAAATCACCATGCCTGCGCAACCGCCGAGAGCCTGCACGAAACGTGCGCCAATCAGCCATTCCAGGGACGGCGCGTACGCGCAGGCAAAGGATGCCAGGGTAAACAGGGTCACGCCGCTGAGCAGCGGGCCGCGCCGACCAAAGCGATCCGCCAGCGGGCCGTAGATCAACTGGCCGATGGCCAAGCCCGCGAAATACACGGCCAGGGTCAGCTGGATATGTTTTTCGTCGGTCCCGAAGGCTGTCGCCATCGCCGGAAAGCCCGGCAGGTAAAAATCGATCGCCAGCGGCGCGAAGGCGCTCAAGGCCCCCAGAATCAGAATTATACGAAGGTTCATCAGGCACCCAAGAGAGTCGGCAGCCCGACAGTCTAGCCGGGCCTGGGTGCCTTGAACATTACGATAGCTCGCTAACTATTAAAATCAGACTGCGGCGTAGCCTTCTTCCTTGATCAACCCAATGATCGCCTCACGACTCAGTTGACTCTGCACGCTGACTTGCTTCGCCGCGAGATCCACCTTCACTTCGGCCGTAGGATCCTGGTTCTGCACCGCCTGGGTCACGGCCCGAACACAATGGCCGCAGGTCATTCCTTCAACGCTGAATACTTGCATGACGTGACTCCTTTAATGAGATTGAACCCAGTCTCGACCTTGCCACGATGGCAAGGTCAAGTTCTGAAACTTTCGGCCGGGCTGGTATTACACGGCGGCGTCGGCCAAGCTTCACCCATCTTTGATTCAAACCACGGAGCATTCGCCATGCGCTGGTCGTTTTTTGGCCTTGTCGGCCTGATGAGCTTGTCTGCCGCTGCGCCTCAGGCCCTCGCCGCAGAAGACTATGCGGTGCTGATCATTTCCCGCGAACGCCTGGAAGTACCGACCAATTGCGAGATCGGCCTGTACATCCAGGACCAGTTGGCCGGACGCCTGTTCCAGGAACAGTCCACCTCGTTCAACCTGCCCGCCGGCAATGTGTCGTTGCGCCTTAAACTGCTGCCGGGCCAGTCACCGGGATGCTTGCCTGGCCTGCTCGCGCCGCCGGCACAGAACATCACGCTCAAGGCCGGTGACGTACGCAAGCTGCGCATTGCCCAGGGCCCGGAAGGCATGTACCTCAAACCCGCTGCACTGGAATACTGAAGACGCTTGACCTTCCCCACAGGTCAAGGTTGATCCTAGGGGCAACTTCTCTGGAGGACTGCCCCATGAATGGATCCACCACCTTTGACCTGCCCATCGGCGGCATGACCTGCGCCAGCTGTGCCGGGCGTGTCGAGCGCGCGCTGGGCAAAGTGCCGGGGGTGCAAAGCGTCAGCGTCAACCTGGCCAACGAGCGCGCGCACGTCGAAGTGCTGGGCCAGATCGATCCGGCCGTGCTGATCGCCGCCGTCGACAAAGCCGGCTACACCGCCAGCCTGCCGCAAAGCGAAACCAAGACCGAGGCCGATCAGGCCCAACGCCTGCATCGCGAGCGCTGGTCGCTGCTGCTGGCGATTGTGCTGGCACTGCCCCTGGTTCTGCCGATGCTGGTGCAACCCTTCGGCCTGCACTGGATGCTGCCGGCCTGGGTGCAATTCGCCCTGGCCACCCCTGTGCAATTCATCTTCGGTGCGCGCTTCTATATCGCGGCGTGGAAAGCCGTGCGTGCCGGTGCCGGCAATATGGACCTGCTGGTGGCCATCGGCACCAGCGCCGGTTACGGCCTGAGTCTCTATGAATGGCTGACCGCGCCCGTGGGCACCATGCCCCATCTGTACTTCGAAGCGTCGGCCGTGGTGATCGCCCTGGTGTTGCTCGGTAAATACCTGGAGAGCCGCGCCAAACGCCAGACCGCCAGCGCTATCCGCGCCCTGGAAGCCCTGCGCCCTGAACGCGCCATTCGTGTAAAGGATGGCCGCGAGGACGATGTGGCCATCAGCGCGCTCACGCTCGATGACCTGGTGCTGGTCAAACCCGGCGAACGGTTCCCGGTGGACGGTGAAGTGGTAGACGGCCAGAGCCATGCCGATGAAGCGCTGATCAGCGGCGAAAGCCTGCCGGTGCCGAAACAACCTGGCGACGCCGTCACCGGCGGCGCCATCAATGGCGAAGGCCGCCTGCTGGTGCGCACCACCGCGCTCGGCGCCGAAAGCGTACTGGCGCGCATCATCCGCCTGGTGGAAGACGCCCAGGCGGCCAAGGCCCCCATCCAGAAACTGGTGGATAAAGTCAGCCAGGTATTCGTCCCCACCGTACTGGTGCTGGCGCTGATCACCCTGGTGGGCTGGTGGTTATACGGTGCTCCCCTGGAGACCGCGATCATCAACGCCGTGGCGGTGCTGGTGATCGCCTGTCCCTGCGCCCTCGGGCTGGCCACACCGACCGCCATCATGGCCGGCACCGGCGTCGCCGCACGCTACGGCATCCTGATCAAGGACGCCGAAGCGCTGGAGCGCGCCCATGAAGTGAGCACCGTGGTCTTCGACAAAACCGGCACCCTCACTTCCGGCACCCCGAAAATTGCCCATTTGGCGGCGGTGGATGGCGATGAAGCCACATTGCTGCGACAGGCCGGTGCGCTGCAACGTGGCAGCGAACACCCGTTGGCCAAGGCCGTGCTGGATGCGTGCAGCGAGCAAGGGCTGACGGTGGCGGACGTGAGTGCCAGCCAATCCCTGGCCGGACGTGGCATTGCCGGTAGCCTCGACGGCCGCCAACTGGCCCTGGGAAATCGGCGCCTGCTGGAAGAAAGCGGCCTGGACGCGGGTAGGCTGGCCGACTCCGCCACGGCCTGGGAAGCCGAGGGCCGCACGTTGTCCTGGCTGATCGAGCAAGGCGCGCAACCGCGTGTGCTCGGGCTGTTTGCCTTTGGTGACACACTCAAGCCTGGCGCGTTGGAAGCGGTGGCACAGCTCAAGGCCCGAAACATTGGCAGCCACTTGCTCACCGGCGACAATCGCGGCAGCGCCCGCGTAGTCGCCGAAGCGTTGGGCATCGATGACGTACACGCCGAAGTCCTGCCCGCCGATAAAGCCGCCACCGTCGCCGAACTGAAAAAAACCGGCGTGGTGGCGATGGTGGGTGACGGTATCAACGACGCCCCGGCCCTGGCTGCGGCCGATATCGGTATCGCCATGGGCGGCGGCACCGACGTGGCCATGCATGCCGCCGGCATCACCCTGATGCGCGGCGACCCACGCCTGGTCCCGGCCGCCTTGGAGATCAGCCGCAAGACCTACGCCAAAATCCGCCAAAACCTGTTCTGGGCCTTTGTGTATAACTTGATCGGCATTCCCCTGGCCGCGTTCGGCCTGCTCAACCCGGTGCTCGCAGGCGCGGCCATGGCCTTGTCCAGCGTCAGCGTCGTGAGCAATGCCTTGCTGTTGAAAACCTGGAAACCCAGCACTTGGAAACAGTCGGATTTGGAGGATCAACGCCCATGAACATCGGCCAAGCCGCCCGGCAAAGCGGGCTGAGCGCGAAGATGATTCGCTACTACGAGTCCATCGGCCTGCTCAAAGCGGCCCATCGCACCGACAGCGGCTACCGCATCTACGGCGACGACGACCTGCACACCCTGGCGTTTATCAAACGCTCGCGGGACCTGGGGTTTTCATTGGAAGAAGTCGGCAAACTGCTGACCCTGTGGCAGGACCGGCAACGGGCCAGCGCCGATGTGAAAGCCTTGGCGCGCCAACATATCGACGAGCTGAACCAGAAGATCCTGGAATTGGGGCAACTGCGCGATACGTTGCAGGACTTGGTGGAGCACTGCCACGGCGATGATCGGCCGGATTGTCCGATACTCAAGGAGTTGGCGTCGGGAAGCTGCTGCGCGTGACGGAATCTATCTGAATACATGCAAAACCAAATGTGGGAGGGGCGGTG
>JAEAMG010001319.1_pt1 | contig 19855 bp, 20 predicted proteins | sample 8958741 | NCBI WGS metagenome assembly JAEAMG01 (sample SAMN16933256, study PRJNA681125) | bioreactor sludge metagenome | isolation source: anaerobic bioreactor treating anionic surfactant - SDBS | place: India: Bengaluru | collected 2019-02-28 | reverse complement strand
TGTTCGCTTGCCGGTTTTGCTCTTTACGGAACGGCCTTATAGCAGCCCGGCTTATCTAAATAGCAATCGACCGATGCGATCGCCGCGGGGAAAATACGGACGGGACGGAGACCTGCTGGAGCGGATCGGTCCCCTGATCCGTCCTTTCCGCCCCAAGCCATCCGGGCTTTCTCCCCGCCTGCGCGCCCTGCCCGGTGTACGGGCGGTTCTCTTCGACCTCTACGGCACTCTCCTCGCCTGCCGCCACGATCCCGTCTCCCGCCAAGATCCGGCCCGCCAGGCGCGCCGCTTCGCCGCCGCCCTCCGGGCGGCCGGCTGGAGACCCTCGGGGAGCGGCGCGGGGAGGCGCGCGGCCGAGCTTTTCCCGGCTTTGATCGAGAAGGAGCTGCGCCGGAAAAGGCGAGCGGGGATCGAGCACCCCGAGGTGGAGGTCGGGGGGATCTGGGCGGAGGCGGCCGAACGGCTGGCGCGGGAGGATCTCATCCCGGCCCGTCCCTCCCCCCGGATGATCGCGGCCATGGCGGTGGAGGCCGAGTTCCGCCTCAACCCCGTCTGGCCGATGCCGGGGGCGGCGGAAACCCTCCGGGGACTGCGCCGGTTCGGGATCCGGATCGGGATCGTCTCCAACGCCCAATTCTACACGCCCCTTCTCCTCCGCTGGCTCGTCCGAAACGGCCTTCTCCCGGACGCCTTCGATCCGCGCCTCGCCGTCTACTCCTACGCCCTCGGCGAGGCCAAGCCCTCTCCTCGCCCGCTCGGGAAGCTCCTCCGCGCCCTCCGCCGGCGCTTCGGCATCCCGCCCCCGGAAACCCTCTGCATCGGGAACGACTTCCGGAACGATCTCCTCCCCGCCGCCCGTCTCGGGGCGCGGACCGCGCTCTTCGCCGGCGACCGTTCCTCGCTCCGCCTGCGGAAGGGGGACGCCTTGTGCGCGGGGATCCGTCCGGATATAGTGGTGACCTACCTGCCCCAGCTCCTCCGCGCCCTTGCCTATATTCATGAAGATCTTCCTGATCTTCATGAATAAGGCGGGATAGAGAACGCCCATGTCCCGCCCAAAACCCACGAACACCCCCGGCGTTTCCGCCCGCTTCGGCCTCTTCCCCCGCTATATCGTCAAGGTCTTCTCCTCCTCCCTCATCACCCCGGTCCAGGTCAACGTCGTCGGCGCCCTCCTCGTCGGCCTGGCGGCGGCGCTGGGCGCCTACGCCTTCCGCTGGCTGATCGAGGAATGCACCCGCCTCTGCTTCGGCGGAGCGGACCTCGGAAGCCATGGCGTCTTCGCCTTCCTCGGCCGCTGGGACATCCTGGTCCTGCCCGCCCTGGGCGGGCTCCTGGCGGGCCCGATCGTCTACCGCTGGGCGCGGGAAGCGAAAGGCCACGGCGTCCCCCAGGTGATGAAGGCCGTGCTGACCCGGGGCGGGCGCATCCGCCCGATCGTGGCCGTGGTCAAGTCGATCGCCTCGGCCCTCACCATCGGGACGGGGGGATCGGCCGGCTCCGAGGGGCCGATCGTCCAGATCGGCGCCTCCTTCGGCTCGAGCCTCGGCCAGTGGCTCGGGATGCCCCCGCGGCGGATAACCAACTACCTGGCCTGCGGCGCGGCGGGGGGGATCGCCGCCATCTTCAACGCCCCGATCGCGGGGGTGATGTTTTCCATGGAGGTGATCCTGGGGGAGTTCGACAAGTTCTCGTTCATCTACGTGGTCCTGGCCGCCGTCACCTCCTCGGCGGTCTCCCAGTACCTGGCCGGGAACCGGCCGATCTTCGCCATCCGCTACTTCGAGCTCGCCTCCCCCCTGGAGCTCTTCGCCTTCGCTCTCCTCGGCGCCATCCTCGCCTTCGGCGCGCGGTGGTTCGCGCTCCTCCTGAGCCGGAGCGAGGACTGGTTCGAAAAAAGGATCCCCCTCCCCGAGTACCTCAAGCCCGCCCTCGGCGGCCTGGGAACGGGGCTGCTCGCCCTATTCCTCACCGCCGGCCTGGGAGTGCCCGGGAAGCGGATCCTCGGGGTCGGCTACGGGACGATCGACGTCGCCCTCCAGGGGGAACTCCCGCTCGGCCTCCTCCTTCTCTTCTTCGCCGCCAAGTTCCTCGCCACCTGTTTCACGCTCGGCTCCGGCGGCTCCGGCGGCGTTTTCGCCCCTTCCCTCTTCATGGGGGCGATGCTGGGAGGCGCCTTCGGCGGCGCGATCCACCGGGTCTTCCCCCACTCCACCGCCCCCTCCGGTCTCTACGCGGTTGTCGGCATGGGCGCCTTCTTCGCCGGCGCCGCCCACGCCCCGATCACGGCGATCCTGATCCTCTTCGAGATGACGGGCTACCGCTACCCGATCCTCCTCCCGGTCATGACCTGCTCCGTCGTGAGCGTGCTGGTCGCGAGCCTGATCAGCCCCGACAGCATCTATACGATCAAGCTTCGCCGGCAGGGGATCATCCGCCAGAAGCGGAAGCCCGACCCGCTGAAGGCGATGCTGGTCGGCGAGGTCATGATCCGCGATCCCCAGAGCGTCGCGGAGGAGATGGGCGTGGACACGCTCCTGGACCTGGTGGGGACGAAGCTCCACACCAGCCTGCCCGTCGTGGACGCGGCGGGGGACCTGGCGGGGATCGTGACCTACAACGAGCTCCACGCCGCCCTGCGCCGGCGGGGGGAGGCGGCGGGGCTGAAGGTGAGGGACGTCATGAACCGCTCTCCCGTTATCGTCTTCCCGGACGAGACCTGCGACGAGGCCTTCCGGAGGCTGAACCGCGCCAGCCAGGTCCTCGCCCCGGTGGCGAGCCGGGACCGCCCCCGCCGGATGGTGGGGCTCATCACCTACCGCCACGTCTATGTGGCCTACCAGAAGGCCATGCGCTTCTAGCCCGGCAAATCCCGACCGATATGGTAGATTTTAGGGAGGCTTTCCCCCCGGCGGGGGGGATGAAGCGATGCCGATCGTGAAAGCCATGGGGAGGGCGGGGGCGCTGGCGGCGGCGGCCGGATTCCTGCTCGCGCCCGGGGGCGCCGGGGGACAGGTCTCCGTGACCTGCCTGGGGGATAGCGTCACTCACGGCTACCCCTACGCCGACAGCGGGCACCCCGAGCTCGCCTACCCCGCCCGCCTGCAGTCCCTCCTCGACGGCGCCTATGGAGAAGGGGCCTTCGCCGTCCTCAACCGCGGCGTCAATGGGTACCAAGCCGAGGATCTGGTCGGCGATCTCCTGGAGCCCGACGCCCTCGCCGAAAACCCCGCCTACGTCCTCCTGATGATCGGCGGGAACGACCTCGCCTGGGCCGAGGAGTCCACCATCGTTCAGATCGTCGCGGAGACGACCTGGGAGGTGCAGTCCTGCGTCGATCTGGCCCGCGGACACCTCAACCCCGACGGCTCCCGGCCGAAGGTCATCGTCTCGGCCTTTATCCCCAACCGCCTGGAAGGCGCCCTCGGCTCCCTCGCGGTGGGTTATTTCAACGCCAGCCTCGCCGCTAACCTCTCCGGGTACGATCTCTGGTTCACCGCCAACTGGGACGACCTCTACGACTCCGCGACCGGGATGGCGAAGGCCGGCCTGATGTACGACGCCGTCCATCCCAACGGAGACGGCTACGCGGAGCTCGGCCAGAACTGGCGGGAGGCCCTGGCTGTCCTCCTCCCCTCCCCGACCACGGCGCCCAGCGCGACGCCCGCCCCCAGCGTGCCCCCTCCCAGCCCCACCCCCTCCGTGGAGCCGCCTGCCTCGGTCTCGCCGACGCCGACCCCGACGCCACCCCCCACCCCGCCGGCGACGCTGACCCCGCCGCCGCCGACCGCGACCCCCTCGCCCCGGGCGACCGGGACGCTCACGCCGCCCGTGCCCACCCGGACCGCCACGCCCGCCCCCACGCCCTCTCCCTCGCCCTCCTGCGGGCCCCAGGCCGCGATCGACCGCTCCGCCATCGCCTCCGGCGACTACAACGGCGACGGGAGATCCGACATCGCGGTCTTCCGCCCCTCGGCCGGCTCCTGGTCGATCCAGAACCTCTCCCGCGTCTACTTCGGCGCTCCCGACGACTTCCCCGCCCCCGGCGACTACAACGGCGACGGGACCGCCGAGATCGCCGTCTTCCGCCCTTCTGGCAACGTCTGGTCGATTCGCAACCTCACCCGGGCCTACTACGGCGGCGCCTCCGACCTCCCCGTCCCGGGCGACTACGACGGCGACGGGACCGCCGAGATCGGGATCTTCCGGGAAACGAGCGGCCAGTGGCTGATCCGCGGCCTCACCCGCTTCTACTTCGGGGCCACGGGCGACTGGCCGATACCGGGAGACTACGGGGACGACGGGACGGCGGAGGCGGGCCTCTACCGCGTCTCCTCCGGCCAGTGGATGATCCGGGACCTCAGCCGCTTCTACTTCGGCGGCGCGGCCGATTGGCCGGTCCCGGGCGACTACCTCGACTCGAGCGGGAAGGTCTTCGCGGTCTACCGGCCCTGTCCCGGCCAGTGGGCCCTCAAGGACCTCACCCGGATCTACTTCGGGAACTGCTTCGACTACCCCCGTCCGGCGGACTATGATGGCGACGGCAAGGACGACTTCGGGATATTCCGCGACTCCGCGGGGATGTGGTCGGTCCGGGACTTGACCCGGGTGTATTTCGGCTCCACCGGCGACATCCCGGCGACAAGGTAGATATCAGGCAGAAGATCGCAGCGCCTTGGCGTCCGAAAGCCGCCCAGTTCTCTAGCCCGGATTATTCATGAAAACCTTCAGTTTTCATGAATAATCCGAGCTAGGATCATTGTGTCCATGGGATTACGAATATGGGCAGGGGTTTTGGCGACAACGCACTCTGCCGGAACGGATTTTTCACGCTGCTTCATCGGGGTTGTATTGAGAAGGTTTCCCGAATGCGGATATCGTCGGAGCTCAGCCATCCAATCATACGCTACGGAGCAACCGCCTGAATTATTCATGAAGATCGCAGATCTTCATGAATAATTCGGGCTAGGACTGGGAGAGCGGTTCCCCCGGCCAAGGGTGAGCCGCTCTTTCCCGTCTCCGCCGCTAGCTTGGGAACACCGCGGGAAGGATCTGTTGCGGAGGTGCAACCTCGTGTTGCCGACCGGCAACGGCGGCGGACTGGCAAAACACCGTCGCCGCTAGCGCAAGTTCACTCATCCGCCATACACGCATGGGATAAGGAAACAATCGTTTCGGGCAGCGTTTGGCACGGCGCGTGCTATAAAAAATATGCGGAGAGCGGGCAAACACGCCATGAGAAAGCCGGTGAGCTCGAGCGGGAGAAGCCGGCGGCCGCGCCGGGTAGGGGTTGCCGCCGCGGCCTTCTTCGCCGCCCTCGCCCTCCTCCCGGCCAACCCCGCCCGCGCCGGCGCCGTGGCCGCCTCCGGCTTCGACGGCTTCGACGCTGGAGTCCGCCCCTCGGGCTGGACCTTCACCAACTGCAACGCCGACTCCGATACCTTCACCTCGGCCGCGGAGTACGGCGCCGCCGGTCCCTCCGTCCGGCTGGACGCCACCGGCGACATAGTCGCGCCCCCCGCCTTCTCCGCCCCCCGCCGTCTCTCCTTCTGGTACAAAGGGGTCGGCGACGGCGCCAGCACCGTCCAACTCCTCGTGGAGGAGCACTACTCTTCCGCCTGGTACGCCCTGACCTGCCTCAGCGTAGCCATTCCGACCTCCAGCGCGACCGCCCGTTTCGCGCTTCAGTCCGTGACGGATCAGGTCCGTTTCAGCTATACCGCGGCCGACGGCGGCGTCCTGGCCATCGACGACGTCACCGTCTATGACCGGAGATACTTCCTTTTCGCCGCCATCGGCGACTTCGGGGAGGCCTGCGACGACCTCGGGCCCGAACACGAGGCGGCGGTCGCCGCCCTGGTCAAAAGCTGGAACCCCGACTACATCATCACCACGGGCGACAACAACTACCCGGTTGGCTCGGCCTTCACCATCGACACCAACATCGGCCAGTTCTACGCCGACTTCATCTACCCCTACCACGGCGGCTGGCCCTCCGCGGCGACCGAAAACCGTTTCTGGCCCGCGCTCGGCAACCATGACTACACGCCCAACCCCCCCACCCCCCACTACGACTACTTCACCCTCCCTGGGAACGAGCGCTACTACGAGCAGACCGACGCCGAAAATATCGTGCACCTCTTCGCCCTCGACAGCTGCGGACCCGAGCCGGACGGGAACACCGCCGGATCGATCCAGGGGTCCTGGCTCCAGAACGCGCTCGCCGCCTCGACCGCGGCCTGGAAGATCGTCTACAACCACCACTGCCCCTACTCCTCCTCCGAACCCTACTCCCCGGGCATCAGCACGGCCCGCTGGCCATACGGGAGCTGGGGGGCCGACGCGGTCCTGAGCGGCCACGCCCACCACTACGAGCGCCTGGCGACCGACGGCATCGCCTACTTCGTCAACGGGGCGGGGGGAGGCAACCTCTACTCCTTCACCACGCCCGACCCGGCCTCCGTCGTCCGCTACAACGCCGACTGGGGCGCCCAGATGATCGAGGCTGACGAGGCCCGCCTCACCTTCAGGTTCTTCAACACCGCCGGCGAGGAGATCGACTCCTATACCCTCTACGCGCCGACGCCCTCTCCGTCCGCCCCGCCGCCCTCGCCCACCCCTCCCCCGGCCACGCCGACCGCCGGAATATACACGCCGACCCCTCCGACGCCTTCGCCCTCCTGCGCCTGCCTCACCCCGACGCCGGTTCCGCCAACCCCGGGAGCGGAGTCGCCGACCGCCACGCCGACGCCCGCCGCCGCGCCCACGCCCGCCCGCCGCGTTTACGACGCCGCCGACTTCGACGGCGACGGCGCCGACGACCCGGGCCTCTGGCGCCCCGCGAACAGCACCTTCTACATCTACGCCGTCAGCGCCGTCGCCTACGGGGCCGCCGGCGACGTCCCGATCACCGGCGACTACAACGCCGACGGGAAGGCCGATTACGGAGTCTTCCGCCCCGCCACCGGCCGCTGGTGGGTGAAGGGACTCTACACCGGTCCCTACGGCAACCACCTCTTCGGGACGAACGGCGACTTCCCGGTCCCGGCCGATTACGACGGGGACTTCCGGACCGACACCGCGATCTGGCGGCCCTTGAACGGCTACTGGGCGGTCAAGTCCCAGACCCGCTTCCACTATGGCTTAAGCGGCGACCTCCCCGTCGTAGCCGACTACGACGGCGACGGCGACGCCGATCCGGCCGTCTTCCGGAAGAACGGCGCACTGAGCGGGATCTGGTATCTCCGCAACCTCACCTCCCGGGGCTGGGGCTACGGTTCCGACGCGGTCTGCCCGGGCGACTACAACGGGGACGGGACGGCGGAGCTCTCGGTCTTTCGCGGCGCGACCGGGACCTGGTATGTCCTCGGTTCGCCGCCGGTCGTTTTCGGGGCTTCCGGCGACGTCCCGGTCGTCATCGATTTCGAGGGGGACGGCACGGAGGACCGCGTCCTCTACCACTCCGCGAGCGGGACCTGGCAGGTTTATGGAGTGACCTCGTTCGTCTACGGCACGAGCTCCGACGAGCCGGCGGTGGGCCGGGCCGATTAAACCCCGGGTCCGTTCGCTCCCCCCTCCCCTCAGGAGAAAGCCGGGCGGCGGGAGAGCGCCCCGATCACCTTCCCGGTCCAGAAGATCCCGATCAGGCCGGAGACCAGGTCGGAGACCAGTCGCCCCCAGAAGATCCCGGAGAGACCGAACCAGCCCGCGCCGAGATAGACCAAGGGGATCAACAAGACGATCACGCGGATGGCGTTCAGGACGGCGGAGGAGAGGGGGCGGTGGATCCCGGTCAGGCAGAATCCGGCGTACCGGTGCGCCTCCAGCAGTCCGTAGCCCAGGCAGGTGATGCGGAGGTAGCGGGTCAGCACGTCGATTACCTCCGGGTCGGACGAGAAGAGTCCGCCCAGCGGGCGGGCGGCGAAGAACAAGACCGCCGCGATGACGCCGCCGACGCCGACCGCGAAAAGCATCGCCCCCCGGCGCACGGTCCGTATCCGGTCGAAGCGCCGCGCCCCGAAATTCTGGGCCACGAACGGGACCATCGACATCCCCACCGTCATCGGGATCATGAAGGCGAACATCTCGATCCGGCCGACGACGCCGGCCGCGGCCACCGCGCTCGGCCCGAACCCGGACACGATCCGGATGACGACGGCGGAGGAGATCGGGTTCAGGATGGAGCTGATCGTGGTGGGGATCCCGACGCGGAGGATCCGGCGCCACGAAGCCAGGACCTTCCGGCGCGAATGCGGGATGAAGGCGATCAGGCCGCACTTCTTGTGGATGAAGTAGAACGCCCCCGCCAGGACGCAGGTCTCCGAGGCGACCGTCGCCAGGGCCGCGCCCGGTATCCCTAGCCTCGGGCACCCCCCCCAGCCGAAGATCAGGAGGGGATCCAGGAGGCAGTTCAGGGCGGTTCCCCCCACCATCAGGAGGCTGACCATCTTGGTGTTGCCCGTGCCGATGATGACGTCGGCGAACATCATCTGCGCCATCCGCACGGCCAGCCCCCAGTACCAGATCCCCAGGTATAGCCGGGCCCCGGCCAGGACCTCCCCCGAGGCCCCCAGCCGGCGGAGGAGCGGCGCGAGGGTTAGCTGACCGGCCGCCGTCAGGACCAGGGAGACCCCGGCGAACAGGAAGATCGCGTGGGTGGTGATCCGGGCGGCGGTCCGGTGCCGGCCCCGGCCTTGGGCGTGCGCCGTCACGGTCATGACGCCGACCGCCAGCCCGCGCGTGATGAAACCGAGGAAGGCGACGATCGGGAAGGTGAAGGAGAGGGCCGCCAGGGGGATCGTGCCCAGCCGGGAGACGAACCAGGTGTCGGCCAGGTTGTAGGCGTTGATGGCGAAGGTCCCGGCCAGCATCGGGATCGCCATGCGGATCACGGTCGGGAAGACCCGGCCTTGAACTAGCTTCGCCATCGCCTCATCCCTTCCCGCGTCCCGCGCTCAATCGCTGAAGGCCGCTGAGACGGGGTAGCCGGCGTCCCGGAGCGTCCGAAAGAGGAGCCGCCGCTTCTCCGCCTGGTCTCCCGCGAAGAGCGGGGCGCACCTTTCCGCGGCGGCCTTCTCCTCGCCCACCTTGACCGCGAACGCGAGGCAGGTCGGCTCCCCGCACTCCCGGCAGTTCGTCCCCGGCAGGAGCTTGTAGATGTCGAGGGCGCCGAGCCTCTGCCGGCGCTCGAAGCTCGGAGTGATCGCCGCGCGGTTCTCGTGGCAGCGGTTGATCAGCCCCTTCAGCCAGTCGACGAGCTCGAGGGCGTCCCGCTCGCCGGCGATCATCCCCCCGGCGATCTCGCGGGGGCGGAGAGTGATCAGGCGCCCCTCCTTCCGGATCGTGAGCGTCTTCCCCTCTCGGTTATAGATCGCGCCCGGAAGGACCGCGTTCAGGTAGGGATAGATCTCGGAGGCGTCCCGGTCGATCGTCGCCTGGAAGCGGACGCGCTCCGCGCTGACGAGGCAAGGGACGATGTAATCGATGGTTATCCGCTCGACATACATATTAATCCGACCGTTATAGTCCGGACATCAGCCCTGGTTATCATTGCGAGTCCCGATAAAAGCTGGCAAGCTTTTATCGGGGCGAAGCAATCCCGATCATAGCCGAAAGGACGGCGCTCCCAAAAACGGAAAACGACCCCTTGTTTCCCTTCCTCCTCCTGTATTACCCTCTTCCCAATGACCGAACTGGAGCAATACCTGAAGAGTCGCGCCGAGCTCATCGACGGCGCCCTGGACGACATCCTGCCGGCCGAGGAGGACGCCCCCCAGCGCCTCCACCGGGCGATGCGCTATAGCGCCCTCGCCCCGGGGAAGCGGATCCGCCCCATCCTCTGCCTGGCCGGGGCCGAGGCGGTGGGCGGCTCCGCCGCCAACGCCCTGATGACCGCCTGCGCCCTTGAGCTCATCCACGCCTATTCCCTCATCCACGACGACCTCCCCAGCATGGACGACGACGACTTCCGCCGGGGGCGGCCCACCTCCCACAAGGCCTTCGGCGAAGCGACGGCGATACTCGCCGGCGACGCCCTCCTCACCCTCGCCTTCGAAACCCTCGCGGCCGACTCCCTACTCGCCGACCGCCCGTGCCGCCTGATCCTCGCCGCGCTCTCCCGGGCCGCCGGCTCCCGGGGCATGGTCGGGGGCCAGGAGGCGGACATCTGCTCGCAGGGGAAGCCGGCGACCCGGGAGACGGTGGAGTACATCCACGCCCGCAAGACCGGGGCGCTTTTGACCGCCGCCGTCGTCTGCGGGGGGATCGCCGGCAACGCCAACCCCGCCCAGCTCGCCGCCCTTACCGACTACGGCGCCAAGACCGGCCTCGCCTTCCAGATCCAGGACGACCTGCTGGACCTCGAGGGGGATCCGGAGAAGCTGGGGAAGCGGACCGGCCAGGACGCCGCGGCGGCCAAGGCCACCTTCCCGGCCGTGGCGGGGGTCGCGGCGGCGCGGGAGGAGGTCTCGGTCCTGATCGCGGGCGCCCTCTCCGCGCTGGGCGCCTTCCCCGCGGCGGCCGACCCCCTGCGCTGGATCGCCCGCTTCATCGAGGAAAGACAAACTTGACAAAGTAATCAGTGATCAGTAACCAGTGATCGGTAGAGTTTCCCCGAGATCAATTATCTTTCTTGATGCGCTCTTGCTTTCACTGATTACTGATCACTATTGGTTAGTTACTGATCACTGTTCTTCACCATCCTCACCCACGCCTTCCGCCGCCGCGGACCGTCGAACTCGCAGAAGAAGATCCCCTGCCAGGTCCCCAGGGCCAGTTCCCCGTTCTCGACCGGCACGGCCACCGAGGAGCCCATCAGGGACGCCTTGACGTGGGCGTCGGCGTTCCCCTCCGCGTGGGCGTAGCCCGCCCCCGCCGGGACGAGGCGGGAGAGTACGGCCAAGAGGTCCGCCGGCACGTCGGGATCGGCGTTCTCGTTGATCGTGACCCCGGCCGTGGTGTGCGGGACGAAGACCAGGCAGAGGCCGCTCTTAACCCCCGTTCGCTGGACCGCCTCCCGAATGGATGCGGTGATCTCGATCATCTCGGACCGCCGCCGGGTGTTGATATCGAGCGAGATCATCCCCGGATCCCCCCATTCTTGATTCTCGTCCCTTACTTCTTACTTCCTACTTCTGCCTTCTGCCTTATCCGTATCCACTCCGCCCACTCCCCCGTCCCCTCCCCCGTCCGGCAGGAGACCTCGATCACACGCAGCCCAGGGTTGAGCCTCCTCACCGCGGCGCGAAACGCCCGGAGGCGGAAGTCGCTGACCGCAAGGAGGTCCACCTTGTTCAGGAGCAGGACCTCGGCCGCGCGGAAGAGGAGCGGGTATTTCTCCGGCTTGTCGTCGCCCTCGGCCACGGAGAGGACGCCGACCTTGGCCGCCTCGCCGAGGTCGAAGTTGACCGGGCAGACCAGGTTCCCGATGTTCTCGATGATCAGGAGGTCGGCCCGTTCGAGGGGAAGCTTACGGGCGGCGGCGGCGACCATCCCCGGCGTGAGGTGGCAGCCCTGGCCGGTGTTGATCTGGACGGCGGGGATCTTGAGCTTCTTGAGCCGCCGCGCGTCCTTGTCCGTGGCCAGGTCCCCCTCGATCACCATGAGGCGGAAGGACCGCGGGAGGCGGCGGTGGGCCGCTTCGATCAGCGAGGTCTTGCCGCAGCCCGGAGAGCCGATCAGGTTGAGCGCGACGACCCCCCGGCGCGAGAAATAGCGCCGGTTGGCTTCGGCCTGCCGGTTCTCCATCTCCAGGACATCCCTTTTGATCGCCACTCTTACCATGTTCGTCATCCAGTCTTTCAATCCGTGGGAGGGGCGTCCTCGCCTGCCCCGATCACTATCAAATCCGATTAGAAATCGGGGCCCCGATCGTAGACGCGGACATTTATGTCCGCGGGCCGAGCCGCGACGCCGCGGGAGAAACCACCCTCCGGCTCGCCTTCGGCGCGCGGCCCCGAAGGGCCCGCGCCGACAATGGCTAATTCACGGATGCCGGTCTGCTGCTATTCGCGCCGATTACGTCCCTTGCTCCCTCGATCCCCTTCAATATGGTCGATGAAGAGCTCCTTCCCCGCTATGATATCGATGTTTTCGCCGCGGCAGGACGGGCAGGAGGCGAGAAATCCCTCCGCCTCCTTCCCGCAGTCGCGGCATCTGACCCGGACGGCGACGGTCTCGATCTTAAGCTTCGCTCCCCGGGCGGCGGTCTTATCGGCGAGAAGAGAGAAGGCGTCACGGAGGGTTTCGGTAACAACCTGGCGGAGGACTCCCACCTTCAAGGCCACCCGCCGGACACGGACCAACCCCTCCCGCTCGGCGACTGACTCGACCTGGCGGACAAGGCTTCCGGCGATGGCGAGCTCGTGCATTCCCGGATTATTCCTGAAAATCCCAGGATTTTCAGGAATAATCCGGGAAAATTCTTTTTGAAATCCCGCTCAAGGACTTTTAGTCCTTGAGCGGGATTTCAAAAGAGTCCAGGTCGCGGGCCACCCGGGTCCCGGGGAAGACCGAGCGGGACTCGTCGACCAGGGTCTGGACCGACTGGTAGCGCGGGCTGATGTGGACAAGGACGAGCCGCCCCGCCCCCGCCGCCTTCGCCACCTCCGCCGCCTCCCGGGCGGTCGAGTGCCCCCGCTCCCGCGCCTCCTCCTTCAGGGCGTCGTCGAACATCCCGTCGTGGAGGAGAAGATCCGCTCCCCGGGCGAACTCGATCCCGCCCGGGAAGGGCCGGGTGTCGACCATGTAGACGAAGGTCCGCCCCGAACGGGGGGGCCCGAGGATCTCGGATGGCGCCACCTTGCGCCCGCCGGGGAGGACGATCTCCCGCCCCGACTGGATCTCCTTGTAGAGCGGGCCCTCCGGGATGCCCAGCGCCCGGGCCTTCTCCAGGTCGAAGCGCCCCGGGCGCTCCTTCTCCCGCAGGCGGTAGGCGAGCGTGAAGACCCGGTGGCGGACGGGGATGGCCTCCAGGAAATACTCCTTGTCCTCCCGGATCAGCCCGCCGGCCTCGATCTCCCGGACCTCCAGCGGGTAGGCGACGCCGAACTTGAGGTGACGGCGGCTGGAGTCGACGTAATCCTTGAGACCGGGAGGGCCGCAGATGAGGAGCGGCTCTGCCCTCTCCCCCATCGACATCGTCATCAGGAGTCCGGCCAGTCCGATGATGTGGTCGCCGTGGAGGTGGGAGATCAGGACGGTCGAGAGGCGCGCCCAGCCCAGGTGGGAGCGGCCGAGCTGAAGCTGGGTCCCCTCGCCGCAGTCGAAGATGAACATCTCGCCCTCGCGCAGGAGGGCGACCGAGGGGAGCATCCTCTTCTCGGTCGGAAAGGCTCCGCCGGATCCGAGGACAACGACTCTCATGGAGCCATCCCCTCCTTCAGCTGGAGCGCCGACAGGAGCGCCTGGTCCAGCAAGCGCAACTTCTCCGCCGTCAGCATCCCCAGGTAGCCCGTGAGGCTCGCCTTGGGCAGGCTGACCAGTTCGTCGCAGCAGATCCCCGAATCGTGCTTCAACCCCTCGCCCACGCCCACCGGCACCTGGGTGGAGAGTCCTTCGTAGGCGGAATAGACCGGCGCGCAGACGACCGTCGAGAAGCGGGAGTCAATCAGGACCTGGCGGCTCACGACGACAAAGACCCGGAACTTCCGGGGATCGCGGGCGGAGGGGTTCGCGACCCGGTATAGTTCACCCCGTCTCACAGCGGCGCCTGGTAGGTGAGCACGTCCGCGGCCTCCTCGTTCAGGGCCGCGGCCCGGCGATTGATGATTTCCAGGTCCTTCCGCTCGGCCTCCCGCCGCTCCAGGCAGGCGATGAAATGCCGGACGGCCGACTCGATGAACTCCGAGCGGCTCCGGAAATCCTTGGCGTGCTCGTCCAGCCCGCGGAGCAGGCTCCCGGACAGTGTGATGGATGTCTTGGTTTTCATACTACCAAAATACTACCCGCGGACGGCGGCGTCAAGTCTCCCCGCTTGCCTTCCCCATGCCGGAGATACTATTATCCGGGTCCCGGAACCGGCTGCCGGAGGAAATGACCCATGAGCCCGGATAACTCCCGTCCGCCCTCCTTCCTGGAAAGATACGCCGCGTTTTTCGCCCGCGACGTCTGGGTCCTCGAGCTCTCCGCCCTCTCCTGGGCCGGACGCACCCTGGTCCGCCTCGTCCGGATCGTCTCCATCGTCGTCCGCGGCTTCATCAAGGACAGCTGCCCGTTGCGGGCCTCCGCCCTCACCTACGTCACCATCCTCTCGCTGGTCCCCCTCCTCGCCTTCGCCTTCTCCCTGGCCAAGGCCTTCAAGGCTGACCTCACCCCCCTCCAGTCCTGGATCGTGGAGAACATCGCCCTGGGGAACCTGGAGATCGGGAACCGCATCTTCGACTACGTCAGCAACATCAGCGCCTCCACCCTGGGCCCCCCGGCGCTGGCGATGCTCATCTTCTCGATCATCTCGGTGATGAGCAACATCGAGTCCTCCTTCAACCACATCTGGGGCGCCCCCCGGGGGCGCACGCCCTGGCGGATGTTCACCGACTACCTCTCCGTCCTCATCGTCTCCCCCCTCCTCATCCTGGCCGGGATCGGCGTCACCGGGACCCTCCATTCCCAGGCCACGGTGGTCGCCCTGATGAAGTACGAGGTCTTCCGGACCGCCTGGGTCACGGTCTTCCGGGTCGCCTCCTTCCTCCTCCCCTGCCTCGGCTTCACCTTCCTCTACGTCTTCATGCCCAACACCCGGGTCCGGCCGAAGGCCGCCGCCGCGGGCGGGCTCATCGGGGGGATCGCCTGGCAATTCGCCCTCTGGGGATACGTCACGCTCCAGGTGGGGGCGGCCGGCTACACCCGCCTCTACGGCGCCATGGCCGTGGTCTTCATCAACCTGGTCTGGTTCTACATCAGCTGGCTGATCGTCCTCCTCGGCTCCGAGGTCTCCTTCGCGGTCCAGAACGTGAACACCTACGAGTGGGAGGGGGCGGCCCTCGCCTCGTCCTGGGCCTACCAGGAGGTGGTGGCCCTGAACCTCCTCCTCCGGATCGGCCGGGGATTCCTCGCCGGGGCCAAGCCGCTCGCCGCCGAGGAGCTCTCGAACGGCCTGCGCGTCCCGGTGCGCCTCGTCAACCTTCTCCTCCACCAGATGGCGGAGGGCGGCCTTTTGAACGAGCTCGCGGGCGGCCGGGGGCGGTCCTTCCAGCCGGCCCAGGACCTGAGCCGCCTGACCGTAGCCCGGGTCCTCTCGGTCCTGCGCAACGCCGGCGGGGTGGACGCGATCCCCCCCTACCTCAAGGATTCGCCGGCGATCGGACGCCTGCGGGAGCGCATCCTCCGGGCCGTCGAGGAGGCGGGTGGCTCGACGACGCTGGAGGAGTTGATCCGGGAGGAGGAGCGGGGGTCCGCCGCGCCGGTCCGTTCCTGACCAGTTGCCGTAGGGGCGAACTTTCCTGCCCCGATCTATCGGGGATGTTCGCCCAGTCCGGCTAGCGGTAGGGGCGAACTTTCCTGCCCCGATCTATCGGGGATGTTCGCCCGGTCATTGCTAGCCCCGCCCGCTGTCATTGCGAGTCCCGATAAAAGCGGCAAGCTTTTATCGCGGCGAAGCAATCCCGCTCGCCGACCATTCCACCCCCCGATCACTGGCAGAATTTCCTGACCTGATCCCCGGCGTATTCGTCTCCCAGTTCTTCCGCCTTCCGCCAGTCCCGGCAGGCCCCATCTTGGTCTCCGAGGTCGTTTTTTGCATTCCCTCGCGCGTAGTAGGCCGCGGCGTCGTTCGGATTGAGTTCGATCGCCCGGGTGTAGTCCTCGATCGCTCCCAGGTAATCTTTGATGCTCACGCTCGTGATCCCACGGTTGTGATAGGCCACAACGTTTTTCGGATTGATTTCGATCGCCCGGGTGTAGTCCTCGATCGCCCCCCGGGGATTGTGGAGGGCCGCCTTGGCATTTCCTCGGTTTTGGTGGGCGGCGGCGTTCTTCGGATTGAGTTCGATCGCCTTGGTGAAATCCTCGATCGCTCCCTGGTAGTCCCCGAATTTGCCCCTTATGATCCCTCGGTTGCTGTAGGCCGCGTCACCTTTCGGATCGAGTTCGATCGCCCGGGTGTAGTCCTCGATCGCTCCCCGGTAGTCCCCGATCTTGTCCCTTTCGATCCCTCGGTTGTTGAAAGCCGCGGCATCTTTCGGGACAATTTCCGTCGCCTTCGGTTGGTCCTCGCCAACCTTCCCACAGCCAATCTGAATCGCCGCCAGGCACAGCGCAAACGCCGATGCTCCGATCGCTCTCATATCGCCTCTTGGGTGGTTGATCTGTTCGGGGCCAGCTGTTCGCCGTGATGGCTGAGATAAGCTCCCCCCCTGACCACCGGTTCAGCCAGGCCGGCTGGGTTAGAGACATCCTCCTCTGGGAAGATGGTCCCCGAAGTTAATTCTTTGTCCAGTCCTCTCCGCCTCATCGAGAAGATTTGCCCGAATCCGTAGGGCTAGAAATGATGACCACGGCCGGCGAGCGACTAACCTCCTGATCGGGGAGCAAAGCGTAATCACTCTTCGACCCGAACAGACGGCCGAATTGCGCCAGGGCGATATAGAACGTGATCCCCACCAGGCCCAACACCATCTGGAACAGCGAAAGATCGAACAGCATCGCCCTGTCTCCTTCGACCCCCGAAAAAGGCATATAGAGCAGCCCAATCAGTTGCCTGGCGAAGATATTGGCGACAAAAATCAGCAAACCTATGGCTAGGAATCTCTTCCCGGCGCCAAATTTATTTCGACGGGATATAATTTCGCTCCACCAGATCGCGGAGATAGCGATCGGCGCCCGCAGGGCCGCCAACGCAGAGAGCGTCGCGTTCTCCAGCCACATCTTCACGAGCACTCCGATCGAGTCAAAACCGTACTCAAACCATCTGAGAGGGTTTGCTTCGATAATGAGAAAAACGATGTATCCCCAGAGGGCCATCGCGGGCATCCTGGAGCGTTTCTTTCTTCCATAATAAAACACCAAGACGGCGGCCAGAATCGCCGCCAAAATGAGGTTGTGTCTTATCTGGCTAGCGATCCCGGCCGGAATAGACGTGCTCCCGATCACATATCGGCGAAGTATCGAATTCGGTTCTCCATAGACAGCGAGAATATCCTTCTCTTTACTCCCCGCTCCGATGCCTTCTTCAGTCCTGAACCCACTCTCCCCGCCGCCGGCGCCCACGCTGATATGGGTTAATCTCCCTTTTTGAAACTCGAGCGAGAGCGTCCGCTTTCTGTTCCACATGCCGCAATATTCTCCTTTGCGAACACGGGACCATTTCCCCGGCCACAATTCCGCCACCCTGCTCTCCGTATCGCCGAGACGGATCTCCCCTACTCCTAGACCGGGGTAAATTACTTCCCCTTTCTCCGGGGTAGTCTCGGACCGCGGTCCATTTTCCGCTCCGATCTTTGACACCGAGACCAGAAGAACCGTTCCCTTGCGGTCCAGGATGAAGTTGATCCCCCGATCCGGATAATAGAACATCCGTTCTCCGAACCACTCCTTGTTTATATAGTCCAGGATCGGGATCGAAGCGGCCAGCGCCAGCAGGATGACAAGAGCTTGGCCTCTACGCTTGGTCAATATTGTTTTGATGGCCGCTGTTTTCATTCATTACCCATGGTCAACTAACATTCCTCTTGTTTGTCGCTCGGACCGCGTCCACGATGGCCTTTTGAGGTCTCCAGCGGTCTGCAGCGCCCCGGCTAGCTCATGTTATCTCTGCGTCCATAATTTCTGAATCTCCTGCCTCTGGCCGTTGGGGATCTTGTTAGATCATTCGTTTTCAATCGTCGGAATCAGCTAAGGACGGTTACGTGAAGGCGGCGGTTCGGCGCTTTTTCTGATCTCGTGCAGGACGATGGGCAGGCACCCGGCAAATCGCGGGAAGTCCCCGTCGGTTGTGAAGATGGCCAGATCGTTTCGCACGGCAACGGCGCAGATGAGGAAATCGGTGTTGGAGCCCTGAATCCCTTTGGAACGACACAGGTTGAAATACTTCGCCGCCGCGACGTAGTCCTCCGCCCGCAAAGCCAGGTCGGGGAAGGCGGCGAGATGCGCTTCCAGGCGCGCGAATTGTTTCTGATCCCGCACGCCGGAGAGGATCTCCTGGCGGACCGGGCCGATGATCTCGGCGACGTGAGCGGCGATCAGCCGCCGGAGTTCCTCCCCCTCCGGGCTCGACGGTCCGTCTCCGCGCCGCAATGCCAGAGACCACACGCTCGTATCAACGAGCACTCTCATGCCCGTGACCGCTGCCGTTTGTAGTCGTACCCCGGGTCGAAGTCGACCTTGCCGAAAAGGTCCAGGAGGCGTTCCTGTCGCAGATGGCGGACGTAGTCCGTCAGCGCCTGAGTCACAGCCGCCTTCTTCGTGCGATGGTTTCCCAGGGTAACCGCCTCTTCTATCAGGCGGTCATCCAGTTGAAGGTTCGTGGCCATGGTCATCACCTCCACACATAGAGTCACACATTCTGATGTGTGAAGTCAAGGCCGGAATTCCGGGGACACCATACATAATTCCATGCGGCCCGCTCTATTTGCCAATTTGCCACCGTCCCTGGTTCTTGCCCTACCTTACTCATCCCCAACCCGCGCTCAAAAGCGGACACCTCCTGTCCGATCGGACAAGGTTTGTCCCATTTTGATCGGGGAACGGATGCCTCCCTTGCCCCCAAACCGTGCTCAAAAGAGGACAACTCCTGTCCGATCGGACAAGGTTTGTCCCATTTTTATCGGGGAACGGATGCCTCCCCCGCTCCCAAATCGTGCTCAAAAGGGGACAACTCCTGTCCGATCGGACAGGTTTGTCCCAATTTGATCAGGGAATGGACCAAACAAACCCGGATAGAGGGAATTTTCAAACCGGCGAAATCAGGAGTTTTCGGGCCGGTGGGCACAGCATCCGTCCGGTCTGGAAGGAGCGGCTGGTCTGCGGTCGGTGTGGCGCGGAGTTCTGCCCGGTGTCCGGGGCGATCCCGGGGGTCGTGATTCTGGGAAAGTCGACAGCTCCAGTTCGGGACGAAGATCCCGACGCCGATCCCCCGACCGGCTTCGCGGTCTTCGAGGGGGAGAAGCCGGTCTGCCTGGACTGCGGAGGCTTGCTACCGGGAGGCGGGGTGGAACTGGCGTCGATGCTGCTGGACTTTAGGTTGAAGTGGGAGGCGAGTATCGGAGGCGGGGGCGAAGGAAGGGGTGAGGAGGAAGGGCCCCACCCGCTGACCACCGGTATAGAGACCGACTAGGTTAGAAACCCCCGGCAAGGTCACCTCTGCGGTCTGGTTCTGCCGTCTTCTTCTTCCTCTGTTCCCGGATGGGTTTATAGACCTTGTAATAGGCCCAGTGCTGAAGAAGTGCTGCAACAATGCAGCCCGCAATATTCGGGAACAACGCTGCTTGGGCGAGTCCCGGTTTCCATGTTTCACCAAAATGGTTCATGATGACAACACCGAGGGAACTCATCCAGAGGAGAAGGTTAATCTCACAGATCCAGAATAGTCTCGTTGATTTTATCTCCATCTTTTCTCTCCTCGACAGAACTTATTGTTCTATACCATTCTCCGGATACCGAACATAAGGTGGGTTTCCCGAATGCCGCCCCGGGAATTTTCCAGAACCCCGGGTCCCCCCTTCACTTCATCCCCTGACCACCGGCATAGCCAGGCCGGCCGGGGGGAAGAGACTCGGCGAACTGGAACGATTGGGACCCCTTTTTCAATCCCCCCGATCTCGTCCACAATGGCCTTTTAGGCCTCCAGCGTGCCGCAGGAGAGGCGATCGTGTATTACTCAAGCAAAAACTGGATTTTCTGCCAGTCTTAGATTTGTATGATT
>JAEAMG010001318.1_pt1 | contig 19862 bp, 16 predicted proteins | sample 8958741 | NCBI WGS metagenome assembly JAEAMG01 (sample SAMN16933256, study PRJNA681125) | bioreactor sludge metagenome | isolation source: anaerobic bioreactor treating anionic surfactant - SDBS | place: India: Bengaluru | collected 2019-02-28 | reverse complement strand
AAACCAAAAAAAAGTGCAATACCAATTTCCGCCGAGGTCAGGAGGTCTGAATTTAGTTATAATCTGCAAATGCACGGGTTCGTTGAGGCATATTCCCTGTGCTATACTTTGTAAAGGGTTTTGGTTAGTAGAAGTCTGACAGGAATACAAGAGTACAATGGACACCATCACAGTCACCCTATCCAACGACAGGCTGGAGCGTCTTCAACAAATGGCAGCCCAATTCGGTGTTTCTGTGAACGACCTGCTATGCGCTTCCATTGAGGATGTACTGGGACGTTCCGATGCACAGTTTGAACAGGCCGTGGAACGATTGCTGGAAAAGAACGCGGCCCTGTACAAGCGCCTCGCATGAGGTTCCGATACCTTACCCTGGGGGAAGTACTTGATCTTTACCAAAAGATAATACGGCAATCGGGCGGCGCAATGGGTCTGCGTGATCTGGGGTTGCTGGAATCGGCGCTGGCGCAGCCGCGCGCATCCTTTTCCGGAAAAGACCTTTATGAAACCGTCGAGGATAAGGCTGCCGCTCTGGGGTTTTCTCTGATTGCGAATCACCCCTTTATTGACGGTAACAAGCGCGTGGGACATGCCGCCATGGAACTGTTTTTGATGCTCAACGGTAGTGAAATCAACGCCACAATAGACGAACAGGAAACCCTTATTTTGTGCCTGGCATCCGGCAAAACGAACCGTACCCAACTGTGTGCCTGGCTGAAGACGCACATCCGAAAAACACCACCCGGTACAGAGTAAACAGTTTTTTTCTGCTTCAAAAATTCCTATGACATTCCCGTGGTTTCCGAGTGAGCCATAGACTCATGGCTTGCGCACTTCCAAAATAATGTCTATACAACGATTTACCTTCTTGTTTCTTATAGCGGCTAGGAGCCGATATCTACTAATGGTCTTGTATTATTCTTGATATAAGGAAGGAGTTGAACTATACTCATGAAGGTATAGGGTTCAGGGTCCAAGGTGTCTCCAAAACGAGGTGGGCCATGGTATCCAGAATGAAATTAGCAGTCGCTGCACTTATGGCTATAACGCTTGCGGCTTCGCCGTTTTCACATCCAACGTGCTTCATGATGCTGCCAGGGGGATCAGACTCGCTTATCAAGAACGGGATGGAGAGAGAAGGCGAACCACAGGTTGCCGGCGAGTTACCTGTTGAAGGCGGAGAAAAGTCAGAAACGATCCCTCTTCCCGGCAACATTCCGCTGGAAATGATCTGGATACCAGGCGGCACGTTCCAGATGGGCCGGTATCCGGGTGAACAAGAAAGTTATGATAAGGAGGAGCCGCAGCATGCGGTGACAGTCGGCGGGTTCTGGCTGGCCAAGTACGAGGTAACCAAGGCACAGTGGACTGCGGTGATGGAAACGACTCCGTGGTCGGGACACATGCATGTTCTTGACCATCCGGACAGCCCGGCGGTGCAGGTGTCGTGGAACGACGCGCAGGCATTTATTGCGGCGCTAAATACCCATACGGGACAGAGGTTTCGACTGCCGTCGGAGGCGGAGTGGGAATACGCCTGCCGGGCTGGGACGACCTCGCGGTTCTACTGGGGCGACGACCCGTCCTGTACGGTGGGCAATGCGTATTGCTGGTGGTCGAATAATGCATTCGATGTCGGCAATCGTTACGCCCATGCGGCAGGCTTAAAGCTACCCAATGCGTTTGGATTGTTCGATATGAGCGGCAATGTCTTGGAATGGTGCGAAGACGACTGGCACTCGAACTACACGGGCGCACCCGCAAATGGCATCGCCTGGGTGGATTCGCCCCGGGGCGTGCGCCGCGTCGCCCGGGGTGGCGGCTGGCACAACAGCGGTATCGGCTGCCGTTCTGCGTACCGTTACGAAAGCCCCCCGTCGCTCAGGGACATCAACATGGGCTTCCGCCTCTGCAGGTAAGAAGAAAGGTGAAATAGTATGAACGGGGCAGGGATCAGGGAGCAGAGGCGAGTAGGAAAGAGAGGAAAGGGAAGAGACTTATTATGGTGAACCTGGCTGTTTCCACTGTTGTCTGGCTGTTTCAACTGGCTGTTTCTACTGTTTGTGTTTTGTGGTATCATATAGGCAGTCTATAGGAGTTTTATCCATGACTTATAAAGGCCATATTGCAAACGGAACGGTTGTGTTGGATGAACCTGTGCCGTTGCAGGACGGCACAGTTGTCCGCGTCGAGGTGGTGGCAGAGGTGGCCCCGACGGCGTTACACCCCGATATCGAACGGTTTACCGGGATATTGCCCACTGATGTTGCCGTGAGGGACATCTATGTTGATGACATGCTGAAGAAACATTCATGAAAGTCATGTTCGACGCCAATGTTTTGCTGGATGTGTTTCAGCGTCGTCTGCCGCATTACGACGTATCGGCGGCATGCGTCAACGCGGTACGTTGCGGAGTCATTGAGGGATGTATTCCCGCCCATGTGTTAACCACCTTCTACTATGTCCTCGCCAAATACGGTGACAAACAAACCGCGTGCGATGCCGTGCGTTGGCTATTGACTCATTTCTCCGTGGCCGCATGTGATCATACCATGCTTCAGGAAGCGCTCGCATGCGATATGCAGTACTTTGAGGACGCTGTGGTTCTGGTGTCCGCCCAACACGCGGGGTGCGCCTGCATCGTGACCCGAAATCAGGATGACTTCCACAACGCGCCCCTGCGTATTGTATCCCCCCAAGCCTTAATCGAAGCGATTGGAAAGGATTAATGCGCCTGTTTCCATACGAAGGTCAGGGAAAAAGTGCGAGGCTTTGTACAAGCGCCTCGAGAGAGGTAGTTGTTCACATCAGACGGCTAACGTGTTCCAAATAACAAAATATCATGCGCCCCTGTTTAACTGATAGAATAGGTCTATTCACCATAGTGAGCGGCATCCTGCCGTAGGAACCTTCGGCCCTGATGGCGCGAACAGAACCAGAAGGAGCTTCACATGCATACGGATTCTTTGACACGAAGAAACTTCCTCGCTGCGTCCAGCCTGGCGCTCGGCGCCAGCACGGTATTGACCTCACGGGCCCATGGAGCGAACGACCGTATCTCCCTAGCTGTAATCGGCACGGGGGACCGGGGCACCTCCCACATCGCCGACATCGCGAAACTGAAGGACAGCCATAATGTCACCATTACGGCGGTATGCGACGTATGGCGGGTCAACCTGGAAAAGGCGGCGGATCGCGTCAACAAGTTGTTCGGCGCGGCGCCGTTCACCACCACCCGGTTCGGGGAAGTTCTCAGCCGGGAGGACATTGACGCCGTGGTGATTGCCACGCCCGATTTCGGCCATACGCCCATCATGCTCGAGGCGCTGAAAGCCGGCAAGGACGTTTATGTCGAAAAGCCCATGTCGCTGGAACTGGACATGGCCAACGAAGCCCTGGACCTGGCGCGCGCAAAAGAACGGGTGGTGCAGGTGGGCACCCAGAAGCGCAGCGAAGGCAAGTGGATCGCGGCGCGGGATTTCCTGGCGGGCCAGGGCCTGGGCACGTTGACCCGCGTTTCCTCCTCCGTATGCTTCAACCATCCCCGGTGGGCGCGGGACGTAAGCGACTGCAAGGCGGAAGACGTGGATTGGGACGCCTATTTGTTCAACCGGGAGAAGGTACCCTTCGACCCCAACCTGATCCGGCGCTGGCACCTGTATCATCTTTGCACCAACGGCCTGTCGGGGTTATGGATGTGCCACCTGGTGGACGTGGCCCACATCATCACCGGCGCCGCCTATCCGAACAGCGCGGTGGCCCTGGGCGGCATCTATCAGTGGAAAGACGGGCGGGAACACACCGACGTGTTCCACGCGCTGCTGGATTACCCGGAGGGCTTCCTCTTCGACTGGTCCATGAGCATCACCAATGCGGCAGGCAACCGGTATAACGCCCACGGCCGCTACGGCACCCTCGATGTGGAGCGGCTCGCCTATTCCGGCGACGGCGGCGAAACGGGCCATGAAATCGCGGCGGGCACCCTGACGGCGCAACCCGACGGCAACCACATGGCCAACTGGTTCGAATGCATCCGCAGCCGGCAACGCCCCGCGGCGGACATTGAATTCGGGCATCAGCATTCCGTGGCCACCATCATGGCGGCGGAAGCGCTCCACACCGGCAACCGCATGAAATATGACCGCGAGAGCCGCCGCATCTACGCCGGGTGAAACGGTTTATGCGGATTTTCCTGCGCCAATATAAAACCGCCGGGCGGCGTTATGCCCCGGCGGTTTAAGCAGGATAGGTTTTCCTGTAAGACGACTACTTCTTATCGGCGGCCTTCAATTCCTCTACAAAGGCAATATACTTTTCCTTGGCCGCGTCGAGGCTCAGCCCCGCCAGTTCTTTCCACGCATCATATTTGGCGCGCTTGACAAATTCCATCATGCCGGGGCGCGGGCCGGTGCAATCGCCCACCGTGGATTGCTTGAAGAGCCCGTATAGCTTCAACTGGGCAACGTTGTCCGGCGCTTCCGACAACTCCGTTACTTCCTTGCTTGCCAGCTCGAATCTGGCGGTCAAATCATCTGACATGGCATATCCTCCTCTTAGTCTCGGGTTTTTTGTTACTAAAAAGCGCACAAATCCTGAATATAAACAGTTTATACGACAAGAAGGCGGTGAAAATCAAATTACAAAAAATTACAGGGCAAGGAACCTATCCTCAAGATAGTGCGGGAGTGAACATTCCGGTTGCTATGCCCAGACCATTTATTGATCCTGCCGTTCTTCACTGTATTTCACAAAACCTGTTCATGTATACTCTTTTCCTCTTCATGATAGGCCGTCAGACGGCGCAATCTGCGTGTGCGGCGCTTCAGTCACGCAAGAGTTTCCTTACGATTTACCTTACCCTCACGCAACATGAGTTGAGGGGAATTCTCAGCAAGGAGTACACGAAAGCAATCATGGCAACTGAAATCTTTAGCCGTTATGAAGCATTATCCGAGGCCGCCAGGGCAGAATATGCGTCGCTCGAGAAAGCCTCCAATAGTATCATTCAAGTAGGTTCGGCTACCTGCGAAAACGCCGCCGGTTCCCCGGAGGTATGGCAGGAGTTTGAACGCAACATCCGCGCCTCCGGCCGTAATGATATCCGCCTGCACCGCGTCGGCTGTACGGGCAGATGCAGCCGCGAGCCGATTGTAGGCGTTTTAATACCGGGCAAAATGCCGGTTAAATATCAGAAGGTTGATCGGGATATTGCCCACGACATTTTCACGAAACATATTCAAGGCGGCAATGTGCTGGTGGAATCAGCGTTGGAAAAGAACGCCGCCCGCATGCAGCGCCAGGTGATTTTATGCGGGGCCCGTCACTGCAACGGCATGGGCTGTGACGACCTTGAGGCCGTGTTCCTGGATGAAATGGAAAAGGCAGGTCTGGACGCAAGCGATGTTGCCATCACACGGGCAAGCGGCATGGGCTTCTGTTCCGCAAAGCGCGATTCGGGGGCCACATGCGTGTTGGTGCGCCCCGACAATGTGATTTATTTTATCAAGGACAGGGTTGACGCAGGGCGAATCGTCAGGGAACATTTTGGGGAGGGGGTGCTTGTTGAGGCGCTGCGATGCAAGGACGAACCGGTCAGCCTGCACTTCTTTGACCTATACGGCGACATCGCCTTTTTCAACCAGCAGAATCGTATCGCCCTGCGCAACGCCGGCATTATTGATCCGGAAAGCATCCAGGAAAGCCTGCGCTACAACGGTTTTCGCGGGCTGGCCGTGGCGTTGTCCAAAGGTGATCCGAACTGGGTGGTGGAACAAATCAAGGACTCCAAGCTGCGCGGGCGCGGCGGCGGCGGCTATCTCACCGGGGTCAAATGGGAAGCAGCCCGCAAGCGTCCTGAAACAATGCGTTACCTGATTTGCAACGCCGATGAGGGCGATCCCGGGGCATTCATGGACAGGAGCATGCTGGAATCGGATCCGTTCAGCGTGGTCGAGGGCATGCTGATCGGCGGCTATGCCATCGGCGCGCGACGGGGACTCTTTTATGTGCGCGCGGAATACCCGCTCGCCATCAAACGTATCGAGCGCGCCATTGAAGAATGCCGCAGGTACGGGTTACTGGGCGACAATATCCTTGGCAGTGATTTCAGTATGGAGTTGGAGGTACGCCTTGGCGCGGGCGCCTTTGTCTGCGGCGAAGAAACCGCATTGATTCATTCTATTGAGGGCGAACGGGGCCAGCCCCGCATACGCCCGCCCTATCCCACGGACAGCGGGCTGTGGGAAAAACCGACGGTAATCAATAACGTGGAAACCTTCGCGAACGTGCCGCCCATCCTGGTCTACGGCAGCGACTGGTTTCGCACGATGGGCCTGCCCGAAAGCGGTGGCACCAAGGTGTTCGCGCTGGCGGGTAAGGTCAACCACACGGGTCTGGTGGAGGTGCCTATGGGCACGACCCTGCGTGAAGTGGTGTTTGCCATCGGTGGCGGCGTACCGAACCGCAAAGACCTGAAAGCCGTGCAGACCGGCGGCCCGGCAGGCGGCGTGATCCCCGCGGATTATCTCGACACGCCCATAGACTTCGACACCCTTGGCAAGCTGGGCTCCATTATGGGCAGCGGCGGCATGATTGTCCTTGACGAGGATGACTGCATGGTGGACGTAGCCAAGTTCTTCATGGCGTTCTGCCAGGATGAATCCTGCGGCAAATGCACCCCATGCCGCGAGGGCACCAAGCGTATGCTCGAAATTTTGGAGCGTATTACCGAGGGTAAGGGCACTCCGGAGGACTTGGGAAGACTGGAGCGTCTTGCCAATCTGGTCAAGAAAAGCTCCCTATGCGGCCTGGGCCGTGCGGCGCCCAACCCGGTGCTGAGCACGCTGCGCTTTTTCCGCGACGAATATGAAGCCCACGTGACGGACCGGAAATGCCCCGCCCATAAATGTAAGGCGCTTGTTCACTACGAAATACTGCCGGACAAGTGCGTAGGCTGCACCATGTGCGCGCGCAATTGCCCCGCCGCCTGTATTTCCGGCGCGCGAAAGGAAACCCATTCCATCAACCAGTCCGAGTGCATCAAGTGCGGTCGGTGCTTTGAAGTGTGCCGCTTTGACGCTGTGGCCAAGCAGTAGTGTTTTGCGGATGCAGATCGGTTTAAGAGTACAAAGGGAAAATAATGACCCAGGAACAAACCGTAACCCTAACCATAGATGATGTCAAGGTCACCGTGCCCAGGGGTACGACCATCATGGATGCCGCTGAAATGAAGCTTGGCATTCGGATACCCCGGCTCTGTTACCATCCGGACCTGAGCATGCAGGGCTCTTGCAGGGTGTGTATCGTGGAGGTGAAAGGCGTGCCGTTTTATATGGCCTCCTGTTCGGTGGACGTATGGGAAGGCATGGAAGTGCAAACCAACAGCCCTGAAATACGCCAGGCGCGGCGCGACATTGTAGAACTGCTGCTGGACAACCATCCCCGGGCATGCCTGACCTGCGACCGCGACGGCAATTGCGAACTGCAGAAGGTGGCCTATGCCACCGGCGTACGCGACCGCCTCTTCGCGGGGACCCGGAAACGGTTTCCCATCGAGGAGGATGGCAGCGCGGTGGACCGCAACCCGGAAAAATGCATCCTGTGCGGCCGCTGCGTGCGCACCTGCGCCGAGGTGCAGGGCGTCCATAATCTCAGCCAACAGGGACGCGGGTTTACCACGGTGGTCAGCCCGGCCCACAACGACAACATGGACGCCTCGGTGTGCATTCAATGCGGGCAATGTATTGCCGCATGTCCGACAGCCGCCTTTACGGAACATGACAATACGGAAGCGGTGTGGAAGGCTTTGGCCGATCCGAAAAAACATGTTGTAGCGCAGACGGCCCCCGCCATTCGCGCCACCATCGGCGAGGAATTCGGCATGCCTATCGGCACGCCCGCCACGGGTAAACTGGTGACGGCCCTGCGTCGGCTCGGCTTTGACAAGGTCTTTGATACCAACTTCACCGCGGACCTGACCATCGTAGAAGAGGCAACGGAATTCCTCAACCGCTTTGAGAAGGGAGAGCGGTTGCCGCTGCTCACCAGCTGCTCGCCGGGGTGGGTCAATTTCCTCGAAAAATTCTATCCGGAACTGATCCCGAATGCGTCCACGTGCCGCTCGCCCATGTCCATGATGTCCTCCCTGCTCAAGAATTACTATGCGGAACAAGTCGGCATCGCCCCGAAAAATATCTTCGTCGTGGGGATTATGCCCTGTACCGCCAAAAAATTCGAGTCGCGCCGCCCGGAATTTATTTCCAAGGAGGGTGTGCCCGATACGGACGCCGTATTGACCACCCGCGAACTGGCCTGGATGATCAAGAACTACGGCATCAACCTGGCGGCGCTGCCCGACGGACATTTCGATTCACCGCTTGGCGAGTCCTCCGGCGCGGCCGATATTTTCGGCACCACCGGCGGCGTTATGGAGGCGGCGCTGCGCATGGCCGTTGAAAAGATAACCGGGGCGCCCCCGAAGGTCATGGAATTTACCGATGTGCGCGCCGTCGAAGGATTGCGCGAGCGCGAATTGAAGGTGAACGACGAACTGACCCTGCGGGTGGGCGTAGCAAACGGGCTGACCAATGCCAAGATACTTCTTGACGACGTGGTTAACGGGAACAAACAATTCCACATCATAGAGATTATGGCGTGCCCCGGCGGATGCATTGGCGGCGGCGGACAGCCCTACCCGCCGCCCGGCTACCGTATCCTGGACCGGCGCTTGCTCGCCAAACGCGCCCAGGCACTATACAACATTGACGGCGCCAAAGCCGTTCGCAGCGCCAATCATAACCCAGCCATTCAAAGCATATATGAAGAATACCTGGGCGCACCGGGTGGCAAAAAAGCCCACACGCTACTGCATACCCATTACATGCCCAGACTGCCGAGAGGAATACGCTGATGAATACAATGATTACCACTGACAACCGTGAGGAAGTGCGCCGCAGCAGCGCGGAGGCGTTAACCCCTGAAATTGTCGCCTATATCGAAACCTGCAATAAGGGTGATCACGCCGCCGGCAACCTGATAAGCGTATTGCATCGCGTGCAGAGTCATTTCGGCTATCTGGGACGCGAACAGTTGGATGCCGTGGCCCAGCTGCTGCAGGTACCCGCCGCCAAGGTGACCGGCGTGGCCACGTTCTATCATTTCTTCCGGCTCGAAGCACGCGGGCGGTATATCATCAGCGTATGTCTCGGAACCGCCTGTTACGTCAAGGGCGCCGAACGTGTGGCTGACCGGCTTTGCGACGAACTGGGCATCGGCTTCGGTGAAACCACCAAGGACGGATTGTTCTCCCTGGAAAGCACCCGATGCGTGGGTACCTGCGGCCTGGCGCCGGTCATTGTCATCGGCGACAAAGTATACGGAAACATGACGCCGGACCAGGTTCCGGGCCTAATCGAGAAATATGTGCTTATGGCGCAGCGCGGGGCTAAGCAAACCGGGGAAGCCAAGACCTGAACTTAGTCTGCGTCCATGAGCGCGTCTATGACCTCGCCTCAATTAATGTTATCATGGTATACTGAACGAAGAAACAGAGAAACTTTTACCATGCTTACAGATTCAGATCTGCAAACCATTCGTGCTGTATCGCGACGTTACCATGTGAAACGCGTGGTGCTTTTTGGATCAAGTCTTGGCGCCGCCGATACGGCACAGGACATTGATCTGGCTGTCGAGGGGATTACGCCGGAAACCTTTTTCGCTTACTATGGAGACTTGATGCTGGGTCTTTCCAAACCTGTTGATTTAGTGGACCTATCCAACCCATCAAAATTTAATGCGCTTATCTTGCGTGACGGTCTGCCTCTATATGAATAATTATCGAGAGCGCATAGAGGCCGAATTTGAAACCGTTGAAAAAACACTGGCTGCGCTACCGACCCTGCCCATGGAACAATTATCCGACTTGGAATTGGCTGGCGTAGCGGCGCTATTACACAATTTGTATAACGCCATGGAAAATATTCTTAAGCAAGCGTTGGCGGCCAACAATATCATTGTGCCACAAAGCGCGACATGGCATCGGCAACTTATTCAAGAGGCCGTGACGCATCACGTGGTTCCTGAACAGTGCGCCGACGAACTCAAGCCCTATCTTGCGTTCCGTCACTTTTTTGTTCACGGGTATTCGCTTGATTTGGAGCCATCCCGCCTTAAACCGCTTGTATGCAATGCACCAGAGGTATACCAACGCCTAAAAAATTATATTTCGCACAATAACCCAACAGACTAAGGTGTCATAACGAGAATTGCCCATTGGGACCAAGGATAAGGGCTGAAGAGGCTTGAACCACGTCCATCGGGGCGGCGGCTGGAAAAACAACCTTAACAACTGCCATTCAGCGAACAGTAAAAACAACACCCCACGAATACGAACAACAATATTGCTTTCCGCTTATACAGTTCATCGCGCCGCCTGTTCTCAGATGTTCAAGGATGTCCGTTGTGTACTGGTGATGCCCCAGCCGTTATCCTGTTTCTGTGTACCCGGAAAAATAGTTCAGGCCAGGAGGGCTTGGAATATAGCGAAGGGTGGCTCGCGCTTTTTCTGAGGGCTGAAGTGTGAAATCTGAAGGCTGGAAATTTCATTTGGGGCCGAATATAAACAGTATATTGCTGCATTGTGGGGATCGAATCGGTAACTTGATGAAGCCCCAGTATAATCGGTATACTAGACAATCCTGATAGGTCTATCAGCGAGCCTCTTTTTATTTTACTGAAGTAACTAACTCAAACCACCCTGTCCGCATGGCGGACAAAACCTGCACCGGAGGGTTTCCCATGGCAACAATTGAACCGGGGAAAGTTCGTAACGTTGGGATTGTAGGACACGGCGGCGTCGGTAAAACGATGCTCGTCGAACATATTTTGCATAAAGTCGGCCTGACCGGCCGCCTGGGCGCCATTGAAGACGGTAATACCATTTGCGATTACCTCGAAGAGGAAATAGAACGCAAACACAGCATTGCGGTGGCGCTTGCGCATCTCGAGTGGAAAGGCGGGCGCATTCATCTCATTGACCATCCCGGATATATGGATTTCCTGGGTGAGGTGGCCGCCTCAATGCCCCTGGTGGATGGTGTTGTTATTGTGGTGGATGCTTCCACCGGCATTCAGGTGGGCATGGATAATGCCTGGAAATATGCGGAGCGGTTTCACGTCCCGCGTGCCTTCTTTGTAAACAAGCTGGACCGCGATCACACGAACTTTGAAGAAACGGTCAAATTACTTCAGGAGACCTATGGCCGCCATTGTGTTCCACTGGTGATTCCCATCGGGGAAGGGGCCGGCCTTACCGGTGTCATCAATATTGTCAAGGGGAGTGAAGGTGATTTGCCGCCCAAAGGCTTGGCCTATAAGGAAGCGCTTATTGAGGCTGTGGCGGAAACCGATGAAACTTTGACGGAAAAATATCTGGAAACCTTGGAACTGACGCCGGAAGAATTCAAGACCGGCCTCCAAAAGGGCATTACCACAGGCAACATTATTCCTATCCTCGCCGGAAGCGTTGCTTTTGACAAGGGAATTGATGAATTGCTGGACATGATAGAGGAATCTTTTCCCAGTCCACTAGAACGCAAGATTGTTGCCAAGGAAGATAACGGAGCGGAAGTGGTAGTAAGGGCGGATCCCAAAGGTCCCTTCCTCGGTCAGGTGTTTAGATCTGTGGTGGACCCCTTCGTTGGCCATCTGACCCTGTTCCGGGTATTGAGCGGCACCCTGAAGTCCGACAGTGATTTCTACAATGTGACCACTAACACCAAGGAACGCACAGGCAAGTTGTTCCTGGTTAACGGTAAGCAGCAGGTACAGGTGGACAGCGTTGGGCCGGGCGATCTCGCGGCCATGACCAAACTGAAAAATACCCACTTCGGCGATACCATCGGCGCGCCCGGATGCAACTTGAACATGCCTTCCATTGAACTCCCGGAGGCTATGGTAAAGCTGGCCATCGCGCCCAAGTCTCGCTCCGATGAAGACAAGATCGGTGAGGCGCTTAACCGGCTGGCCGAAGAAGACCCGACTTTCTCCCATTATCGCGATCCCGCCACCGGCGACCACATCATACGCGGTATGGGCGATCTGCAGCTCGATATTCTTCTCAGCCGTATGCAGCGCAAATATAAGGTGGAGGCCGAAACCAGCATACCCAAGGTCGCCTACAGGGAAACCATTAAGACGAAGGTCGAGGTGCAAGGCAAGCACAAGAAGCAGAGCGGCGGCCACGGCCAGTACGGCGATGTGCACCTGCGTCTGTCGCCTAATGAACGCGGCGCCGGCTACCAGTTCATTGACAGCATTGTGGGCGGGGTTGTACCCAAGCAGTACATCCCCCACGTGGACAAGGGTGGTTTTGAAGCGTTGGAGCGCGGCGTTATCAGCGGGCATCCCGTGGTGGATGTTATCGTGGAACTGTTCTTCGGTTCCTTCCATGCCGTGGACTCCTCCGAAATGGCCTTCAAACTGGCCGCGTCAAAAGCTATCCAGAAAGGTGTGCGCGAGGCCAGGCCGTGTCTACTGGAGCCTATCATGGAAATTGCCGTCACTGTGCCTGAGGAATTCATGGGGGACATCAACGGCGACCTGAACAGCCGGCGCGGGCGCATCCTCGGCATGGATGCCCTGGGCGGTGGCCGCCAGGTTATCCGCGCCAATGTGCCCGAAGCCGAAATCCTGCGCTACTCTACCGAATTACGCAGCATGACCCAGGGTCGCGGCAGCTATGAATTAAAACTCAGCCACTACGACGAAGTGCCCGATCACGTAGCCAAGGAAATCATCGCTGCGTACGAAAAATCCCGCGTCGAAGAAGAATAGCCTTACCAAGATTTCAGCCGGCGGCGCGCCTAAAAACGGTGCGCCGTTTTTTTGTAAGGCGAAGTATAGTATACATCCCCCCATAAGACGCAGGGGTGAACGATAATTTGTCCCTCTATCAGAATGTGCACATCCGGGAATTCCAGGATTCAGATGCTTGTCCTTGCGGTGTTTTATTGTCGTGTGTCGCGGTTACCCCGATTCGGTTTCGGGTAGGGAACACCATCGCCTTTCACGGCATGCCAGATAATCCGGTTGAAAATGTCTTCGTCGGCCATATCAATGTCATCCAGCGGTAGTTCCATACATTTCTTCGCATAGTAGAGCGCTTCCCCGCGAAGTTGGGCGATGCTCTGGTTCATCTGGTCCAGCGGGACCTCGTTGGGACGCGCCTTGTACGGGGTAACGTCCGGTGCTTCCTGGAAGCAGGCGGTCATGGGATTGGAAGCCATGGTCAACTGGTTCATGGGCGCAAGACCGAAAATCAGTTCAATGGTCCGCAACATGCCGGTCTGGCTGTAATGGGTGCTGTCTACCGCGCCGCGCCGAGTGTAGGGGCTGATGCAGAAGGCGACGGTCCGGTGGCTGTCCACATGGTCCAGTCCTGCCTGGGGATCGTCCTCGACCACAAAGATAACCGTTTCCGGCCAGAAGGAACTGCCGCTAATCGCCTCCACGATCCGTCCCAGGGCGAGATCATTGTCGGCGACCATGGCGGCCGGCGTAGGATAGCCCTCGCGCGTGCCTGTCGTGTGGTCGTTGGGCAGCAGCATAATCATGAAATCATACCAGTTGCCCGACGCTTCGGCAGCCCGCAGTTCCTTGATGAATTCCTGGGCGCGGTAGACGTCCTGCACTTTTCCGGGGAAACCGATGAAGGTCGGGCACAGGTAGGGCTCGAGCGTGTGCAGGGGCGAGGTCGCGCGAATCTGCACGTTGTGTGTTCCGTTTAAATAATCTTTATAGATGTCGGTCCAGGTTGCCTCCTTCGGCGTAATCTCGGCGCGCACGAATTCACCGTAGTCGCGGAACGTGTGCCCCTTGCGCAACACGTGGTCCCAGATGAACCCGGAAGAGGCGAAGGCCAGCGCGTCGTCCCCTTCATAGGGGTAGCTGCGGGGCCAGCCGCCGAAACTTTTTTCCAGATAGTCGGTCACGTAGCCCTCGTTTGTCCACTGATGCCCGTCGGCGCTGAGGACACCGTTGCAGTAGAAATTATCCAGCAGCACAAATTCCTCGGCCAAAGCGTGGTGGTTGGGCGTTACCTCACGGCCGAACAGGCAGAGCGAAGGGTCGCCGTTGCCTTGCGGCATATCGCCGAAGACCTGGTCGTAGGTCCGGTTTTCCTTGATGATGTAGAGGACATGTTTGAACACCGAGATTTCACCCGGGCGTGTGGGCACGGGTACGGCTTTCTTTTCGGTTTGGGGCATGTTCATGACATCCGCCATCAGGGGCAGCCGCATATTGCATGCCGCGCGATAGGTGTATTCCTGGAGTTCTTCGGGTCCCGGTGTCGGAATGAAATTTACCGAGCCCATAGAGTCATGGGTATTGAACCCGTGCCAATTCTTGCCCGCCATCTGTTCCTTGCGCTGGACGTTCGCTTCAGTATCGTGGGTGCCGAGTCCCTTGATGTTGGCAACACAAATTAGGTTACCACTGTCGGCCAATTTCACGGCGCCCGGATACCAGCCGGTCGGTATCAGGCCCTGCATCCGTCCGGACGCAAGGTCAAGAACGCCGAGGAGGTTGTTACCGCCGTTCGCGATATAGAGCAGTGTACCGTCAGGGGAGACGGAGAGTGCGTTTGGCGCACTGCCGAAAGGCAGGCTTTCCATGGGCCTGGCGCCAAGCGTTTGGGAAACCGTGTTCTCGGCTGTATCTATGACCGACACCGTATCGCTGTTCGCGTTCGCCACGTAGAGATGCGTGCCATCGGGGGACAGGGCCATGCCGCTGGGGTGCAGGCCCGTTTCGATTTCCTTGACCACAGCGCCGGAAGCGAGGTCAATGACCGACACTGTCCCCGAGGATGCGATGCCTGTTTCAGGGGCGACTACGGCCTGGCTGCCTCCCGTCGGCCCTGTCTTGTCGCCCTCCACCGGCATGCGCCCGCCCCAGTTCGACACATAGAGTTTGTCACCCAGCATCAGAACCGTGTAAGGCGCGATGCCCACGGGGATTTCTTTTTCCACGGCGTTGGTTTCCCTATTCACGACAGCTACTGTGTTGTTTCGGCTCAAGGTTACATAAATTCTGCCCCGCGCCTCATCAAGGCATAATCCGCCCGGCGCGGACGGGTTGGTGCCGCTCGTTCCCGGCAACGCGACGGCATCTTTCCATTGCATTTTGCCGTCATCCCCCGGGGAGGCCGACCGCAGACAATTCGTCGCGTCCGTGGTCCAGAGCGTCTGCCCATCGCCGCTCCAGGCTATGCCGCAGAAGTTGTTATCGCCGGACGGTAATTCAAGCATCTGCCTGATTTTCCGGCTTGCAATGTCAATGAAAATGATGTCCGCGTTTTTGGCGGACGCCGTCGAACGCCCGGTTGTTTTGACCGCGAGCGTTTTACCGTCCGGACTTACCGCGAGGTCTGTGGGCCGTCCGGGAAAGGTCACGGACGTTCCTGCCGGCGCGATGACCTGGGTCGTGGCGACTACAAAGGTGCCGTCGCCCTGCGGCCCCACGACGGCTTTCCGGAGAAAGTCCTGCGGTCCGGCCTCCAGGGAACGCGCTATGGATTGGTTATAGACCTCCGAAACGACGTTCGAAGCGAGCGTGGCCGCAAAGAATAGGGAAATCAATAGTGGAATTCGGTGCATGGCTGCTTTCCTCCGTTAAGAATGATGAATCAATCCCTTCATGAACATGATAAGGAGAGTGTACCCGTATTCCCGGCAAAAAACAAGGAACAATGAGGGAAACGGGCAATAAAACATACGCTTTGTGGAGGATAGTCAGTAGTGTGACCTTTCTGTGTCCAAAAGCATAGGGATATACGGTGCCGATAGTGTTCAACGGAGTTTGACTCCGTCCGTCCATGTGAAAGAAAACTGTCAGGATGGCCCCATTCTCGCCGTTTACAGACGCTACTTGAGATTTATCCTTCAAAGGGCCTTACAAAATTGTGTACACTACCTTAAGCGGATGATCTTCCGGCTTTACTTTTGGAGATTGTTCTTATGATTTATTTATTTGCCAAAACCGCCTTATTCATGCTTTCGGTCCTGCTTCTTCCTGCCGGTCATGCGGAAGACCTTACATTTTCGCGCGTATTGATGCGGGCCCCAGCGGGAAATCGCTACGTGGAATTGAATCTACAGGGGGAAAGCATCCTCCCCAATGGACGTAAGATAACGCCGCAGGGACTGCTTTTCCGTGTGCAGCCGCATCCCTATGGACTCGCGCTGAGTCCCGACGGTCGCTGGCTGATCACGGCCTGCAGTGGCGGTCCCCAATTGTCTATCCTGGACCTTGTCCATCCGGAGACGCCGGTCCATACCACCCTGGGCGGTGATAATGTGGCAGGGATTCTCGACGCGGTTTTCATGGGTCTGGGCTTTTCCCCCGAATCCCAAGTGGTTTATGTGGCGGGCGGCGGCGACTGGAGCATTATGGGATTTGACTTGGCGACAAGAGAACGGGTCTGTCGCATTTCCTGCGACCACGAAAGCGGGGGGGAACATTATCGGCACGGGTATGTGGGAGACCTGCGGGTGTCGCCGGACGGTTCCCTGATTTATGCCGTGGACCAGTCGAACTTCCGCATGTTGGTCGTGGACATCGCGGCGCAAAAGGTCATTCATTCCGTGCCGGTCGGCCGCTATCCCTTTGGAATCACGCTGTCGCCGGACGGGATGCGCGCCTATGTCGCCAATGTGGGCATGTATGAATACGCCTTCATGCGGGACGCATCCGGACGGCTGGCCAAACTCCATTTCCCGCCCTTTGGCATGCCTTCAAAAGAGGCTGAAACGGGAGTCGTCATAAACTCGGAGATAAGCGATGGGAAAGAGGTGCATGTCCCCGGGCTCGGGGATCCCAACGACCTGCGCGCCATGTCGGTGTGGACCGTGGATCTCTTTGTGCGCGGCGGCGAGACGGTAATCGGCAAGGTAAAGACAGGCCATCTCGTAGGCGAAAAACTCGAGGAGTTTCCCGCTGTCGGAGGAAGCAGCCCTAATTCTCTGGCCGCAACGGAAGACCATGTTTATGTATCCAACGGCAGCAATGACAGTATCACGGTGATTGACGCGCGGACCGGGCAGCGCGTGAAGGACATTGACCTCGATTTTCATCTCGAGGCCGCCCGGCTTCGCGGCATGATCCCCTTTGGATTGGCCTTGTCGCCGGACCGGAAAACGCTCTACGTGGCGGAAGCGGGAATCAACGCGGTCGGCGTGATTAGGTTGGACGAAAGCCGCGTCCTGGGCCACATCCCGACGGCGTGGTTTCCCAGCAAACTTGCCTTGTCGCCGGACGGCAAACGGCTCTATATAACCTGCGCGAAAGGGCTCGGGTCAGGCCCCGACGACGGACCGAACCACAATCCGGAAGATCCCACCGGCATTGGCGATCTGATGCGCGGCTATGTGGTTATCACGGATATTCCGGAGACACAGGAGGCGCTGGACGCGCTGACGGCCCAAACCATCGCCAACAACGTCGAGTTATATCCCTATGAAGAAGACGGTCGGAAACAAGGCAATCCCGTGCCCCCCGCACCGAAGGCTTGGAATAGTCCCATTAAACATATCCTCTATATTACGAAGGAAAACCGCACCTACGACGAGGTTTTCGGCGCCTGGCCCAAAGGCCGCGGTGACGCCGAAGTGTGCCGTCTCGGTAAACCCATTGACGTGGCCAACAAGGACAACACCAAAACCGTCAAGGGGGTAGTCCTGATGCCCAATCATCTCGCGCTGGCAAAGCGCTTCTCCATGAGCGACAATTACTACTGCGACTCGGATCACTCTGTGGACGGCCACCGCTGGCTGGTAGGCGTATATCCCAACGAGTTCATGGAATGCCGCATCGGCGAGAATGCCAAGGGGATGGGACCAGGCAACCACGCCTTTATCGAATCCTCGGGCGCGGTGTATCCCGAAGACTACAACGAGGGCGGCGCTATATGGGAACACTTCGACCGTAATGGTGTGCGTTTTCGCAACTTCGGCCTGGGTTTTGAATTCAAGCCTCAAGATGAAGAGCAGGCCTATCATGATACGGGCATCCGCCTCAACATCAACTATCCCATGCCGAAGGCGCTCTTTGACAATACCTCCCGGCAGTATGCTACCTACAACACAGATATCCCAGATCAGTTTCGCTTTGAGCAGTTCGAACGCGAATACCGCGAACGCTGGCTGTCGGGCAGCGAACCCTTCCCCGATGTCATTACCCTGATGCTGCCCAACGATCACGGGGCGGGCGAACGCCCTAAAGACGGATATCCCTTCTGGGGCTCCTATATGAGCGACAACGACCTTGCGCTCGGACGGTTGGTGGAACTCATCAGCCACGGTCCCTACTGGAAGGACTGCGCTATTTTCGTCACCGAGGACGATGCCCAGGGCTACCGGGATTCTGTAGATGCCCACCGCTCCATCTGCATGGTGATCAGCCCCTACGCGCGGCGCGATTATGTGTCCAGCCGCCACACCAGCATGTCCAGCATCCTGAAAACGATGTTCCTCATCCTGGGCCTGCCTGCGCTGAATCAGTACGACGGCTTTGCCAGTGACCTGTCCGACATGTTTACTACGGAACCCGAAAACGTGGAACCTTATAACGCGCTGTCGGTAAACGCCGAAGTGTTTGACCCGCAGCAGGCGCTGGATCCCTTCGATGCGCAATTCAACTGGCGCGCACTGGAAGTACGAGAACCCATAGACAACCAGCACTATCTCGACACGGACCCCTATGGGCAAAACGGTCCGGCAGGCCATACACCGAGATGAGACGGTGGGGTTTATTTTTTATACTGACGGGAAACAATTGATGTTCACCTATAGCAAGAGACCGTTACACGGGAAACACCCTGGCTTTACGCTTATCGAACTGCTCGTGGTGATTGCCATCCTCGGTATCCTGGCCGCCATTCTCCTGCCGGCCCTTGCCCGTGCCCGCGAAGCCGCAAGGCGCAAGAGTTGCCAAAGTAACCTTAAGCAGCTCGCCATTGCGTTGAAACTGTATGCGGATGAAACGCGAGGCAACTATTATCCTCCCCGTCAGATCAGGAATATTTATGGCGACCTCAGCCCGGAAATGATGTTCCATGGCCGTGCGATGATTCCGGAATATATCACGGATATCAACATCATCTGGTGTCCCTCCTGGTCCGCGACCAGGGACATTATGGAACGGTATGACGGCATGAAAGGCAACGGTGACGGCATTATCCAGCCTGAGGAAATCGGGCAGGAACCCTATCATTACACCGGGTGGGTTATCACGGAAGACGTGAACATTCTCGGTCCGCTGGTCGGTACTGTGGGTACGGACACCTATGGTCGCCACAGTGAGGCCGAGTTCCATAATACGCCCTGGGGAGAGCTTGCCCAGGCCAACATTGACACTCAGGGCGCGGCCAGTGATGAGAATTTTGAGGTTTCCGAAACCTTCGCGGGCACCCAGGCCGGCAACGGCAATAGAATCTATCGCTTGCGGGAAGGCATTGAGCGCTTTCTCGTCACGGACATCAACAACGCAGCCGCAATCAAAGACGTGTATACCACCATCCCGCTCATGTGGGACCATGTCTCCGCCAATCCGAAAGACTTTTCCCATATTCCGGGCGGCGGGAACGTGCTCTACCTCGACGGGCATGTCGAGTTTCTTACCTATCCCAATGACAGATTCCCCATGACCAAGGACAGCGCATACACCCTGGGAAGGTACGGCAAACCCTTCGACGGATTTTAGTTCGAAGTTCCTTGATAAAAAGACGCGTTTGTCTTGTTTTTTTAAGACCAACACGGATTTTCATTAGCCACAAATAGGTATCCTTCCAAGGTACACCACAGTGC
>JAEAMG010001306.1_pt1 | contig 19881 bp, 16 predicted proteins | sample 8958741 | NCBI WGS metagenome assembly JAEAMG01 (sample SAMN16933256, study PRJNA681125) | bioreactor sludge metagenome | isolation source: anaerobic bioreactor treating anionic surfactant - SDBS | place: India: Bengaluru | collected 2019-02-28 | reverse complement strand
CGGCTATTCGCGGCATGGCTGAAGAAAAAGGAACGCCAGAATGCCCAGGAATGATTCGGAGGAGCAGGCCTCCCGGTATGCGGCATTTGAACAGGCCTACGCACGAACAGTGGCGCAGCGTCTTGAGCATGGATTAATAAAAACCTACAGGCCGGGGCTTGACGATGGACCACCCATGAGGAGCTGGGACACCACTGCAGCCTATCGTTTATGGTGCGAAAAAAATCTGGAGCCTTGGCTGGGCTATTGCTCACGGGAACACGTTAAACAAGCGCTTGCCGAGATTGAAGCGGAATATCCAAATCCGCACAGGGAATAACCGTTCATACGCTTTGTGCTTGCTGGGTTTACTTGCCAGAGATAGTCGCCTATTATTCCTGTGATACCTTCTATTCCCCGCGATGAGTCATATAGTCGCATAAGTCTTTTTCGCAAAAAGGACCGGGTGGCTTCGGAGGTGCCCCATCACATCACCCAACGGGGTAATAATAAACAGGATATATTCATGTTCTTTTGTCCGGATTTCGGATACTAGCCAGAATGGGTTTGTTCCCAATAAAGGGGGAAGGTAATTCAGGGATAGAGGCTATTCAAAACGCTTCTCTTTGTCCGTCTACCCATTGTTTTGCCCCATTCAAGCTCATCCAAAATCATATGAAAAGCAGGATGCCTTACTGGGGAATAAAATGAAATCACCGAAACTTTTATTCAGTATTCAGGCAACCGTCCACCGCCTGAAGCAGTTTGGGAATACCTTCCGTTGCGGTTACCCATACGACATTGACGTCTACAGTGGAATAACCATGGATAAGGCGGTCGCGCATACGCGCGATGGCGTTCCATGGAATATGTCCATGTTCCGTGCGAAAAGAGGTGGAAAGGCGTTTTGATGCTTCTCCGATAATCATGATTTGATGCTGAACGGCGGCCTGCGTTTTCTTATCCAGACGGAAATCTACCAAACCCATGCCTTCGATAAAGGAAGCGACGGACAGGGCTGCCTGCTGGATGTCCAACAGATAAGCGTCATTGTCATGGTGCGACATAGAATGGCTTTGCGCTTTCAAGTATAGCTTTGCGCCTGATCCAATTCGACGATTCTTCGACTGCCCGGCGACTTACAAGGTCCACCTGGCGCCCCAATAGTTGCTCAAGTTCCTCCTGCATCTGGGCCTCGTGAAACAGTGTAATTCGCGCATCGGGAGCATACACCACCAGAAAATCCAAGTCACTTTCCGGTCCGAAATCATCACGAAGGGCGGACCCGAACAAGTCCAGTTCCTGAATATTCCACCGCTCACAAAAAGATACGATCTTTGTTTTGTCTATGTCTAAGACTGTTATCATGCGTTACTTTCCTGAATTCAGTATATCATGATGCAAACAACAAGTATCAACCACTGTTACCAATAATTTTGGACAAGCCAATGTGGTACTGATTCAGCTCGTTCTCAAATTTGCGATATCATCGGTCACCACGCCTATAACTTTCCCCTCCGCGACTGTTGTCATTAAGTCCGCCCAAATCCGCACGTAAGGAATGGCGGGGATCGTAGAAGCGGCATCCTGCCGTTTCCATCGTAACTCCGTCTCGTATGGACTTCTTGATGTAAAGCGGCAGGATGCCGCTTCTACGATCCTTATCTTTATTGGCTTTACTCCAACAATTCGGTTTCTTACGTGCGGATTTGGGGTCCGTTACCGTTATTGAAAGGTATCTCGTTTTCCTATAGAATAGCTGCAATCCCATTAAACCGGAGAGGACCATCAACACTATGCGAACAGATGCCGCTATTATCCTGGTGGGAGTGCTGGCTGCGGGCGTGTATGCCTCTTGCGCCGGCGCCGCGCCGGATATTCTAATTGAAGAGTTCGAACAGGCCGATTATGGCGCATGGCAGGCGGAGGGAAGCGCCTTTGGACCCGGGCCTGCCGAGGGTACGCTGCCCGACCAGATGCGGGTGGACGGATTTCGGGGCAAACGGCTGATCAACAGTTATTTTGGCGGAGACGGCGCCACCGGTGTTCTAACCTCACCCCCCTTCAAAGTGGAACGACCTTATATCAACTTTTTGATTGGCGGCGGCGGCCACGGCATCAATACGTCCGTGGCGCTTTTATATGAAGGCAAGCCTGTGCGGGTATCTTCCGGACCGAACACGGAGCCAGGCGGCCGTGAAACACTCAAGTGGACCCATTGGGAGGTAAGCGAATTCATGGACGAGGAAGTACGTATCCAGATTAATGACCAGCAGACCGGCACGTGGGGCCATATCAATGCCGATCACTTTGTACAGAGTGATGTCCCTTACGTTTCGGAGAAGACACGGAGCATTGAAGTGCAACACCGGTACCTGAACCTTCCGGTCAAAAACGGCGCACCCAAGAAATGGGTCCGGTTGCTGGACGGCAACGCCATCCTGCGGGAGTTCGAGATAGAACTGGCCCCGGCGGCGCCTGATTTCTGGGTCTTTCTGGATCTTGCGCCTTTCGCGGGGATGACCTTGATGCTTTGGGCGGATGAGATTGAACATGACAATAAAGGTTTTGAGGCCATCCTGCAATCGGATGAGATTCTCGGCGGCGAGACGATGTATCACGAGAAATATCGGCCGCAATTTCACTTTTCCTCAAAGCGTGGCTGGAATAACGACCCGAACGGGCTGGTCTATTACCAGGGCGAATATCATTTGTTTTATCAGCACAACCCCTACGGGTGGAACTGGGGGAACATGACGTGGGGCCATGCCGTGAGCAAAGACCTGGTCCACTGGGAAGAACTGGGCGACGCCCTACATCCGGACGCGTTGGGGACTATTTTCTCGGGGTCGGCTGTGGTGGACGAGCAGAACACCGCAGGGTTTCAGCAGGGGGACGAAAAAACGCTGGTGGCTGCCTATACCTATGCGGGCGATACCAGCCGCTGGTCCGAAGGCCAAAAATTCACCCAGGCCATAGCCTACAGTACTGATCGGGGACGCACCTGGACGAAGTATGAAGGCAATCCGGTATTGGACCACATCAACGGCGGCAACCGTGATCCCAAAGTCATCTGGCACGAACCGTCGAAATGTTGGGTCATGGTGCTGTATCTTGACGACCACCGCATGGGGTTCTTTACCTCAACAGACCTGAAGATCTGGGAAAACCAAAGTGAACTGAAATGCTTTCATGAATGTCCGGAATTGTTCCAACTGCCTGTAGACGGCGATGACGAAAAGAAAAAATGGGTATTGTACGGCGCCGCGGGCGACTATTTCACCGGAGAGTTTGACGGCAGGAAATTCATCCCCGACGGTGACGCCATTTCCTTTAATCACGGAAACTGCTTCTATGCGTCCCAGACCTTCAGCAACATTCCCCAAGAGGATGGGCGCCGCATCCAAATTGCCTGGGGCCATGCGGGCCATCCCGACATGCCCTTTAACCAGATGATGGATTTCCCCGTGGAACTTACCTTGCGGACTACGGAAGCGGGACCACGCCTGTTCGCCTGGCCCGTGCGCGAAATTGAGATACTCCATGCGAAAGAACACCCGTTCCCTGCCATGGAACTCGCGGACAGAGCCCACATGTTGGAAAATATTGCAGGAGGATTGTACGATGTCAACGTTACCTTTGAACTTGACGATGCCGATGAAGTGGGCCTCATCGCCTGTGGATTTCCTGTGACCTACAATGCCGGGAGCGGTGAACTGCGATGCGGTGACAAGGCCGCGCCGCTGATCCTCGTAAACGGGAAACTGCACCTGCGGCTGCTGGTGGACCGTATTTCAGTGGAAATATTTGCGAACGAAGGCCGCGTCTATATGCCCATGAGACATGTGCAGGAAGCGCCGGGCGGCGGCCTGGAAGTATTTGCAAAAGGCGGCAAAGCGTCTGTTGTAAGTCTTATCGTACATGAACTCGCTTCCGCCTGGGAGACGGGTCAATAAGGACAGAACATCTATGACTTCTTCAAACAACACAGGGGCTGAGATACAAGAGATATCGGAACCTTCCTTTTCACCCTACCTGCTCTGGAGTTCGCTGGTGGCGGCACTGGGCGGACTCCTGTTCGGGTTTGATACCGCGGTTATTTCCGGCACCACGGATGCCCTTACCAGGGTCTATTCCCTGAGTCCCGTCGGTCTTGGATTCACGGTGGCCAGTGCGTTGCTGGGAACCATTGTCGGGGCGCTTGCGGCCGGCAAACCGGCGGACTGGTACGGCCGTCGCGCCAGCCTGTTCGTGGTGGCCATATTCTATTTCGTGTCCGCCGTGGGTACGGCATTTGCCTTTGACTGGTACTCCTTTTTGTTTTTCAGGTTCCTGGGCGGTCTGGGCGTAGGCGGCGCTTCCGTCATTTCCCCCCTGTACATCGCGGAAATCGCCCCGGCCCGGTACCGCGGACGGCTGGTCGCCATCACCCAGTTCAATATTGTGTTTGGCATCCTGCTGGCCTTCTTCTCCAACTATGTCATCGCGGCGCTGGACGTTGGGGAAACGGCCTGGCGCTGGATGTTCGGCGTGGAGGCGTTTCCCGCCTTTGCCTTCTACTTCCTGCTTTTTCCAACGCCAAGGAGCCCGCGCTGGCTGATGACGAAAAAGCGCGTTGAGGAAGCGCGTTCCGTACTGAAGCAACTCGGCAGAAGCGGGGCGGAGGTGGACCGGGAAATTGCCGAGATTCGGGAGTCCCTCGACCTGGAACATCATCAGGTGAACGAGCCTCTTTTTCGCGCCGCTTATGCGAAACCGATCTTACTGGCGATTGCCATCGCCATGTTCAACCAGTTATCGGGCATTAACGCCCTCATGTATTATGCCCCCCATATTTTTTCCATGGCGGGAGCGGGGGAAAGTTCCGCTCTGTTACAGACCGTCGCCGTGGGCGGCACCAACCTCATTTTCACCATGGCGGCCCTGCTCATTATAGACCACTTCGGCAGAAGACGGTTGATGCTGGTCGGTTCCGTCGGCTATATCCTCAGCCTGTCGGCTACAGCCTGGGCGTTTTATACCTACGGCACTGATTTTGACAGGACGGGCAGCACCATCGTCCTTGTCAGCCTTTTGGTCTTTATTGCCTCCCACGCCTTTGGCCAGGGCGCGGTTATCTGGGTCTATATCGGCGAAGTGTTCCCGAACCGCGTGCGCGCACGGGGCCAAGCACTCGGCAGTTTCACCCACTGGATCATGGCGGCCGCCATCTCGTGGACGTTTCCCATGATTGCAGACTATTCCGGTGGCTACACCTTCGCCTTCTACGCAGCCATGATGATATTGCAACTACTCTGGGTTATCTTCATCATGCCGGAAACCAAGGGTATCTCTCTGGAGGCTTTACAGAAAAAAATGGGTATCACTTAATTTTCGGGAGGGGCTACCGCCTTGTTCCCGAGTTGTTCTCTTGTCACTACCTGAAATAATGTTCGTGCATTGTGCCTTGTCCAACTCACCCGAATAAGCTATACAGCCGGTAATGTACTGGCGTGGCTGCGTAGAAAAGCCCAGCGTTGCAGTACTCCGCTTTGTATAGACTCTGCCGCACAGTTACGTTTTCCCAATCATTTTGCCGAGTTCGCGTAGTGTAGCGACATCAATATCCCGCAGGCGGCCTTCATAATTCGGGCCCACATCAATAGAGAAGATGTTCTGATGCTTGACGGCGCCCGTATAGTCCTCAAAGAGTTTTGCGACGGGGTGGCACAACTGGTCATGTTGCGGCAGGGAATAGAACCACTGGGCCCCGCCATCGTGGGGCGGCAGGATGGGATAGGTAAATTCTGCAACGAGATAGCCCTTGTACGCGCTTTCGGCTTCCTTGTTGTATTTTGTGGCGCTCGCATCGCCAAGGGGGCCGGGGCTGCCCATCTCGCGTAGACAGAGGTCGCCCGCGGGTTCGCCGTGGTTAAACCCTACAAAACAGTCCGGCTGAATACTTTTTACCCACGCAGTGGTTTCCGTGTGGTTCAAGCCTCCGTCGCCCTGGGCGTGATCCATCCAGAAAAAGGCAATTGGCCCATAGCCGGTCAGTAGTTCGTGCAGTTGTTTCTTCTTCAATTCGGGATTCTTCCCGGAGGACCAGACGGGATTTCCCCATTCCGGGCTTCCGGGGATGAGTCCGTTTTCGGGCAATGGGTCCTTGATCCAGGTCCAGTCCCCTTCGGAAAAATACAAGGCCAGTTTCAGACCGTACTTATCGCAGGACTTACGCAGCGCCGCCAGCACATCCAGTTTCAGCGAGCTGTTAGTAGACTTAAATTCTGTGGTTTGGGTGTCCCACAGGCAAAACCCGTCGTGGTGCTTGGTCAGAAACAGGATATAGCCCATGCCGGCGTCTTTCGCTGTGTGGCACCACTGGTCCGTGTCGCAGCCGGTCGCCTTGAAGTAGTCCGGGTTGTTGACGCCGCGCGTCCATTCATAACCGGAAAAGGTGCTGAGCGACCAGCAGACAAACATTCCCATGTGAAGTTCCGACAATTCCCTGGCGCGGAGGGCATCCTCTTTCTGGGCATGGGCGCCTGCCGCAATAGCGCATGCCAACAAAACGCAATTCCGTATGAGCATGTCTATGATCTCCTTGTTTTCCAACCATTCTATCAAAATAATCCTCGGGAAAAGCATTTGGCAAAAAAAGAAATAGGTTCGTATCCGCCAATCAAATAACAGGACTTCTCCGAACAAGACTTCTAAATTCATACTGCGCATGACCCACAGGTCGCCTTACTGGTATACTTATGCCGTTGATTCCCTGTTCTTGTACGCCTGTGTTCCATGAACCGCAAATTAAGACGATTGATAAAAAACGTTGTGCTGGATTCTTTTAACAGACCCATTACCTATCTGCGCGTTTCGGTGACGGATAAATGTGACTTGCGTTGCGTGTATTGCATGCCAGAGGGGGGGGTACCGTTGTTGCACCACGAGGATATGTTGTCTTTTGAAGAGATTACGGAAGTGGTACGCATCGCGGTGAGCATGGGCGTTTCCAAGGTGCGGCTGACGGGGGGAGAGCCCCTGGTGCGGCGCGGTATTGTAACGCTGGTGTTCATGTTGTCTGCAATAGAAGGTGTCCGGGATTTGGCAATGACCACGAACGGGCAGCGGCTGTCCGGATTCGCGGGGGATTTGGCCGCCGCGGGACTATGCCGGGTGAATATCAGCCTGGACGCCATGGAACCGGAACGTTACGCGAAGATTACCCGTGGTGGCGATGTCAGAAAAGTCCTTGCCGGAATTGAAGCCGCCCGTAACGCCGGATTACACCCCATAAAATTGAATTGTGTTATCGAGGGAAGCGTGGAAGAGCCCGATGCCCGCGCAGTAGCCGCTTATGGCAAGTCGGAAGGGCTGGAAGTGCGTTATATACGGCGGATGAATCTGGCTGAGGGGGTATTTTCCCAAGTTATCGGCGGAACGGGTGGGGATTGTGCCCGCTGTAACCGGCTTCGCCTTTCCTGTGACGGTTTCCTGCGCCCCTGCCTGTTCAGTGACTTGGGGTTCCAGGTGCGCGAATTGGGCGCAGTTGCCGCCATTCGGCAGGCAATCCAGACAAAACCGGAACGCGGCCATTGTTGCGCCACCGCATTCAATATCATTGGAGGTTGATTATGTCGGCGTCACAAAATAATGGAAACATTTTCTCCGGCACGGGAGATTCTTCGCACGAAAATATACCCGGTGAACGCGACTCTGACATCGGTCCGCGGTTGTCCCATGTGGATGAGGCGGGGCGCGCGCGGATGGTAGACGTGGGGCATAAACCCGAGCAGCATCGAACCGCCCGGGCGCGCGGCCGAATCCGTCTGGCGCCACAGACCTTGAAACTGGTCGCCGGGAGCTTAATCAAGAAAGGGGATGTCCTTACGATTGCCGAAATCGCCGGCGTACAAGCGGCAAAGCGTACCTGCGAGTGGATTCCCCTGTGCCATACCATTTTGATCACCGGCATTCGCGTTAAAGCCGTAGTGGAGGAAAACGGCATAACTGTCAGCAGCGAGATTACCAGTTACGGACGTACCGGCGTCGAAATGGAAGCCTTGACGGCGGTTAGCGCGGCTTTATTGACGGTATATGACATGTGCAAGGCTGTGGATAAACACATGAACATTGGGGATATTGTTCTTTTAGAGAAGACCAAAGAGTGATCGGAATCTGGAGGGATTTCTGTCTCCCCTGTGGGTCCCAAAGGCTACCATCGCGTGGGATGCCCTTCAGAAAAGCTACCTCAGCGTAGGAATTTCCCTCTAAGGCGGGAGCCCCAAGACGGTCTTCTGACTTCACCGATAGAGTCCTTCTTTCCATGTGGGGTTATTTTTTCTGGCAAGCGATTATACAGACAGCGATTCTGGAGGATGGTACTAATCATAACATATTGGTAGTAAGCATTATAGTAGTGGAAATAAGGGAGCATAGTGTGTCCCGGGAGGGAAGACCCCGTTTTTTTCTTTAGCAAAGAGAAATTTGGCACGGGAGTTGCTGGTATAAACGCGTACCCGATTGGATTTCCGAACGCAGCAGGTTCCCGGGAAATGCGGTTTTCCGTGGGGGTGCTTGTTGTTCGGGAAATGCCAGCGCCTGTTATGCTACACGGGCATCCACCATGTGACGGATGCCGCGATAGTGGACGCTCCCGGCCAAGGTTCTCTACGCGCTGTGTAACGCAATGCCGAGATGGAGATAGCGTAATGAAGAAAGTGGAAGCGATCATCAAACCCTTCAAGTTGGAAGAGGTCAAGGAAGCCTTGGCCAGAATTTCTGTGCAGGGGTTGACCGTAAGCGAAGTAAAAGGTTTTGGCAGGCAAAAAGGACATAAGGAACTTTATCGCGGGGCCGAGTATGTGGTGGAGTTCCTGCCCAAGATAAAACTAGAGATTGTGGTGGGCGATGAAATGGTGGAAGCAGTGGTGAAGGCCATTGTGGAAACAGCCAGCACCGGCCGTATCGGGGACGGCAAGATATTTGTGTTGCCCGTGGAAGAGGCGGTGCGAATCCGGACGGGTGAAAGTGGAGAAGCGGTGTTGAGTTGAAGGCGCCGTATGATCCGACCGTTGCCGCCGCGTGGCAGACTTGAGTGAAACCGTAGTATTTTCGGCGAACCCAGGGGCGTTGGAAGCGCCCTGATGGACGAAGATTCATCGGTTGGTTATAACGTGTACGCACACAGGAAAGGCTATGAAATATGCACAAGGCATTGAGTCCCAAAGATGTGATGAATCTAGTGAAAGAGAAGTCCATTAAGTTTATTGACTTCCGGTTCATGGATTTTCCCGGGCTTCAACAACATTTTACGGTTCCCGCAGCGGAGTTGTCGGAAGATACGTTTGAGGAGGGACTGGGTTTTGATGGCTCCAGTATTCGCGGCTGGCAATCCATCAACGAGAGCGATATGCTGGTACTGCCGGATCCCCGGACGGCTACCGTTGATCCGTTTTCCACCATTCCGACGCTGTTTCTTTACTGCAACATTCTGGACCCCATTACCAAAGAACGGTACAGCCGCGATCCGCGCAATATTGCCCAGAAAGCGGAAAACTACCTTATTTCGACGGGTATTGCCGATACGATTTTTGTGGGCCCGGAAGCGGAGTTCTTCATTTTTGATGAGATCCGTTTCGACAACAAGCCGCAATGCGGGTACTACTTTATTGACAGCGAGGAAGCCATTTGGAACAGCGGCCGGCTGGAAGAACCCAACCTCGGCTACAAACTGCGTCATAAGGAAGGATATTTTCCCGTGCCGCCGGGCGACTCCCAGCACAATCTGCGCCAGGAAATGGTTTCGGTGATGCTGGATTGCGGGCTGAATGTAGAATGTCATCACCATGAAGTGGCCACAGCCGGGCAGGCGGAAATAGATTTGCGGTTTTCGCCGCTCACCAATATGGCCGACCAGCTGACCCTGTACAAATATATCATCAAGAATGTGGCCAAGCGCAACGGCAAAACGGTAACGTTCATGCCCAAACCCCTGTTCAGCGATAACGGCTCAGGAATGCATGTGCATCTTTCCCTGTGGCGTGACGGCAAGCCGCTTTTTGCCGGCAACAAATATGCCGGCCTCAGCCAGGAAGCGCTGTGGTTTATCGGCGGCCTGCTGAAACATGCGCCCGCCCTGGTCGCCCTTACCAATCCGACTACCAACAGTTACAAGCGTCTGGTACCCGGCTATGAAGCCCCGGTGAACATTGCCTATTCCGCGCGTAACCGCAGCGCCTGCGCTCGTATTCCCATGTATTCCGCGAGCCCGAAGGCCAAACGCGTAGAGTTCCGGGTGCCGGACCCCTCCTGTAATCCATACCTGGCCTTTTCCGCTCTGTTGATGGCCGGTATTGACGGCATCCAGAAGAAGATGGATCCGGGGGAGCCCATGGACAAAGACCTCTATGACTTGCCGCCCGAGGAAAAGGCAAAGATTCCCCAGGTTCCCGGAAGTCTGGGAGAGGCTCTGGACCACCTCCAGAAAGACTATGAATTCCTGACCAAGGGGGATGTTTTCACCCAGGATGCCCTGGACATGTGGATTAGATACAAACGCGTGAACGAGGTGGAGGCCATGGCCTTACGTCCTCATCCGTACGAGTTTCATTTGTATTACGACATTTAGCGAGAACAAAAAACGCGGGCGCCGGTAAGGTGCCCGCGTTTTTATTTTGTTTTATGGTGCAGGGGTTTCGGTAACCGGAACGGCAGCCGGAACAGCCGGTAGTGCTTCCACTGCCGGCTCTACGGGCGGGGTTGCTTCAACCGGAGCGGGCGGTTCTACCGCGGCGGGTTCCGCCGGCAAGGTGACTTCCTTCAACCGGAGCGGGCGGTTCTACCGCGGCGGGTTCCGCCGGCAAGGTGACTTCGGGTGCGGCCGGGGGCATTTCCACAGCTGATGCCGGGGAAGGCGCCTCGATCGGCGCCGGTGTAATGACAACCGGTTCTACTGTCGGCGCAGACTCAGGTGCAAGCGGGACTGTTTCCGTAGTTGGTTCCCCTTCTGGGGGAACCACTTCGCTGACGGCGCTCGATGTTTCGGTCGGGACTGTTTCCACGGGTGGGGGCGTCATGCTTTCAAAAGCGCTTACCTGGCTGATAATGTCCGTCAAGTCCTCCTTGGCGGCAGTAAATACATAGGGTAGGCCGGATATGGTAAGTTCATGGACGCCGTTCGATTCGGCGGCGACCTTGATGGTGGTCTCTGCGCCATCTTCGAGGGTTACCACAGCGGTGCTGATCCCCTGCACGGAATCTACCGCGCGATCCAGCAGGAAGTTGTCCACCTGAAAGTCATTGAGGGCATGGATGAGATCATCCACCTTTGCGGATTCCGGGGCGATAAGGGTGCTGTTGAAGTTTCCTGACCACTTGTCGGGCGTGTCGCCCCGCGTCAGTACCACGTCAGCGCCTTCAGCCGTCATGTGAATCTGCTTGACTTTCGCCACGTCGAAATCAAGCACCGACAAGACAAAGAGGTCGCGAACGGGGGGCGATAGTTTTTCCGCGTCGGCGCGGGATAAAACCAGGACGTCATTAGAACCGTCGAACTTAGCATAGCGCCCATCCAGATATTGGGACGGTTGACCGAGTGTCAACGTGCGCGTGGCGCCTCCTTCCAGGGTCATGTTAATGGTGGTATCAAAGGCGCCAAGGTCACGTCCGGCATCGGCATAGTCCGTCGGCTTGAGGGATGCCGCAGCAGCGATGATATTATCAAGGGTGGTTTTTTGCGTTTCCAGGCTCAACTGGGGTTCCGATACCTTCCATGCCGAACCGTCCCAGGCGAGTGCTATATTGCCTTGAGGTCCGGTAATGGTGATGTTGCGCAGCGATTCTTTTGCTGCGGTCCATTCAGGCAGCGTGAAGAGTTTTGAGCCTTGCAGGAATACCTGTTCAAAATTGTACTTGCTGACTTGGTAAATCAGTTCGGGCTGGGCCCCTGCAAGCTGCATGTAAGTTTCGCCGCCCGGTTTGTCCCGACCGCCCAACAGCACCATGTCTTCCGCGCCTTCACGGGAGATGGTAACGGAGTAGAGGGGCGGGTCAAAGCCCCAATCCGCCTTGCGTTCGGGATCGGCCACGTTGGTGGCTGTAACGGAGGCAAAACGGGTCAGCAGGTTCTTAACTTCTGTTTCATTGACAGGCGTGGTGAGGCCGCCCTGGCTCACGACCCATTTGTAGGTAACTTCAGGGGCTTTGGGCGGTGTGATTTCGCCTTCGCCTTCGCTTTCGCCTTCAGCGGCAGCCGGCTCCGGTTCTTTCTTCACTTCCTCCCGGGTCAATACAAGTTCCTTATCCGGATACTTCAGAGCAAGTTTGGTAATGGCGGCATCGCCGAGATCTAGCATTTTGCCCTCAAGCCATTTTTCCTGCTTCGGCGGGGTAATCTCGCCGGTGTCGGTGACTCCCGCGTCCCTGCGCAAATTCGTCGCCTCCACAAACACCTTGTTGCTGTCCGCTTTGCGCAGAAACACGGTCCTGTAATCCGCGGACTTGCCGAACAATACTTCCATAGAGGGCGTTTCCATATCCTGCTGGAAAGCGCGGACATGGAAGGCGTCCTTATCGGTCAGGGCAAAGCCGGCCAAACGCTCTTCGGTGTCCGCGTTGGCACGGGGTTCGCCTTTCAGCGCCAGCAGGCCATCGAGAAACTTGTCCACGGTTTCCTTGCCGGCGGGTGCGTTGTATAGACTTGATATCTTCCAGGCATCGCCGTCGCGTTCCAGAACCACTTTTTTGTCGGGCGTTTCACCCAGGTACAGTTCGAGTTTTTTGACACTGTCTTTAGTCATTCCTTCGGGTACCAGCGATTCCAGACCAATTTGGGTGGCGAGCGGTACGGCAGGCTTTACGTTGATTTTTTGCCAGGCCACCAGGCCGATGAGTACCGCCAGTATCACAAGGAAGGGTATGAGTGTTTTAGGTTTCATAATCGTATTTCATCCCTATGGTTTGAGACACAACAACAAACATTCCACAATTACTATTCATTTTTGGCTGCCTGCACCTGGGCAACCGTATAGGTGTTCCGGGCGCGGCGGCGCATGATGAAGAAACCGATACCGACACAGGCAATGATGATATTGGCGAGGCCATAGTTGGCCAGTTGCCAACCGGTGCGCTGGCGTTGGGATGGGCGGTCAATGACCCTGTCTATGGGCTTGGTGCCGCGCACGTTCACCAGGTTTTCGCTAAGTGTAACGGCATCCACGCTATTGAGGAAGAGGTCGAGATTGGCAGCCTGCAGGAAATTTTTACGGAACATCTGGGAACACCCCATAAGAACCAGCTGTCCCGGCGCCGGGGTTACGGCTGATGCGGGTGGCTCCGGTTCTTCTGTTTCCGGTTCGGGCGGCATGCCGGGCTGCTGCTGGGGTTTGGGCCATGCGGGCCGTTCCGTCCCAGAGAAAGCATCGGGGAACTGGCCTTTGACCGAGACCATCAGCGGGAAGGCTTTTCCGGAGGCCGGCGCTTCAAAGGATGCCTGCGTCAGGGAGGCGTCCTTGGAAATGGACCAAGCACTGTCGCTGGTGCTCATCAGGGTCTTTAGCTCCAGGCCTTTCTCATTCAGCTTGGCGCTATCCACATCAATTGCGGTGCCCCACAGATATAGAATGGCGGCCAGCCGGTTTGTAATGGAGGTATCCTGGTTCATCGAGGAGTTATTGACCAGAATATGGGTTGGCAGATTGAAGGGTTGTCCCATCAGGGCGCCAAACAGCCCGCCAGCCTGGCTCTGCACATTGAGGGTAACATGGTTGATGTCCATCAGTACATCTTCACTAACTTTGAGACCATAGTGCTCCAGCAGTGTATTGACTTCCGGTTTTTCCTCCCTGCGGGAGATCCGGTTGCCTTCCCGGGTCGCCTGGTAATCCCATTCATAGTTTTGAACGGCCATGACCACGGACTTTCCGGCGTGGAGCGCGCGGTTGATTTCCCATCGCTGGCGTTCGTTCAGATTGCGCGGGTTGATTACAGCCAGGGTGTCGTATTCGTCGGGAAGGGGGCTTTCCTTGGTCATTTCCACCCGCTTTACCTCGTATTTCTCCGAGGTGAGCACCTGTTCCAGATACTCGTAAGGATCTTCCGATTCCGGAACGGGCTGGCCCATCTGCATCAGCATCTGACGCATCTGGGGATCAATGTTGACCGCCTCTTTGGGAGCGACCAGCGCCACCACCGGTTTCTTATCACGGGTGAGTTTATAGATGGTGTTGACCAACTGGTATTCCAGGTCGGGCAGCGAATCGGGAACGACCTGGGGAATGATTTCCTCCGCCTTATCTTTGTAACCGATGCCGAGGCTGCAATATACCAACTTGCTGGTCATTTCATCTTCGCTCATAGCGCGCACGTTGAAGGGCTGCACTCCTTTGTCCAGCATGCGTTTTTCGATGGCCTCTTCCTCTCCCTTAGGCTCCTTCTCGTCGTCCGGTGCGCCGAGGTCCTGTTCGGTGGCGATTACATTGGCCGCTTCCAGGTAGACCGTCGCATAATTGAGTTTGTTCTGGGAGGCGAGGCGCAGTTCCTCCAGTTTATCGGAGATGTCGCGCTCGATGGTGCGCATGGCGGTCGGCATCTTGTCGCGCGGCGTGACATAGAGGCGAATCTGCACCTCACTGTCCGCCTCGGCGAGAATGGTGCGCGAGGAGGGGGAGATGGTATGGATCTTGTCTTCCGTCAGGTCAAAGCGTTTGATACTGTTTCCGGCCATCCAGAAATTGAACAGCATGCCGCTGATGAAGCAGGTGGCCGCGATGATGGCAAACATCATGCGCGCTTTCGGCCGGCTTCTGCCATCTATAAATATGATGTTCAAGGTGAGGAAGATACCCGCCCATACCACAAAGAAAAGAACGTCGGCAACATCAATGATGCCGCGTATCAGGGGCTGATAATGGGTGAATACGCCGAACACGTCCGAAAGGAGCGAGCCCAGTCCGGAAACACGCCCGTCAATATAGGAGGCGATGAAGTCCGTGCCCAGAAGGAAAAAAAGAAAGCAGGTAAGCAGGGTAATGACGAAGGCGACAATCTGATCCTTGAAGAAGCCGCTGAACAGAATGCCCAGCGCAAGGAAGCAGCCTCCCATCAGCAAGGTGCCGAGGTAACCGCTGAAAACAACCCCCTTGTCGGGATTGCCCAGCGAAAACAGCATCATGGGCACTGTAAAGGTTGCCGCGAGGGTTAGTACATAAAAAATGACTGCGGCGCAAAATTTGCCGATGGTCAGTTCCCAGGCCTGCATGGGGAAGGTCAGCAGCATTTCCCATGTGTTTTCCTTGCGTTCCTCCGCCCAGATGCGCATGGTCACCGCAGGGATGAAAATACACAGCAGCAGAGGCAGATTTTCAAAGTATGGGCGCATGTCCGCCACGGGAAAAACGAAGAAGGAGGTGACATACAGACCGACGCTCATGGTAACAAAGACCATGATGAAGATATACCCTATCGGGGAGGTGAAATAGGCGCCCAGGTCGCGGCGCATAATGGAGATGATATTGCGCATGACTTGATTCTCCTGCTTATTGGTCAGCCTTGGCTGCGGTTTTTTCGGTCAGGGTCAGGAAGGTTTCCTCGAGCGACAGCGGCCGGTCGGCCAGTTCGCGAACCTTCCACTGCTTTTCATGTACCAGTGCGTTCAATTCCCGCCAGGGGTTGCGGCCGATGGAACTGTGCACTATAAAAGAGACACATCCGTCCTCCGCCTTTTCAAAGACGACCTGCTTGACGCCTTCCAGACCGCTGAGCAGGCGCGCGACTTCCTCGCGCTGCCCTTCGACGGTAACGGCGAGTCTGTCAGAGCTTTTGGCGCGGTTTCGCAGCTCTTCTATGGTTCCGTCACCCACGATACTGCCCCGGTTGATGATTACGATACGGTCGGCCGTCGCCTGTACCTCCTGGAGGATGTGCGTGGAAAGGATGACGGTCTTGTTTTCGGCCAGTTCCCGTATCAACCGCCTAATCTCCACTATCTGGTGGGGGTCCAGGCCGGAAGTAGGCTCGTCCAAAATGATGACTTCCGGATTGTGCACCAGCGCCTGGGCAAGGGCCGTTCGCTGTTTGAAGCCCTTGGACAATTCCCGGATTACCTTGCGATACATGGGCCTCAGACCGCACGTATCCACAACGGCGCCGACGCGATTTTTCAGCGTCATGCCGGTTAATCCCCGGGCTCGCGCCACGAAATCCAGATACGCGCGGACTTCCATGTCCATGTAAAGGGGAAGGATTTCCGGGAGATAGCCGATTACCTTGCGGACTTCCAAGGGCTTTTGAAGTACATCGAGCCCGTTGATTTCCGCTGTGCCCGCGCTGGGATACAGGTAGGTAGTCAGGATTTTCATGGTGGTTGACTTGCCCGCGCCGTTGGGGCCAAGCAACCCCACGATTTCCCCGCGCTTGACCTCGAAGGATATATTATCCAAGGCCACCACGGGTCCGTAGTGCATGGTTAACTTGTTTGCTTTTATCATATTGCCTTGTCTCCTCAATGAGGGATTCCGCCGCATCTTGCGGGCGATAATTCCACCCTATCCAATAAGCAAAAAATGCCTTAGCATCTGTCTAGCATAATCTATGCCACAAAAATCAAAAACCCTGCCCTGTAGCCTATAGGCTTAACTTATTTATTATGAATAAGTTAATGAATCATATTTTTGGGATAGCCTGTCACAGGGTTTGAGTTTGTCTGCCTTATTTCAGGTTTCATGGAAAATTTGCGTCATGCCCTTTGCAGTCGGTGGCGTGAAAACGGCACCGACGGAGCGGGGCTGTCTTTCGGGTTGGTTGCGGAAAGTTGTTTCTTCTGGGACCCGGGATGGGCTAGTCGGTTTCATGCATTACAGCGTATTTAAGCCAGTTGACAAATTCACATTCGCGGATATCATCGTTAATGATGTCATCATCAATCTTGAGTTGCCAGCGGACATTTTTGATGGTGGGGTTGAAAAAGACCGCCTCCAGATTGTCCGCGTAGAGATTCATGTCCGTTTCATCCTGGAACCACCCCTGGTCAATCAGTCTTTTTGCACGCGCACGAATCAGCCGGGCCATTTCCTGGAGATTGTATTCGGGGTGGTACTGGGTAGCCCAAAAAACGCCTTTTTTATAGGTCACCGCCGCCGCCTGTACCGGGCACCAATAATTACAGGCCAGTATTTCTACACAATCCGGGACGCGGGTTACATAGTCGTCATGACTGACAAAGTGAGAATAAACGGGTAATTTTCCCTTCATCATAGGATGATTTTTAGCTGCCTCTGTCAACCGGATATTGTTAGCCAGCCCCATTTCACGTCCTTTGGGGTGGGGCTCGGTGAGGCCGCCGGCGACGGTAGTGGCAAGTTGAATAGCCCAGCAACTGCCGAATTGAGGGATGCCCGCCTCATAGGCGCGCTCGACCAACCGCAAATGGGCATGGACCCGGGGATCGTCATGATAGATGGTCAGGTTGCACCCTGGCCAGATGACGCCGGCGTAGCCTTCGAGTTCCTCATCCGTCGGCGGTACCGCGCCCGGATCGCTGCTGTACCAGATATCGTATTCGGCGTTGGGCAGCCTTTTTTTCAGGAGGTCGGCGTAGAGTTGTCCAGCCAAAGTCATGTTTACCGCGATGAATTCATCCCGGCTTTGTTGCGTGTACCCGTCGGGTATAAGAAAACGCAGGGTCTTTTTCATAATGGCTTCCTTATTACATGCTATCAACGCGGGCGGCCGCCCGTATTTAAAACAACCGGGCAGTTCCCGGCCTTCATCATCCCATTCGCAGAGGGTGCTTCATTACTTATTAACTGCTGTAATCGCTGAAGAATTGAAATACCTTGTCCTGGAAACCCGGATATCGTTCGTGGGTATAATCATGATACAGCACCCGAGCCCGTTTGGCCTTGATTTTATTATACGCGGCAAACTGGCTGGATGGCGGGCAGATTTCGTCCATGAGGCCTATTGCCATCAGGGTTTCGCCCTGAATACGTTCCGCGAGGTGTTGACAATCAATATACCCCAGCCTGGTGAATATTTCCTGCTCCCGTTCATGGCAGGGATCGAACAGGCGGAAGTAGGTTTTCAATTCAGCGTATGAATCCACGGCCAGGTCCATTTGCCAGACGCGTTTGTAGTCGCAGAGAAACGGGCACATGGGGGCCAGGCGCCAGATGCGCGGTTCCAGAGCGGCGCAGGCCAGAGTGAGGCCGCCACCCTGGGACATGCCCATGGCGCAAACGTGTGTCGGGTCCACCTCCGGCATATTGCACACAATGGCGGCGAGCTGTGCCGCATCCAGGAATACTTGGCGGAAAAACAGTTTCTCGGGCGAATCATCCAATCCCCGGATAATCTGTCCCGTATGCGTATTGCCTTTAACACCACCCGGGTCCTCGGACAGACCGCCCTGCCCGCGTACATCCAGGGCTGCCACGGAAAAGCCTTGGGCTACATAGGCCAGTTTATCCTGCCATTCGCCGGAATTTCCGGAATAGCCGTGGAAGATGAGCAACGCGGGGTGTTTTTTGGCGCCCTTGCGTGGGCGCAGGTACTTCGCATGGATTTGCGCATTGCCTACGCCTCGGAAGAATAAATGGAAACACTCGGCAAAAGAGCTTTGAAACGAAGCGGGGACCAGTTCCCCCCGGGCTTCCAAGGCATGCATCTCCTGAAGCGCCTGATCCCAATAGGTATCGAAATCGCTTGGGCGAGGGTTGCATCCCTGATAGATTTCCAATTGTTCCAGAGGCATTTCAAATACGGGCATGGTATCTCCTTCGCGGGAAATATGACAACGAAACGAAGAATTATCCCTCCAACGAGGCCAGTATCTCACTTAACTTACAATAGTCGTCGCACACAGCATCCGGCGTATGGCCGTCCAATGGTCTGTCTTTTACCACAGTCAGTAATACCCCACGCGCACCCACAGTGTGAGGGCCGCCGATATCATTGTGCGGACGATCGCCAATGTGCACGATATCGGCGCATTCAATGCCAAAATGTTCCGCTACCGACTCAAACATGGCGGGATGGGGCTTACTGTGCCCGATTTCATCGGAGAACACAAAATAGTCAAAACAGGAAAGGATGTTATATTTGTCCAACAGGGCGCGCAGGTATTTTCCCGGGGTGAAAATGGCATCGGAGACCACGGCCAACTTGTATTTTCCGTGCAGGGACTTCAGTCCCTCGCGCACGCCGGGCGCCAGGTTCGGGCTGTGTTCCAATTCCATGCGCTCGATGGCATCCGTCACCGCGCCAAGGTCGGACGGCGGCAGGTTACGCTTCAGTCCGGCCAGAATGACTTGGATGCGCTCTTTCGTTGTCCAGGTTACATACTGTTCATGCCAGACTTTGCGAAAGGCCTGGTCCGCCACATCGAAAGCAATATCCACGGCGGTACGTTCGATGGAGGCGTATTGGTTCAACGCTTCGTGAAGCACTTGCCTTCGCGCCACGGGTTTGGGAGGGAGTCCTGCGGCGGCTCGCTTGGGTTCGTCCGTCTCGTCGCAAAAAATGCAATCCCAAAGGTCGAAAGTCACCACACCGATTCTTCTGTTTATCATTACTACATCTCCATCGGACTTGGTGCATATCTTGCATACGCACTACGTCCTTCAAGATTTTATGAATTGGTGGCCACACTGGAGGGTGCGGATGGAAACGCAACTTCCGATTGGTGTTGCGCTTGACGCAAGTATAGCACATTCACCCCAGACGGTTCCTCCAATAGGGTAATGGGGCTATCCACTTAAAGCAAGTTGTTCGGTATCTTGTGGTTGCTGCCAATGAGAACCTGCATGTTTTTGCTGGCCGCAGTAAAAAACCGCCGTATAGTCCTGTAGAAGAGCATCGCGTCTGCCGCTGCGATCCAAACGCTTAGAAAATAGCGTTTCTACTTGCGTCAAGTGGATAGCCCCA
>JAEAMG010001304.1_pt1 | contig 20002 bp, 15 predicted proteins | sample 8958741 | NCBI WGS metagenome assembly JAEAMG01 (sample SAMN16933256, study PRJNA681125) | bioreactor sludge metagenome | isolation source: anaerobic bioreactor treating anionic surfactant - SDBS | place: India: Bengaluru | collected 2019-02-28 | reverse complement strand
GATTCGTCCCAATACTCTGCCCACGCCTTTTTATGTCCATCAAGCAGTCCGTCTATCCCCTGTCGCAGCGCACGTGCCTGCTGTATATCCGCGCGCTCCAAAAAATCCTTGCCGTCCAGTGAGTCCGCGAAAATCAAGTAAAAGGTCACCTCGGCAGGCTTATCACCGTCAAGCGCCATTTCCGAGCTCAACGCGGCGACTTGCTTGTCGACAGCGACAGTCGCGGTCTTATCGGAAAATGCCGCGACGATCCCGTCGCAGGGTCGGTGGGCGTCCGCCTGAAAGCGAAACTCCACGCGCTTCGCACGCTCATTCCATGCGCCAGCAGTGACCATACGCCGCGGCGGTTGGTTCGCGTTACCCTGCGGAGTGAACCGATAGGTAAAGGTCAAACGGGCCGAACGAAGCGCAGGACTCTTGGAGGAGACTCGTTTATTGATCACGATCCAATCACAGTCCAACGGCGTGAACACTGTGGTCTCGACCACAAGCCCATTGCCGTACTCATTGCGGCAGCTCACCAGCGCCGATTTCGTGTCGAGCGTCTGCGACCAGAAAGAAGGCACCGCGCAGGTCTTTCCATCAACGAAGACCTCCGTCTCGAAATGTCCAAAAGGAATGAGCTGGTCTTTCGGCGGTCCGTAACGACGCCCCTCCCAAAAGATAGTCGGCGTCATGTTGACAGTGCTGCGCTGAGCCTGCCCGCCCAGATAATCGACCAACATACAAAGGCTGCCGTTGCTGACAAGAGGCGGCACGTACCCTTTAGGTACAGTGTTCGTCGCCCCGCATACGGTGTTCAAGTGCTTCGACACGCCATCGCCAAACGTTTCGGATGCCACCAGTACTGCGACCAGAAGAAAAAACCGCTTCTTGCCCATGTCCCCTCCCCCATTATTGCCTCACGAGGCCACACCATCGCACAGGATTCCGAACACCGACCGACGCACGAAACAACGCTCCCAACCGTGAATGCTCAGACTCCCTCTTCAGTACTCTTCCGCACAAACAAGCATGTAGACACATGTCACAGCCTCACTGCACCAGCTCAAACAGCGCCGTGTCCGGCGTCTCAAACCGGTACACAATTTCTTTCGTGTTTTCCGCAACCGTCGTCCCCTTCAGCACATCAATGACTTTTTTGCAAGTCTGCGGGAGCGAGACCCGCTTCTCGCCGCCTTCCTTGCAGTGAACGGCCAGCAGACGTGCGTTGGCATAGACCGGGTCCTCGCCCTCGACGTAGAGGTGCACGCCCGCACTGCGCAGGATCGCGCGCAGCGCTGCCGGCGTCATCGTCTTGTACTCGAAAGCGTAAACCGATGTCCAGTCGCCCATCGCCACGATCGCAGGGCCGGGCGTCTGATATTCACTCCCTGTCCACTGCCTGACGCGCGCGACGTCGAGACTCTTGCCGTCACTGATGCCGGGCGCGTAGACCCACACGACCGTCCGGCCGTCCTTTAGAACGCGCGTCTTCAGAATCTCAGCACGCTCAGGCGTGATCAGCATCATGGCGGGCAGGAAAACCACTTTGTAGCGGGCCAGGTCGATTGCCGGAATGTCGTTAAACGAATACACATCGAACGGCGCGCCGGTCCGGTTAAGTTTATCGCGAAACTGGCGAGCCATGGCCGAGGCGTGCGGCATTTTCTCGTTCACGGTATACGCGCTCTGCGGATCTGCAATCAGAAGCGCCTCGGCGACTGACGGCGACCGGTCGTGCACATACGAGTCTGACACCTTCTGCAGTCGGCCGATGAGTTGCCGCGTTTCTTCCGTCTGATACCAACCGCCCCACATATCAAACCACCACAGCGACGCATGGTTAATGAGTGCAAACGCCGCCTCGCGCTTGTTCCCCGCGTTGTCTTCCGCTTGGTTCTTCCACCTGTTCTCGCTTCCTGGCGATTGCGAAACGCAGTGCGTACGATGATCGATTTCGTGCAGGTAGCGCTTCCCGTAACGTAAGGCCGTGCCGTGAACCAGCTGCGGGCCGCTGCCACCTCCGATCATCCGATCATTATATGTGCCGGGACTGATAAAAAAGTCGATGTCGGGACTCGCAAAAACGCGCTCGTAGTCCAGATGCCCGAATGAGACGAGCTTGCTGTCGCTGACCAGATAATAGCCGAAAAACACACCGAGCTCTTTCTCTATACCAATCTTCGTCCGAGCCGCCTTTGCGAAATGCAAGACCGCCTCAGCGATCACCTCGTTGTGAAAGCGCCAGTACTGGATCTTGTCTGACTCCGTTGCCGGATCGTAAATCACATTCTCGTGCGCGGCTTTCATCAGCGCGCTTTCGGCGGGAACGTCCTCGCTGAACGCAAACCCGTTCTTTTTGCACCACGCTCGCCACGCCGAATTCTTTATCCTGCTGCTCTTTCCGCGGTCATATTCGTACCACTCTGAAGTACCTCCGCCAGAGAGAATGTACGCGTCTATCTTGTCGCCATATTTCTTCTCGGAATAAGCGATGAAGTCAAGCATCCACTCGGTCGTGATTTTGATCCACTGCGGATCCGAAGACGCATGCGAAATCACATCGAAGCTGTCATAGGCGAGCTTACGAGTCAGCCAGTACGGGGTGTTCAGATCGATCATGCAGAGAAACTTCGCCTGCGGATTTGCGGCGAGCAAATCCTCCACCTGCTTATCGTAAGCTGCGAAGTCGTATTTCTTGATCCCCTGCCAGATCAGCGGATATTTACAGTATTCGAACCCCGCCGAATTAATCGCATTTGCGGCAAAGAAGCAGCGCGAGTTAATCCCCAACTCCCCAAATTTGGCCGTCATTTCCAATTCTGGCCAGAACGAGCGGTAACACGTAAAAATCCGCTTGTCGACAGACTCCACCCGATTGGCCGTCGCTACCGGATCTTCTCCCAGTGAAGAGAGTGCGACACAGGCAAGAATCCCCCAGACGACTTTGATCAACATAGGCATCGCGCTCCCCGCATAAATACTCAAATGTCCCCTTCAAAGAAGATACCACTTACTATAAATCGGCAAGCGGATGTCTTCAATCCCGATTATCCGAACTCCATGCTCGATTTTACGAACGCGGCTAAAGCAACATTTTTCATACGGGGCTTGCCGCGACGTTCTTCCCCTTGTACCATGTGGCCATGGTTGAGAACCGGTCACAACACAAGAAGGTAACGCGACAGAAGATCCCTCAAGTCGCAATCTTGCTTGAGTCGTCCCACGAGGTTTCGCGCGGCATGTTGCGCGGCATCCTCGATTACGTCAGACTCTACGGGCCGTGGGCCTTGCACCTGGATTCCGGCGGTGCCAGCGACCAGCGCCTTCCCGACCTGAAGGCTTGGCACGGCTCCGGCATCATCGCCCGTATCCCCAGCAACCAAGTTGCCGCCGAGATCGTCGCGGCGCACCTTCCAACCGTCCTGATTGACCCGGTCGACGCCTATCTTGAATCCAAGCACCCGCTTTCCCGCTGCTGCCGCGTGACGTGCGAATCGGGTGCCGTAGCCCAGCGCGCTGCCGACTACTACCTCGCAAACGGCTTCACAAACTTCGCGTTCGTGGGTGAACCCAGCGGCATCAACTGGTCGCTTTGGCGTCAGGAAGCGTATGTCCGCCGCCTCGGCGACGCGGGGCACACCTGCTTCGTTTATCAGCCACCCGCTGCGGAAGCGAAAAACGAATGGGAGATCGAGCGAAAACACATGTGCCGCTGGCTCACCAGACTGCCGAAACCGCTGGCTGTTTTCGCCGCCAACGATGCGCGAGGTCGCCAAGTGCTCAACGCTTGCATGGCCGCCAATCTTCCTGTGCCTTACGAGGTGGCCGTGCTCGCCGTCAATAATGACGTGATGATCTGCGAGACCAGCCTGCCGCCCCTTTCCAGCATCGCCGTGGAAATGGAGCAAGCTGGCTATGCGGCCGCTGAGCTGCTAGACCAACTCATGCGGAAAACACTGAAAAAGCAAAGATGCGTGACGTTCGCTCCCCGTGAGGTCGTGGCCCGAGCATCGACGCAGCGCCTGCAGGTCAACGACCGACTCGTGATTCAGGCGTTGGAGTATATCCGCATTAACGCTGGCCTAAATATCCGCGTTTCGGATGTGGCATGCCACACGGGGGTAACCCAGCGGTGGGTCGAAAAAAGGTTCGCGCAAACGCTCGGACGCTCGGTCATGGATGAGATCCAGCGCGTACGCATGGACACGGTTCGCTCGCTCGTCGCAGAAACCGCGATCCCGTTTACCATGATCGCCAAACGATGCGGCTTTACCGGCGCCAACCATCTCGGCGTACTTTTCCGCAAATCCTTCGGCACCACCATGGGCGAGTTTCGCAGCCAATCCGAGAAATAACGCAGACCGCGTCCGGGCCAATCCCACTACTTCGCGTCGAAAACCCGCACGAAGTCAACGATGAAGCAGTCCGGCAACACAGCCTTGAATAACGCCGGAACGGGCTTGCCGTTCCAGCCAGCCGGGTCTTTCGACTCCAGCCCGCCGCGGTTGGCAGACTTGTGGTAACCGTGGCACTCGGTCGAAACCAGGATGAACTGCTCGACCTCGGAGACGGGGCACTCGGGTGCCATCTGCTTCCCCACCATTTTGCCGTCAGCGTAAAAGATGTAACCCTCCGGCGACCAATCCACGCCGTAGTCGTGCCAGCCATCCGCTGTTTCCTCATACGGGAACCAGAAATGGCCGAACCACTTGTTCTCCTTGCCATAACCACCCCAGCCGCTGCCGCAGCCGATCGTCCCCTCGGTGTGCTGACGATAGTTTTCCATGATGTCGCACTCGACCCCGCAGTACTTCGGGCTGGGGTGGGCGCCAATGGAGGGCGACTGCAACCAGAACGCCGCATGCCAGCCGTCGTTCTTAGGAAGCTTGCACCGAATTTCATAGTAGCCGAACAGGTGCATGAATTTCGCCGGCTTCTTCGAACCGAAGGGCCAGATGCCCTTCGCGTCCGCATCGCGTGGCAGATCAAAGGTCAGCGACCCCGTTTGCAAGTGCCCCGAGTAGAAGTCGCCGCCCTTGCGGATGAGACTGATCTTGAGGTGGCCGTCGCCGTCCAGCTCAACGCCTTCCTGAGTAAAAGTGGGCGATGGGTAGCCCCAGTAGTGCAGGCGGTAGTTCCACTTCGACTCGTCCAGCTTCGTACCGTCGAACTCGTCGTTCCAGATCATTTTCCATTTTTTAGCGGCAGGAAGAAGGCTGGGCGCTTGTCCAGCAACAGGTTCTATCTTATCGATCGGCACTTCAGTGAGGGTAACCGGAGGCTTCGACGGCGTCTGGCCCATCACCCAGCACGGAAGCAGCAGCACTGCAATTTCAAAACTCTTCAGCATGATCGACAGGATTCTTCCTTCCTTGATCCGAACCGATCCAATAATCTTGTCTGGAGAGCGCTCAGGCTGTGGTGCAGGCTTGACCCCGCGCCATAACTCTTTTCCAATCGCCTGCGCAAACCCAGCGGAGATGGGGCGCCCCGAGGCTGCGAACCCGATCACTTTCCCGCACCCTTGAGCAGCTCAACCTGTGCGCGCTCCGCCAGCATCATCGGGCTGTCCCACACCGGAAGCCGAGTGAACGTGGTATTCCCCCCTTCAGTCTTCCACCGCGTCTTATCGAGATCGAAGACTTTACCCGTAATCATTTCCACATAGACCGGATCTTTGAATACCACGCCGCTGATAATCAGATCGACCGGCTCCCAAACCAGTTCGTCGCCAGGCACCTTGTCGCTGAACCACACCAGCGACACCGGTGTTCCTGCCTTATCGAAACCGGCCGCCGTCAGTTTTCGCTTCGACGTGGACTCGACCGTCAACAGGCCGACCGGCTTCACCGCGTCGTCGAAGAAGCTCATCATGTGCTGCACGGCGTAGAAGGTCGGGCGCTTGTAGATGAACTGCAGCAGAAGGTTCGAGCGGATCATGCCGAACGATTGCTGCATATTGGTGTACTTGAGGTCAATGATTGTGAACACGTTTGACGGAATATTGCGCACCTTGTCACCGGCCATGCGTCGCAGATTCCACTTGGCCTGACTGTACTCCGTCCACGGATAATTCGCCAACGCGTGCGTCCACTCAAGAATCGATGGGCATCCGACCTCACCCTGATACAGCCTGTACTTGGGATTGTAAACAGCCAACTCCTTCTGCCACCGATCAACCCACGCATAGGAGGTGTCGGGATTCGCGTCGTACGGGTGGTACGCCCAAAAATTGATTAAATCCAACTTACTCGCCGCCTTCAGCGCCTCCAGCACCTCTTTCCGATCCTGATCGGTGATGGCCGTAACGAGGATCACCGCGTCGGGCTGTATCCGCTTAATCAGATCCGCCGTTTTCAAGACCATGACGGCGTAGTCCTTGCCCTGCCCGAACGGCTCGTTCCAAATCTCCCACTCGTTGACCGAAGCCTTGTAGCGCGTGACCACCGTCTCGACATACTTCAGCCAAGCGGCGAAGGCCTCCTCCGAGCGGACGACCGGAGCGAGCCCCGACCCCAGATTGATCGTCGAGCCGAAAATCGGGTTGCCGTAGCACAAGCAAATCCAAGGTCGCACACTCTGTTCCGTCAAGCCCTTGACATGTTCGTCAAGCCAAGCGAAGCCGTACTTGCCCTTCTCCTTTTCCGTCTTCGCCCAGCCGCTCTGCAACCGCGCATGTTTAGCCCCCAACTCACCCACATAGTCCTTGTAAACGCTGAACTTGGCGTAATCACGGTCCAGCGTTTCGCACCCGATTGACCAGAGCGAAGACTGAATGTCCTTCGAATGCCGCGTGGCGATCAACCCGACCTGCTTCAGTTCAGGCCCCGATGCCTTCAATTTATCCCACGTAATGCAAGGATATGCCTTGGCTTTATTTTGTCCCTGCGCAAGCGTACAAACCGACAAACCGTACAAAAGAGCAATGGCCATTTTCTTCATGACAATCTCCGATTACGAATGTTGCACTCACTACCAGCAGGCAGGTTGCATCGGCGCTGCACGTGCGTGACACCTTCCCCCAAGGTGTCGGCCCGCAACAACCTTCAAACGCCAATGGATGACATCGTAGACCAAGGATTCAGAAGTCCGCAATCGTGATTATGCGAACTCGGACCTCTATTTTGCGAACAGCCCGCCTTGTATCCAAGCTGCTCTTTCCGCCGTTAGGAGGCCAACCCTTTTGCAGCACGCGTTACGGCTTCACATAGGTCAGATTGGTGCAGACCAGATTCACGGCATGAAGAACAGGCCACACCGCGCGCTCGCTACTCGCATAGACACCCATTTGCTCCAACGGTAGCGGTCTTATGCCCTGCTTGAAGGCAGGCGATTCCGGCTTCATCCGATAGTCGCCTTTCGCAGGGTCCACGAAAAGAGGATCAATCCCGGCGATGTTGTTCTCCACGACGACCCAGGAGTTTGTGGTGCGCGGATAATTTTTGGCGTGCACCATCCATTCCTGCGATCCGCCCCAGATCACGTTGCGCTCGACCCGCGTCCGCGTTTCGGGGGCCCGGAGCGTTTTGTCCCGGACCGCGTTACGCAGCAGCGCCAGTTGGGGATAACGCTCTTTCCACGGCGGCGCATCGACCGGCAAGACGAAAAGTTGCTCAGGCATCTGGGCATGGACGCCTTTGGGAGGCGTAACAGAGGCAGGGGTTTCATACGTCTGCCAACCCGAGATGGCGGGATAGCACTCCACAAAGACGTTGTTGTCGACCACATTGTCAACGGCCGACAGCGAGATGCCCTCGGCGACCCGCACAATCAGGTTACTGGTCATACGCATGCCTGCCGCACCGTCGTCCAACATGATCGCGCGGTTGCGTTGCGAACGGGGATTATAGATGTCGTGAATATAATTACCACTCAGCACATTGCCGACCAGCGTCCAGTTACGCCCCGTGTAGAAAGCACCCATTTCCCCCGAGGTCAAGCACACGCTGTGGACTTCGTTGTATTCCATCACATTTTCGCGTCCGCCGAACAGCACGGCCACGTGAGGCCCATCGTGAATCAGATTATGCGAGACTCGGTGCCCGCACCCGCCGATTTGGATCGCAGCCCCATAGGTCATACTGAACCGAGCGTAGTCATGGATATGGTTGTTGTCGAACACGTGCCCACAGTGTTCGAGAGTCCGTTCATCGCCGGCCCACGATGCGATACCCCCATCACCCAACCGGACCATCTCGCACCCCGCGATCCGATGATCCTTGCCGTCGCGGATCGTCACCGCCTTGTGTCCGACGTTCCGCAACGTGCATCCCGACACCGTTACGGCTTCACCCTTGTTGATCTGGATCGCCGCACCGCGACAGTTTTCGAACGTCAGCCCGCGGAACTGCACATGTGAAACGTTATCCAACTGCAGCAGCCGAACACCGACCGACACCTCCGCACGAGCATTCGCAGGCTTCTCGGGCGGCCAGAAGAAGAGCTTGCCGCTCAGACGATCCATATAATATTCGCCGGGTGCATCCAACTCGCAAAGCAGGTTGTAACCGAACCAAAAACCACCCTTACGGAACCCGTAATTGCTGCCCGGCTTTTTCTGCGTGATCGTTTTCGTCGCAGGGTCGATCCTGTCGAAGGCGATGGCACACGCCGCCCAGTCGTGAGCCCAATAGCCTTGACCACGGGGGTCGGCCTCGTTAACCCACCGCGACGGATTTTCTTCGGCATACGTGAAGGTGTTGCCCTCCCGCCCACCCGGCAACTCCACGATGGTGACATAACCCTTGTTCGGCCAGCGAGCCAGCGTCATCACCTCATCGCCATAAATCAATTGGAGGCCCGAGGCCGGGGCCGCCGAGGACCCTGTCGGCTCAACGCCGTAATCGTAAAGTCCCTGGGCCGGCAGAGAAATGACCTTGACCTTGCCGCGCGCAACTTCCGGCAACCGACACAGCGTGTTCGAATCGGAGAGCGTCTGCATCTGCCACAGCGTCACTCCGCCCGTGACCCGCACCTGCGCGTTCGGCGCGGCCTTGAAAACGACCGGAGCAGCCGCCGTGCCCGAATCCTCTTGCGTGAAGAGGACCGGCAACACCTGCTCATATCGTCCGCTCTGAAATTGTACGACAACCTCGCCTTGGGACAAGCGTCCCCCGGCGCGCAGCCGCCGCAGCTCATCACGGGCACCTCCCATCGAGGCCAACGGCCCGTCGGTCTTTGCCGCATTCGGCGCAGACAACGTTCCGCTCCACGTGTCACGCCCCTGCGTGGACACATACAGCGTAACGCCAGCCGCGAGGGCCGCACCGACGTTCATTCCCCAGCATATACCCGCCACGCAAAGCGCAACTTTCATGAAAACCGTCCCTCTTTCGACTTTCCTCGTACCCGCCGCCAAAAACCAACAGCAAACGAATCGCAGCATGGCTTTTACACTTTTCCGTTATGGTTTCCGCCCGAAAAGACGCTCGACCTTCAGTGCCGCAAAAGCCGTTTCCAATGAATCTAACCCTTGTGAATCAAGTCCAAGCTCAAACGGCACCAGCATTGGCACTTCCTTCGTCCAAAGATAAGGAAAGACCGCATAGGTCGGAAGATATGCGATCTCGGGAGCGGCCTTCGGCCAAGCGCCGCCGACCAGCAACGGATTCTCACCATCGTACACAATCGCCAGCGGAGAGATCGATGCCGTCGACGCGGGTTTGAAAATCGTGATATTGCTCGGGATATGCCAGCCGGCGTTGAAGTTCGGCGAGCGCTCCACCTTACGGACCGCGTGGTCTCCGACCTTCAAGGTCAGCGTCGCGTAGGCGTTCGTGCTGACTGGCAGTCGCGTGAAAGAGTACCAGTACCCCTTGCCGACATCCGCACAATAGGCGGCCTCCTTCGGGAAATCGCACAAAATCCGTTCCGGCAAACTGCCGCCGATCCAGAGGATCTTGCCCCCGGCTTTTCGATAGTTAACCAACTGCTCCGTCAGTTTCTTCGGCTGGAGGGTATAATACCCGCTGACCTTCTGCGCGAAGACAATCAGAACCGGCACTTTCGCGGCCGGAATCCCGTCGGCCATGAAGGTGCGGACATCCACCAGCGCGGCGTTCCGCCCCTGCCTCCGCAGGACGGTCACCGTCTGCGCCGCCAGCACACGGTCATTGAAACCGAACAGGCCCTGTTCCATCCGCCAGGTCGGTTCAGAAACCACGCCCAGATACGGGGCTTCCGGCTTCAACGGCAACACCAGCCCCTTGACCAGCGAATCGTCCCCATAGTTGCGGGAGTGCACAAAGGCCTCAAAGGCCGCCTGATAACGCCGGGACACGGCAGCCGCCACTTCGGGAAAGCTGCCCGCCTTGGCCAAGCGCTCAGCCGCCTGAAAATCGCGCAGCAGCCGTTCCACGGCCCAGCAGCCCAGCACAGACAGGCTCTCCGCAAGCGATTTCCCGGTCTCCGGATTCTTCGTGTCTGTCCAGTCGGCCGCGTCTCGCACAATGGGAACACCATAGGGGGCACACGCTCCAACACCTTGAAGCCCCGCCAGCATCACATCCAGCACCGCGTCTTCCGCGCCCTTGCCGGAATCGGCTGACACGACCTTGGCGAGATTCTTTTCCCAGATGGCCTTTGCCGCAGGTTCGGTCTCGACCCAGCCCAAATCCAGACAGGGCTGCATCTTGCCCAGCGACATGCCGTTGGACAACCGGAGGTCCCAGTCTTTGTCGCCCCAGCAGTAGGTGGCCAAATGCGCGATCGGGTCATGGTTGCAGGCGACCATGTCCGCAGTCGAATGCGATAGCGCGCCCAGCCACAGCAGCGTGCTCTCGGGACGGTTCTCACGCAGGGCGCGGACAAGCAATGTGAACGCCATGCCGCGGCCCTCGTCGGAGTGGAATTGGCCGCTGTTCGCCATCTTTTTGCCGGCCAGATACGCCAGTTCCTCGGGCGTGATCCGTTTGTCCTCCTCAAACTTGCGGCGGGCATCGGGGTAGTGGTTGTCCACGCAGAACCGCCGCAACACTTCGCCTTGCAGTTTGGTATGCCAGGGCTCCGGCAACCGCGCGGCCACGGCACTCCCCACAACGTCATGGCCCCTCCCCCAGCCGAAAGCCAGCAGCGGCAGAATCAGCACCGTGCCGAAAATACAAAGCCCCTTAATCATATGATCCCCTTCTCCCCACTCACCACTCCCCACTCACGACTCACCACTCCCCCTTACCGGCCTTCCTTACCATATTTAGCGATCCACGCACGCGCGTAATCCACAGCCACGAGGCCTTTGTTGCAGAGCGGCGTGCAGTGGAAGATCAACCCCTCGATTTGACCTTCCTTGTATAGCTTATAGGCATACTCAAGTTGTTTGACCATAAAGTCCAGTTCCAGTTCTTTCTTTCCACCGAAATCCCACATGTAAATACCCAGGAGCGTCGGTTTATCAGGAACCAGAGAGCGGTATTTCTTGAAATTCTCATCGATCTTCTGAATGTCCGCGCCGGTCCAGATCCAGAGCGAAACCACATCGGCATAGTTGATGAAGGGCTGTATCCCCGGATGCAACAGATGGGTGTACAAAACGACCGACAGGTCAAGCCGACGCGTATAGGCGAGCGTCTCCTCATGCAGGAGCCGCATCTCCTCCAGGGACAGAGACGCCGGAGACGTGTCGGATTCCGTTTTCGGCTTACCGTGGAAAAAGTCATCAAGATAATAACCGGTCAGATTCGGCATCGTGTCCCGCAAACCGAACACGTAATTCTTCATTTCATAATACGACTTATTGGAGCCCAGGGACAGGTTCCAGGCGATCCGCTTCACCTCCTTGAACTGCTCACGGTACACTTCATCCGGGGTTCCGCCGCGGATCACACACACGTTCGGAATTCCCATGGATTTAATGCCGTCAGCCATACTGATCGGCGCGCTCAAAGGAATGTTATAAACGCCTTTGGGGCCATCATAAGCACCGGAGTCATGGCCCCACATCCAGAGGCGGTCCCTCAGGTTGTTCTCATAGGCGGGATACTGGACCTTCACGCCACGGGACAACGAACCGCAAGACGAACACAGACCCGCTCCGATGAGCGACGAGGTCTGTTTCAGAAACACACGTCGATTCAACATATGCAACCTGCCTTTCGGTTGGATCCAATTGGCGCATCCAATAAGGTCAGGGCCAAAACGTGCCAGTGAGAGAAACCTGCAAAAGGCGGAAACGACCAATAAACAACAAAAACGGCGCTTTTGCGGGAATTTTGATGGCGCCCCTGGCAGGACTTGAACCTGCGACCCACGGATTAGAAATCCGTTGCTCTATCCAACTGAGCTACAGGGGCAAACAAAGTGACAACTCGCTTATGCCCAGAACATTACAGCGCTCGGATCTGTATTTATATCAAAAGCCTTGTCGGTAACGCAATCACTTTTGCACACACTTTCGACTCAAGGGCACATCCGATTCATTGACGGGCACGAACAAACGACCGCTTTGAGGGTTTGGGCTGAAAGGAGGCGGTATGAGCAAGGAAACGAACATATCGGTGAGAAGGGACGAGACACAGGGCACGGAGGGAGGCGTAAATGAATAGGACTGGCACCCGTCAAATATTTCCGGTTCTTCGCCCCGAAGCGGCTCGCCAACGCGCGTCCTTTCCGGTAAGATTTCTCACATTATGTCAGCACATCTCCACATCCCCGGTTTCATCGACGTGCAGGTCAACGGCTTCATGGGAGTCGACTTCAACAGCGACGCGCTTACCGAAGAGGCTTTCTTGCAGGCGGGTCACGCCCTGATCGCGCGCGGCACCGCCGCCTTCCTGCCCACACTCATCACCGGCCCGGAGGCGCGTTTGCACCGAAACCTCACGCTGATCACACACGCGCTCAAAAAGGACACCACGCTCGCCCGCCATGTAATGGGATTCCATCTGGAGGGTCCGTTTATCTCCAAGGCGCCGGGAGCCGTCGGCGCTCACGACCCGACGGCGGTCCACGCCCCCGACGTCGCGTTCTTCGAGCGACTCTATGCCTGGTCGGAAGGCCGGCTGCGCCTGCTCACCCTCGCCGCGGAGCTTCCCGGCGCGGCAGAGCTCGCGCGTCACGCATGCGCCCGCGGCGTTGCGGTCTCCTGCGGCCACCAGTTGGCGGACAGCGCCGATCTCGCGCGCCTGGTTGAGGCGGGAGCCACCGCACTCACGCACCTGGGCAACGGCATGCCCAACCTTGTCCACCGCCATAACAACCCGCTGCTCGCGGGCCTTGCCGAGGAGCGCCTCAAAATCCTCTTCATTCCCGACGGTCACCACCTGCCGGCACACGTGCTCAAAATCTTCGCGCGCGCCGCCAGCCCTGACCGCCTGATCGCCACCACGGACGCCTCTTCCGCAGCCGGCCTGCCGCCCGGCACCTACAGCGTGCTCGGCAACCGCGCGGTGCTGGAGCCGAGCGGGCTCCTGCACAACCCGGAGAAACAGTGCCTGGTGGGCTCCTCCGCCACGCTCCTCGCCTGCATGAACGTGCTGCACGGTCTCGGGCTGTTTACGCTGGAAGAGCTCCTGAGCATCGGATTCCGCAACCCGCTGGCGCTCATCGGCGCCGCTGCGCAAAACATCCCGACCTGCCAATACGGCATCGCTTTTTCGCCTGCCGCCGGCTTCACGCTCCTGTAACGCGTAAATCCATACTCGAAAACCGGCCAAGGCTTTGCTATGGTGTGGGCCGTTTTTTATGCGTTACAGCCTTCAATACGTCTTCGAATACGCCGCCTTGCGCATCCTGGCGGCACTCATGAACCTGTTGCCCTACCGGGCGGCACTCGCTTTCGCCTGGGCCATCGCCGCGGTCACTTTCCACCTCATCCGCTTTCGCCGGCGCGAAACGTTACGCCGCATCCGCGAGGTGTTCGGCGAGGACCAGCCCCTGCGCGACGCGAAGCGTATCGCCTGGCTCTCGATGCGCAACATGGCCTTCAACATGGTCGAGATGATGCGCGCCCCCTCCATCGACCTTCCCTGGATCGACCGCCACATCCCCGACTTCAAGGATCACATCGCCGACGTCAAGGAGCTGATCGACAAGCACGGCGGCGCGGTCATCACCGTGCCCCACATGGGCAACTGGGATCTCGCTGGCTGGGCGTGCCACCGGTACGGCATCCGCATGTTCAGCATCGCCGCCAAGCAGAAAAACCCGCTGGTCAACGCCTGGATCAACCGCCAGCGCGAATGCGGCATGACCATTCTGGAGCGCGGCGGCGGCACGCTGAAACAGATCATCAAACTGTTGCGTGGCGGCAACGTGCTCGCCATCCTGCCGGACGTGCGGGTCTACACGCCCGATCTCAAAATCCCATTCCTCGGCAGCACCGCCAACTTCGGGCGCGGCATGGCCCTGTTCGCCATCACCGCCAACGTGCCGATCATCCCCGCCATTCTGCGGCGCGAAGGCTGGTGCCGCCACGGATTCGACCACCTGCCCGCCATCCTCCCCGACCCCTCGCTCGACAGGGAGCAGGACGCGCGGCGCATCACCGGACAGGTGATCGCCCAGGTGGACGCCGCCATACGCCAATCGCCTGAACAGTGGTTCTGGTACAACAAGCGCTGGGTGCTCGCGCCCGTGCGCGAAACCCCCAACAGCAAAGACGCCTCCCCGCGGGCGTCCGCAGGATCGCGGGAGACCGCCCCTGCCCAACCGACTTGAAAGGAACAGCACACCTATGATCCGGGTCAACGAAAACTACGGCAAACTCCAATCCTCCTACCTCTTCTCCGAAATCGCCAAGCGCGTCAAGGCGTACCAGGCGGAGAACCCCGACAAGAAGGTCATCCGCCTCGGCATCGGTGATGTCACCGAGCCTCTGCCGCCGGCCTGCATCGAAGCGATGCACAAGGCCGTCGACGAGATGGCCTCGCGCGCCACCTTCCGCGGCTACGGACCGGAGCAGGGCTACGACTTCCTGCGCGAGACCATCGCCCGGAACGACTACCAGTCGCGCGGCGCGGCGATCGAGCCCGACGAGATTTTCGTGAGCGACGGTTCCAAGTGCGATACCGCCAACATTCAGGAGCTGTTCGCCGACCGGCTGACCATCGCGATTCCCGATCCGGTCTATCCGGTCTATGTGGACACCAACGTCATGGCCGGCCGCACCGGCAAAGTCAGCAAAGGCCGCTACAAGGGGCTTGTCTACCTCGACAGCAACGAAGCGAATGGCTTCGTTCCGGCGCTGCCCGAAAAGCCCGTGGACATCGTGTACCTCTGTTTCCCGAACAACCCGACCGGCGCCACGGCCACCCGCGAGCAGCTCGCGGCGTGGGTGCGCTACGCGCGGGAAAACAAGACGCTGATTCTCTTCGACGCCGCCTACGAGGCCTTCATCCGCGACCCCGCGCTGCCCCACAGCATCTACGAGATTGAGGGCGCGCGTGATGTGGCCATCGAGTTCCGAAGCTATTCCAAGACCGCAGGCTTCACAGGCACACGCTGCGCCTTCACGGTCGTGCCGAAGACGCTGATGGGCTTCACCAAAAAGGGCGAGCCCGTGCCGCTGCACCCCATGTGGAACCGCCGCCACACAACCAAGTTCAACGGCGTCTCCTACCCCATCCAGCGTGCGGCCGAAGCGGTCTACTCCGAAGCCGGCAAGGCGCAAACCAAGGCGCTCATCGACTTCTACCTCGGCAACGCCGCGCGGATCCGCGGCACGCTTTCCGAGCTCGGCTACTCCATGACCGGCGGCGAGAACAGCCCCTACATCTGGGTCAACGTCGGCAAGGACTCGTGGAAATTCTTCGACAAGCTGCTGAAGCGCGCGCAGGTGGTTACCACCCCGGGCGCGGGGTTCGGCCGCTGCGGCCAGGGCTTCATCCGCATCAGCGCCTTCAACAGCCGCGAGAATGTGGAAGAAGCGATGCGGCGCCTGCGCAAAGTCTTAAAGTAGAACCATGCGTTGTCTCCATTCCATACTCGTTCTGTCCGCCGCGCTGATGGCGCGGTCGGAGAACGTGTACCCGAAGCCGGGCTGGCAGGACGTCCCGGACCCGCTCGCCAGCCCGCATGCCGTGCAGGGAGGCACCCTGCGCTTCGCCGCGTTCCAGCCGCCCAAGAGTCTCAACTCCTACATCGACAACAACACCTACACACGCCAGATCTTCGGCATGATGTACGAGACGCTACTGGGCGTCGATCCCGTCACGACGGAATTCACCCCCTACCTCGCGCGGCGCTGGACCATCTCCGACGATAAGCTCACCTACACCTTCGAAATCGACCCCGCCGCCCAGTGGAGCGACGGCCAACCGGTTACGGCCGAGGATGTGAAGTGGACCTTCGACCAGGTGATGGATCCCAAAAACGCCACCGGCGCATCAAAGGTGATGCTCGGCGTTTTCGACACCCCCGAGCTTGTCGGCCCGCGCACCATCCGGTTTCACGCGAAGGAAAGCCACTGGCGGAACCTGAGCGCGCTCGGGATGTTTGAGATCATGCCCCGTCACGCTTTCGCGGGTCAGGACTTCAACCGGCTCGATTTCGACAGGCCCGTGGTTTCGGGACCTTACGTGCTGAGCTCGGTCAAGGAACAGATCGAGATCCGCATGGGCCGCCGCCCCGGGTGGTGGGCCGCCGCGCGTCCCTCCATGCGCAACACGATGAACTTCGACACCCTCGTCTTTCGCTATTACTCCAGCAACGAAAACGCCTTCGAAGCCTTCAAAAAAGGGCAGGTGGACGTTTACGCCGTCTACACCGCACGCATTTGGGCCAACGAGACCATCGGCGAAAAATTCGACAAAAACTGGATCGTCAAACGCCGCGTGCGGAACCACAACCCCATCGGCTTCCAGGGTTTCGCCATGAACATGCGCCGGCCGCCTTTCGACGACCTGCGCGTACGCAAGGCGATCGCCCACCTGGTCGACCGCGAGACCATGAACAAGACCATGATGTTCAGCGCCTACTTCCTCCATCGCTCTTACTTCGAGGATCTCTACGACACCGCGCACCGCTGCGAGAACGAGACCTTCCCCTTCAACATCGCCAATGCCAAAGCACTGTTGCGCGATGCCGGCTACATGCCCAACCCGCAGACTGGCATCCTGGAAAAAGAGGGCCGCCCGCTGGCGTTCAGCTTCCTGACACGCGACGGCGGCTCCGACAAATTCCTCGCCCTCTGCTCCACGGCCTTCACGGAGGCGGGCATCGGCATGAAGATCGATCGCAAAGACTTCGCCTCGTGGATGCGCGACATGGACGCGTACAACTTCGACATGACGTGGGCCTCGTGGGGCGGCTCGCTTTTCCGCGACCCTGAAAGCATGTTCCTCTCGAGCGAGGCGGACCGCCCGTCCGGCAACAACCTCACGGGCTTCAAGAACGCGCGCGTCGACGCCCTGATCGAAAAACAGAAGACCGTGTTCAGCATCACGGAACGCAACGACATCTGTCGCGAGATCGACGGGCTCGTGGCCGCCGCCGTCCCGTATGTCCTGCTCTGGAACACCGACGTCACGCGGCTGCTCTACTGGGACACCTTCGGCATGCCCGACACGGTACTCTCGAAATTCGGCGACGAGCGTTCGCTGCTCGGCTACTGGTGGTACGACGCGGACTCCGCCTCCGAACTCAAGGCCGCGCTGGCCACCCGCGACATGCTGCCGCACCCCCCGGTCCTTGTCGATTTCGACAAGATCTTCACCCCCCGCGCTCCCTGATTCTCAATCTCCCGACCTTTCCTTACTCGCCATTCACTCTTAACTCCTAACTCCACGTTCCCGAAGGGCCTCCCATGTTTCCCATCAAGCTTGACCGTTCACTCATCGTCTTCGACATTGAAGCCACCGGCATCAGCGCTCGCGCGGACCGCATCATCGAGCTCGCCGCCATCCGCATCGATCCGGACGGCACCGAAACGAAAGGCTACTGGCTGGTCAACCCGGGCGTGCCGATTCCGGTCGAAACCACCGCGATCCACGGCATCACCGACGAGGTCGTGCGCGACCAGCCGACCTTCAAAGAGAAGGCGCTGGAGATTTTCACCTTTTTCGGCGATTCCGACCTCGCGGGATTCAACGCCGGACGCTTCGACATCCCGATGCTGGCCGAAGAGTTCACACGCGCCGGCATCCCTTTTGATCCCGACCGCCGCCGCCTCCTCGACGCCCAACGCATCTTCCACACGAAAGAGCCGCGTGACCTGTCCGCCGCCCTCAAGTTTTACTGCGAACGCACGCACGCGGACGCGCACGGCGCCGAAGCCGATGTGCGCGCCACGCTCGACGTGATCCTCGGCCAGTTCAAACGCTATCCCGACCTGCCCCGGGACATCGAAACGCTCGACCGTACCTTCAACCCCATCGACCCGTTCAACGCCGACCGCTCCGGCAGGCTGCGCTGGATAGACGGCGACATCGCCGTGAACTTCGGAAAGAAAAAGGGCGCCAAACTCAAGGACCTGGTCAAAGAGGACCCCGGCTTCCTTAAGTGGATCATCAAAAACGACTTTCCCCAGGACACGCGCACGCTCTGCGATAACGCCCTGAAAGGCATTTACCCCGCCCCCCCGCGCCTCAAGGCCGACGCGGCCAACTCCTGACGTCCGGAAATCTCCGGCTTGCCCACCCCCGCGTTTTTTTATTACACTATAAGGACATAAACAAAGGAACCGATTTATGAAACGCATTATCAACTGCCCGAAGTGTGAAGCGAAATTGGCCGTCTTCGACATTGGCAAACCCATCAACCAAAAATGCCCCAAGTGCGGGAATGCTTTTGTTGTAGAATCCGAAGAGAAGAAGATGGAAGAGGTCAAGCCCTTACCGGCGGAAGCGGCCAAAGAACAGCCGGCTTCCGCGCCCGATGCGACGGCCGCAGCCGCACCTGCTCCGGCCAAAGACGAGACGCCGCCTTCCAAGAAAGAGGGAAAGAAAAAGACCGCGCCACTTCCAGAAACGGCTGCGGCGACTCCCGCAGCACCAGCCGTCACGCCTGCCCCGACCGCCGAGGAGAAGAAAGAGGCCGCGCCAGCCGCCGCAGTGGCTCCCGCCGACGACAAAAAGGAGGCCGCGCCCAAAGAGATCAAAGTTAAAAAGCCCGAGGAGAGCCCGGCTTTCTCGGCAAAAGCCCGCACGCCGGTCAAATCCGCCCCGTCCCCGTCCGACACCTCGGCGACCTCCGAGCTGCCTGCGGCCGGCGGCCACTCGCCCCTGTTCAACGCGCTCGTCGTGGGCATGCTGCTGATCATCATCGTGCTGCAGGTCTTTGCCAAAATGCAGTCCAACAAACAATACGGCAAACTCATCGAACACCTGCAATTCATCGAAACCAAACTCGGCAAATAGCCGCATTCTGAACGACCGGGGAAACTCACGCTATGGATACCGCAGCCATCGAAGCCAAACTCAAAGAGATGATCGTCGAGCGCCTGTTCCTGAGCGTCGCGCCGCAAGACATCAAGACCGACGCCTCCCTCATCGACGCCTACGGCGTCGACTCCGTGTGCCTGCTCGAACTCGTGGTCGGTCTCGAAGAGGCCTTCGGGGTCGTGATCGAAGACGGCGACTTCGATGTACGCAACTTCATCTCCGTGGCCGCGCTGCGGAACTTTGTCCAGGCCCGCCTCTAACCCTGCTTGACGCGATCCGTGTTTTGGGGCAAGATATGCGGCCAATCGAAAAGGAAAACCTCTGATGAGCGAACAGATTAAAGCGAAACTGGAAGAGCTGCGCGGCATGCTGCAGGCGGATGGCGGCGACATGGAAGTGGTCTCAATCGAAGATAAAACCGTGACGCTGCGTTTGCGCGGGGCGTGCGGCTGTTGCCCCCATGCGACCATGACTTTGAAGCAAGGCATCGAGCGCATCCTTCGCGAATCCATCGACCCCGAGATCGTGGTCGAGCGCGTCATGTGATTTTTAGGTAATAGCGCATCTTTGGCTTTGACTTTACCCCAAGATCCGCTATTCTATGCGCCTGTTTTGCATCCCTGATTCGGAGCGTAGCGCAGCCTGGTAGCGCGTTTGGTTCGGGACCAAAAGGTCGAGGGTTCAACTCCCTCCGCTCCGACCAT
>JAEAMG010001302.1_pt1 | contig 20028 bp, 12 predicted proteins | sample 8958741 | NCBI WGS metagenome assembly JAEAMG01 (sample SAMN16933256, study PRJNA681125) | bioreactor sludge metagenome | isolation source: anaerobic bioreactor treating anionic surfactant - SDBS | place: India: Bengaluru | collected 2019-02-28 | reverse complement strand
ATACGCTTGCACCACGACAAAAAAATATGTGAATCTATTCTTGCGCCGTGACTAAATGACATAGTCCGGCAGCATACAAACAAAAATATAGTCGCCCAACCGTGTTCATTGCGACGATGTACAGGACGCAGTGATATCCGTTTTTTTGATACGCCGAAAGGTCTACTCCACCTGTCCCAGACTTTTGTAGGTGCGTACTACATCAGGAGCATCCAAAGACTATCTATTTGCACTTATGCGCATTATATAAAAAGTCATCCAGGTGGCTTTCTGTCTCAATGGTTTCATGTTTGTGCTGATATTCCCGACTGTTATCCCCTTTTTAAACTTCAAAGTGCTTGCCCACCTTGTGTTTGGCGAGAATCTTTCCGATTTAATGGCGATTTCCTGTTTGTCAAGTGGCTTCTAAATCCGGAGGTAACACTGATCAGCAATCCTATGCAAAGTGGCCCCAAGGGTCGCAAGTAGTTCATCACGCGTATGCTCTCTATCCTTTGCCAAAAATAGGTTGTAACAGACCCCAGCTTTTCGCCCGAATAATCATGACTGGTGAACTCCGCTAGGTTCACCTCACCAAAACGAAAGGGCTAAAACACTTGCGGCACAGTCAATTTGCAAATGGCACAAAAGCGCAATACGGAAATCCATATTACTTTCGGTTTAAAGCACTATAATATTGCCCCCGTACGTGTGAATATTGTACCCTATCCTGGTTTTAATACAGTGTATACCCCATCACGAGGGAAAAGGCTCCTTATGCGGAAAGACAAATTGTCACTGGTCATCCCGTTATACTGCAAGGGAGAACATTTCAGCAAAACGTTTGCGGTCATACAGGATACGGTTGAACACCTGCAGGAGGCCTGCCTGACAGGATGGGAGTGTGTCCTGGTGGATGACGGTTCCATGGATACCACGTGGCAATCTCTAAAGGCCCTGGTGCGGGACTATCCGGAAAAGTTGCACGCGCTGCGGTTCAGCCGGAACGTCGGCAAGGAAGCCGCCATCCGCGCCGGCTTGAAACATGCATCCGGCGACGTGGCAATCATCATGGACGGTAATCTGCAGCATCCCCCCTCACTTATGGAGAATATGGTCGGCCTCTGGGCGAACCATGATATTGATGTTGTGAATGCGGTACAGACTGAGCGGGGCCGGAAGCCTGTTCGCGTCGGTTCTATCTTGCTCGTCATTCTACAAAAGCGGTAATTGGTATGGAGATGCCAGGCGTTACAAACCGGGAAAGAACACCTCATTGGGTTATCAGGGGGATGGGGCAATTTCTGGTGTTTATGTTTCTTTTTGCATGTCTTCTCTGTGCCGCTTTACTTGTCTACAGTTATTTTTTGCTTCCTCCCTATTGGGATAAAACCTTCGGCCAGCTGGATGAGCGGTTCTATTTTGCGCCACAGGCATTCTTCCTGGATACCTCACTGCAAAACGGTGAATTTCCTCTTTGGAATCCTCTTGCCTATTGCGGCATGCCCTTTGCCGGAGATCCGCAGGCCAGTGCCTGTTACCCTCCTCAACTCATCCGTAGTTTTCTGACGCCCCCCTTCGATCCCCATGCAACAACTGTCAGTCTGCATGTGCTTCGCTTTCTGCACCTCTTGTTGGCTGGATTGGGCGTGCTATTCCTGGCGGGCTTGTATGGACTTAGCGTTCCTGCGCGCCTGGTGGGTGCTTTCGCATTCATGTTTAATGCTTTCAATATCATCTATTTTACGGAATTCTATGTTTATGCGCTGGTAATCGTATGGGCGCCCTGGGTACTTTGGGCGGCAAAAAGTACTTTCATAGCGCAACGGCTTTCTGTCCGAATCGCCTATGCATCCACCACGGTGCTTTTTTATGCCCTCAGTACATTAGCGGGGTTTCCCCAATTGAGTCTTTACCTGGGGCTGCTTCTTGGTTTCTACGGCCTGTTCGATTTTCTACTGAATCATAAATGGACGTTACAGCCGATGAATGCGCTGCGCGCAACAGTGCTTCTCGGGAAACGCATGACGCTGGTTGCAGTTATTACGACGTTAACCATACTTGCCGCTGCCGTACTTCTATTGCCCGCTGTTGAGTTGGGAAGTACAAGCGCGCGTGTCGTCTCAGCGGGTGTGGAAGTGGCCAGTGTTACCCAAAACTTCAACCCGCTGCACCTGCTGAAGTGCCTCCTCTTTTTTCCGGGGAACACGTGGCTGCCGCTGGGTCCCCGCGCCGTGGGTATTGGTTCGCTGTTGGCGGCCCTGGTCGCCATTGGACATCAAAAACGCCGGGATGTCGTAGTCTTCTTTATCCTGTACCTGATTCTGACCGACTGCACGCTGGGCCCGCCCTTTCCAATTGGCTGGCTGCTCCACCGGGTGGATATCCTGAATATTACCGTGTCGCCATGGCGCGCAGGTTCATTTGCCGCCCTCCCATTCGCGCTTCTTGCCGCCTTTGGCGTGGACGCTGCAGGATGCGCACCGGCCCGGTATTGGGCACGCGCGGTAAAAATGCTGATTCTGGCTGTCGCCGGCGGCGGCATGTTGTTTTTGTTGCGCGCCTGGCTTCTTGAAGATATCCTTCATCAAAAATGGTATTTCGTATGGCAGGTTCCCTTTGCCGCACTACTGGCCATGTGCCTGTTCTCCTGGCTGCCCCTGCCGCGCCTCGGGCGTTGGATAATCGCACTCCTGGTTGCTGCGGAGATTTTGCTGTGGAGTGCCCAAATGCTTCCCGCGTATGTCTCCAAGCGTGTGGCCATAACCTTAGACACGAATACTTTTGGCGAGCACCGACACATTTCCTGTTTAAACAGACGCCGTGCTGACGTGCGTCCCAATTGGAATATGTTCACGCTTGATTTCAGCATGGCTGGTTACAATCCTCTTTATGTGGGGAAGACACGGGAAACCCTGTGCAGAATTGGATACGAGAATTTTTACCGTGGTTATCTCAAGGGGGATGACGTGACAGTTGAAAACCAGCGGGGCAATCGGCTTGTGAAACGGTCCTTCTGGCTCGCCCGCCAATGGGTTTCGGGAAATCTGCCGGACAAAACCGAACTCTTTCCGGTATCGACAACAGTGTTTCTCGCCAATATGCCTGAACACTCTAATTTGCTTGTTCCACAAGTGGATCGCATGCGGCTTTCCGAAAGCGCCGTATCTGAAGAAGCGGAACGCATTGACTTGGGGGTGCCGGATGCCACAAAGGTGCGCACCCGAGGCAAGTCCCTGGAACTTACCTTGCCCGCTTATGATCAAAACTTCACCCATAGTGCGCTTCTTGTCGCCTACCGGGGCACCGGTGTGGTGGAATTTACACCGCAGTGCAAGGATGAAGAAGGGCGGGTACACTTGTTGCGACGCTGCCGCGCGGTACATACGCATGGCCAGGAACGATACCTTGAGATTCCGCTTCCCGACTGTAAGATAAATACCATTTCATTAATATGGCCTCGAACTGCCGCATCACAGATACAACTGACTCGGGTTTATGCCTTGAAAGACCGGGCGGATGAAGGAAACCGGATACTCATCGAAAAATATTCGGCCAATTCAGTGTCCCTGAAACTGAATGACCTTCCGGGACCTCGTATCCTTGTGTTTTTGGATTCCTGGTATCCGGGTTGGCGCGCTTGGGTGGATGGTAATGAAGTGCCCATATTGAAGGCAAACGATGCCTTCAAAGCGGTGGAGGTTCCTGCCGGAACACACCAAGTATACTTCAAGTACCAATCGCGCACGACAATTGCAGGGTTCTTTATTTCTGTTACTACTTTTCTGGGGCTTATAGCTGTTTTGATCGGTATGATGCTGCCGAGAAGATCGTCATACATACAAAAAACGAATATCAGCTTTGAATACCGGTTTTAGAGGAATGATACATGAAGAGCAGTATCAGCGGGGGGGAGTTAGCCGTACCTTATGACACAGGTTTACCTTCCACAAGGGGAGGATCTACCAGTGCCCGGGACCGGGTATATCCGGTATCTTTGCGCGGCACCGGTATAGCTCTGGTATTGTACATCATTGCCACGGCGCTGGTTTATGGTTTCTACCTGAAGCCCCCGCTCTGGGACAAGAACTTCGGGGTGGCGGATAATCGCCACTTTTTTGGTCCCAACACCTTTTACCTTGATTCTTCCATAAAATGCGGTGAGTATCCGTTATGGAATCCATTGGCCTACTGCGGCCTGCCGTTTTCTGCTGATGGTCAGACCAGTGCGTGTTATCCATTTCATCTTCTGCGCAGCGTGCTTACGCCCGCCTTTGACCCTTACACCAGCGCGGCCGGCATGCAGATTCTGATGGTCCTGCATGTGTTGTGGGCCGGCTTGGGCGCCTTTTTCCTGGCTCAATCTTACGGACTGAGTATCAGCGCTTCTATTGTGTCCGGGCTGGCTTTCATGTTCAGCCCGTACAGCATGATTTATTTCACCGATTATTATGTATATGCCATGACATTGACGTGGGCTGCCTGGATCCTGTGGGCGGTCAGGCGTACTCTATATGCAGACAATAGATATCAGCGACTTTGGAATGGAACATGGGCTGTCTTTTTCTTTTCCATGAGCACTCTGGGCGGATTCCCCCAGTTAAGCTTGTATATCGGCGTTATGGTAGCGTTGTTTGTCCTATTGGACACGGTCTTTCATTTTTCCTGCCGTCTATGCTTGCGCGCCATACGTAATGCCTTCAGGATGCTTGGGCTGCGTATCGTTTTTCTTGCGGTCCTTGCCGTATCCGTTGCTTTGGCTTCCGCCGTGCTTTTACTGCCTGAAATGGAAATGGGGTTATTGGGCGCCCGAACGATCGCCGGCGGATTGAATATGCCGAACTGGCCGCAGAATCTCGAGCCATTTCATCTAATTAAATGTCTTGTGGTGTTCCCCGGGAATACCTGGGGGCCTGAAGGGTGCCGTGCGGCGGGCATCGGGTCCCTATTGGCGGTCATTGCAGCCTTGTGTCATCGGCGCAGGCGGGAGGCGTTGGTATTTCTGGGGCTTTATCTCCTTATGACGGACTGCACGCTGGGTCCCCCCTATCCGTTGGGATGGTTGTTGCGAAAACTGGATTTCATGAATATTACCGTATCGCCTTGGAGAGCGGGGGATTTCTCTATTCTTGCCATCGGGCTGGTTGCGGGTTTTGGTATTGACGCGGCAGGGCGGATGCCCCGGTCCGTCTGGTGGCGTTCGCTCCGCACTGTCATCCTCTTCGCTGCCGCAGCAGGCATTTTCTTTGTCGTGGGCCATTGGCTGTCCAACGTGCCGCACCTCCTGTTCAACCCTTCCATCGTAGTTTGGGTGTTGCCTGCAATCACATGTTTGTTGTTGGTTGTATTTTCGTGGTGGAATGCGCCGCAGCTGGGTCGTGTCACCATTGCCATCCTGATAGGCTGCGAGATTGTGGCTTGGAGCGCCCAGACGTTGCCAAACGCCGTCAATCGGCATCATATTGCCAATAATCCAGACACCGCCGGGTTTGGTCAGGCGAATCATATTACCCTGTCCAATTATAGGCATGCCCATTCCCGCCCGAATCGCCAGATGTGGTTTCTGGACCATGCCGTCAACGGGTATAATCCTCTTTTCCTGGGTGCAACCAGCCAGGTGTTATGCAGTCCCGCCGACGACAGAGGATACTTCAGGCGCATTCATCTGCGCTATAAGGCCGTGACGGAGGACAACCTCCGGGGGACGTTGCTGGCCAAGCGATGCTTCTGGCTGACGCGCCAATGGGTCTCTGGAACGCTCCCCCCAAAGAATGAAGCCTTTCCGCCCACCACAACAGTATTTCTGCCAGAGGTACCTTCGGGCATGAGCCTGCCCGTGCCCGAAGTTGTCCGCAACCAGACGCTAAAAATTCCGGTATCAGAAATGACGACACGGGAGGACTTGGGTGATGCGAAAACCTTATCGGGCAGGGTAACGCGACACAGTGACAAGCAAACCCTTCAATTCCCCGAAATCCAACATCACTTCGTGCACACGGCGCTTTGCATCCGTTATCAGGCGACAGCACGTACGATGGTCTCCGCATCGTGTGTGGATGAAACAGGCGCCCACCGGTCGCTGAAAAGCAATGAAGTATCGATAACCTCCGGCGACGAGAATACCTTCTATGTGCCGTTGCCGGATTGTGATGCCTGCACCGTTACGCTTTCCTGGCCCGGAAACGCTGAAGCGAAATTCCAGCCGTTGGAGGCCTATATACTCAAGGATAGCGCTGACGAGAACGTCCATATCCTCATAAATAACCGTACGCCGAATACCGTCAACGTGACTCTCAAGGACTTGCCCGGGGCGCGTGTACTTGTCTTCATGGACTCCTGGTATCCGGGTTGGCGCGCCTGGTTGGATGGAAATGAAGTGCCAATATTAAAGGCAAACGATGCCTTCAAAGCCATTATTGTTCCCGCAGGTACGCATGCCATACGATTTGCATTTCGGCCGGTGTTCTTTTATATTGGACTCATTACTTCTCTTGCCACCTTTTCCGGGCTTCTCGGCTTATTGATTGGAACTGTGATTATAAGTCGTAAAAAAAAGATACCTTTTCTTATCTTGAAGGGACCGCAAAAGTCAACAATGCAGAACGAAACACCCTTAAGACAGCCGGAGCACATGGACCAACAACATACCTTGAAACATAAAAAATTCTTTGTATTCACTCTTGTCTTGCTTGTTATTGGGTTGGCCATTCTTGTCGGTGCCGTCTTAATTGAAAACCCGCAATATGCCCTATCCAGCCTTTCTATGGACGATAGCGATCCCTTATCTATAGAAAAGCCCATTGAGATATCAACTATCAGGTCGCTGCATGACATTGGCTTGAGGCCGGACCATCCATTGGACGGCGTTTATTTGTTAACGGAGGATATTGACGCCTCTGAGACCTCGTCGTGGTACGGAGGCGCAGGTTTCAGGCCTGTTGGGAGCGAAGAAAAACCTTTTAGCGGCCGTCTGGATGGACAAGGGTTCTGTATTCGTAATTTGGCTATCAATCGGCCCGATACGGATGGTATCGGCTTGTTCGGCGTTGTGGATGTAAATGCCTCCATTACCGGCGTGCAACTTATTGACGCTAAAGTCACGGGCTATTTTAATGTGGGGAGTTTAGCGGGTAATAACCGTGGTACTGTGTCCAAGTGCAATGCTTCCGGGTCCCTTTCAGGAGAAGCCTATCTTGGAGGGCTGTTGGGCGCAAATGCCGGAAAAACAGTGCAATGTTACGCCATGGTTTCGGTTACAGGAGACTCCAGGCTTGGGGCCCTGGTGGGAATGAATACCGGCCGGGTCGAAGAATGTTACGGTGGTGGCAAACTGACAGGCAAGGGTTATGTCGGTGGCCTTATCGGGCGCAATCAAGGGGGTACCATTACCTCTTCGTTCTGGGATATCACGAGTACGGGTGTCAAAACTTCTGAAAGCGGGGTCGGCCATGAGACGGCCGTACTGATGACCCGACGTCCTTATGTAGAATCCGGCTGGGACTTCACAAACACCTGGCAAATGGTCGAGGGGGTGTCCTATCCCCAATTTGCGGCGCGGTCCACAACTGATGTGAGTTCCGTGTCGTCCGCGATGGAGATTGATTCTATCGAAAAATTTCAGCGTATCGGCAGGGAGGAAAGTCTTCCTCTGGATGGAAACTACAGGCTGTCGTCAGATTTGGATGCACGCGCCACTGCGGCATGGGATGAAGGACGAGGTTTTGAACCTGTGGGCACTGTTGCCGGGGGAAAACCGCCCCTGCCGTTTACGGGACGCCTGGACGGTCAGGGCCACGTTATTTCGGGACTGGTTATTCATCGGCCTGAAAGTAATGATGCCGGTCTTTTCGCGGCGTTGGGAATGGGCGCCCAGGTACTGAATTTAGGCTTGCGGGATGTCTCCATAACCGGTAACAACACCGTGGGCAGCCTCGGCGGGCAAAACTATGGTAATGTGTCCTCGTGTTTCAGTACGGGGAATATTGCCGGGAATGCTTACGTTGGCGGCCTGATTGGCATACAGAACGGCAAACTGGATAAATGTTATGCCATGGGCGCTGTTAAAGGGGATTCCCGTGTCGGTGGTTTGACCGGTATGAATCAGGGGGCCATTTCCGACAGTTTTTCCGCCGTTGCCGTTACGGGAAATTCATTGATTGGCGGGCTGACGGGAAGAAACTACCGTGGCGGCACCGTTGCTGAAAATTGTTTCTGGGATCGGACCGTATGCTCCGTGAATGATCCCGGCGATGGCGCGGGGAAGTCCACGGTGGAAATGTTCCAACAGGCCACGTATGCCGCAAAAGCCTGGGATTTTACCCAAGTCTGGAAAATTTCGGAAGGGAAGTCCTATCCCGCTCTGCTTGTGTTTTCAGAATAAGAATGGGAGTCTCTGATAAAAGGCGCACAAAAAAAGCGCAAAACCAGGGGGAAAAGCCCTTTCTCACCCCGAAATTTTTCAGCCCGGGCTGTGTTCGTTCAGGTCATTGTTCCACCACGGGACAGCTGGACTCAGATATAGTCTCGCAGCATATCTCCACGGAAGACTTGTCCGCGCTGTTTGGGGATACGCCTGGCAACCGCAAACGCCAGCAGATAAGCAGCAATATCAAAGACAGGCCGAGTGTCGCGAGAGAAACCGTGAGTGCGGCAAAAGTTAATGTCGGTTTGAATACAAAGCGGACCTCGTGGGTGCCTGCCGGAAGCGCTACGGCCTTAAATTGTTCGTCCGCGCGAAGAATGGGAACTTTCTTTCCGTCTACATAGGCGTTCCATCCGGGGTACCAAGCGTCCAGGAAAGTGAGAATTCGTGGCTCCGGCAAGGGGCCGACCTGCACGAGGGCAGTATTCGCCGTACGGGACTGTATCTGTATCAGTCCGTCCTCATCCTGCAGGTCGGACTTAATTTGCATTCTGGTAAAGGTAAAGTTTCCCTGGCCCTTATTTTCCACCATGATTTTTGCTACCAGTTTCGGAAAGTCGGGCAGGGGCACTTCTAATTGTGCTTCCCGATCATGGGTAGGACGCACCATGTGCTGGATGCCCATTTCGGAACGGTCCGTACCGGGCATCGTGAATGTTACGTCAATCTGCGCATTTGTGTCCGATTTATAGTAATAGAGCAGGGCGCTGTGAACGGCGCCCGCGGAACCGGCAGGCACGTCTGGAACGGATACGGGCAGCTCGGCGGTAAAAGTCAGGGGGCGTTTTTGACCTCCAGGTACGGGCGTAAAAAGGGCCGCCGGAGCGGTAATCTCTGTTATCTGGGCAGTGTCCGAAATGGAAGAGAGAGGCACTTGTTGACGCTGAACATTGGGTATGGGCGCTTCTATTGGCTCCTCAAGAAATACTGTGGTGGCTGTTGGAAAATACTCGCGTTTACCGGGAAGGGAACCTGTCACATACTGACGCGCCAGCCAGAAAGAACGCTTGAATAACATGTTACCACGCAGATTCTTCTGGGTGGGCTCGAAATCTTTAACGCCGCGTAATCCATCACCTTCACGTGGTGGCCCGCTCAAAAGATTGCGCACCTTCGCGAGATGTGCCGGATCTACACCGTTCATGGCAAATCGAAGGGAATACAGAAACCGGTTGCAGATGGGGTCCGTCTCTCTGAAATTTGTGGTCGGGATGGTATGACCCTCCTGCTTGACTTCCACTACATCGGTTACTTTGCGCGTGGTCAAATAGGGGACAAAAGACTGGTTCCAGGTGTAAGTCTCGCTGAATACCAATATCACCATCAGGATACCGGCAATAGCCCGTCCCGCTTTATTCAGTGGAACGATTCCGGTAAATACCATGAGTATGACCGCCATCAGGGGAATTAACCAGATTGTATAATTGACGTGTACATAGGTTATTTCCTTCATCCAACCGGATAGCGGCGCCAGGCATACATAGGCAAAAAGCAGCAGTATAACCGCTCGAGCGTAATTGTGTCCCTTGGTTTCCAAAGGATGTCGAATGGCATCCACGCCATAACCGGCAAGCAGGCTCAGGGGCAACAGCGCAAAATCATACGCCCGGGAGTAGGCGGACAACTGAAACGGAGTGATCTTTTCCAGAAAAGCGCCGATAGGAAGTGGCGCTCCAAAACAACACTCGAATAGTATGAGATACAGGCCGGCGAACAGGAACACATCGCGGCGGTTACGGTGAGTAAAAGCGGCGACAGCCAGCAGCAAGGCAGCGATACCCGAGTTGCGTATGGTCTCCGCCTCATACTTGATGCCGCAAAACAACACCAGTTTCTGATAGAACTCCAACGGGGTCCACTTCCACAAGTCGGAAAATTTTCCGCGCGGGATAATAATGGAACGCAGGCTGAAGGAACCCAATTCCCATGCGGGCAGGAGGGTTACCGCGGCAAATCCGGCGCCCAAAATGAAAACAACGGCCATCGCCGTGCCGTTATGAAGCCACGGACGTATCCATCCATAAATGGAACCTTTGCGAGCTTCCCAGTTGGTATTGAGCAGAAAATAGAAAAACGCATACAGAGCGGGAACAAATCCGAGTAGGTTCGCAATCTGCAGGTATCCGCCCGTTATGCTCATTCCAAAAGTAAGCCCCGCAAAAACGGCTATTCCTATCTTGGTGAAGAAATCTTCCGCATCAATGGACTTTTTAATGAGCAACAACAGCAGGGGCAGCCATGCAAGTGATGTTATGAAATGATATTCCCCCATGCGCCTCACAACCAGCGCACTGAACGCAAAGGCCACAGCCGCTGTCATTGCCCCCGTGACACTGAGCTTGTGCGAACGGCCCAACAAATAAGTACAGAAAGCCATGAAAATAAGGTGCATGCCCCACAGGATGGCAAGACTGATATTGGAACGCTCCGGCGTGGGATCAAAGGTAAGCAGGGCTCGTACCAGATGAGGCGCGTAGAATAGAAAGGACTGTGGGTTACCGGTATTCGGCATGCCGCAATAGGTGAGCGGATTCCAGAGCGGGAATTCTCCGGCTTGGATGCAATAATCAAGCAAAAAGGTTATGGGACCGAAATAACGATAAACATCATACATACCGTCCAGTTCAGCGATATCCGAACGAACAACATAGGAAAATGTGAGGATAGTAGCGGCTGTCAACAATACGACAATACTTACTCCCCCGAGCACGCGCAAAAAGAACCGCGTAAACGACATGTGAGGTACTCCTTATTACATTCAAACATCTTTCGCGTCTGCCAAGACTTTTTTACCACATATTTTGAAAAATGAAGGAAAATTTCTCTTGATTACAGGTTGACCCTTCTCTTGATTGACCTGTTAAAGCGAACGCTTTTCCCCGCCCTTAATCTATCTTATACCTTCAGCCGGCTTCGCGCGATGGTTAATTATTTATACCGTTCCATCTTCGTATATTTGCCTTTCTCAATGTAGTATAGATTATTGCCGCTAATCTTCAGCGTGGCACTATATTCTTTACCCCCAAATGCGGTGGACACATAAAACGTGTCACCATTCACGTGCCAGCGCCCCTCGAGATAGTCCATGCCGGTAATATTTTTCGCGAGTGGATGGGTGGCGTAGCATACCCCTCCTGAAGCGAGGGTCACCTTGATTTTAAATTGTTGGGCCTGTACCTGCCATTCCGTACCAATGAGATTCCCTTCATTTAACAAGGGGGGCTGGTTGATTTCCGCCACGTCTGCCAAGGGGTCTGTGGATGCGGCTTGAGTGACACCACCCCCTCCGGTGGAGGTTTCTATCGTCAATTTTGACAGGCGTATTTGCTGTACCACGATAGGCAGTATCAAAAAGGCAGCCAGGAAGATGAAAAAACCGATAAGCAGCACCTTATTACTCATTCGATGTTACCCTTTTTTAGAAACCTTCATCAACCGCAATGGCTGTACAACGGATATAGAATAACACATCCTTGTTTGAGAGTCTACTTCTTGACATCCGGTCTTTTACGATGCCTTTTCGCATTCATGCCGGAAAGGGGTCTGGGTTTTTTTCTCAGACTATTCAGTATCCTTTATTATGCCTACAGAACATGGATATCTCAGGGCGCTGGGGGAGTTCCCGACGCCTCCTTCACAGGAGCACAGGCCACAGTACCTGAAAAGGTTCGCCATGTTATTACTTATTTGAACTTCCTTTCATTGATACTTGTTAAGCAGTATCGCCACGGCCTCCGGCGTTATCGGTACCGGCAATACACATCGGAAGCCAAGGTCAGGTAAACGCGTCTCGAAAGCGTACTGCGCCGTTGCGTGCATTGGTTGCGTCCGCAAGAAACTCCCGCCGCATACATGAAGCAAGTCGCCGAAGAAAGGCATATCCTGCGGTGTATCTTCAAGGACCAGACTGCTTGTCCATTCCGCCATGTTGCCGGCCATGTCATAACAACCGGACCAGACAAGGTCTTCTTTGTAGGATTTTGGCGGACGACTATAGCCGGTATCCATGTTAGCCGCCTCCGGCTTCCACTCGGCACCCCAGGGATAGATGCGCGCATCCGGGTTGTCCCCATAAGCCGCACGCTCCCATTGGCTCCTGGAAGGCAATTGCCTGCCTTTCCACGCGGCATAGGCCTGGGCATCAAACCAGGCCACAAAGGATACGGGATATTCGGGATGGCTGCTCAAGGCGTCGTGCAATTCCTTTTCCATGGGCCAGCCATCCGTAACCTGGTCGCAGAAGCCGGCAAACTGGCTCAAGGTTACTTCCGCAGCCTCTATGAAAAATCCAGGCTCGGAAATGGTGATGCCATCCATCTCCACGATTCCTGCCGGCACAAACACCATTCCCTCCGGATTCATCAATATTGCCATAAAGTGCTGCAACGCATTTTCCGCCAAAGCAATGGCAGCCCCATCCCCCTGGTGTGCCGCAGCCGCCGCCCGGCCCCATAATTCCCGGCCCCGATCCCGCCATTCCGTCCGCTCCGTGTTCATGTCAGGCAGGTTGTTAATGACGGACTGCAGCGATTCCACAAGCGATTCCAGCATCGCAAAACGTTCTTTCTCCCCGGACGGCAACAGGACAACTGCGGGACTTTCTTTCGCCAGGGCGGGGGCATTCATCCTTTCCAGAGCGTACAGGCTGAACGCACTCGCGCCAATGACCAGGGAGATTGCGGCTCCAAGCGGAAGCATTCGACGCCATGACAAACGCGCTCCGGATGCCGAAAGTCGTCTTCTGGCAAGGGTCTTTTGTGGATCCTTCCCTTCATCAAGCATTTCGATGATTGGAAGAATGGCCCGGCGCAACTCACCGGCCGTGTTGAATCGCTTTTCCCGGTTGGGATCAATACACTTTTCCACAATCTCATCCAGGGCGGGCGGAATTTCCTTAAGCACCTGTGAGGCGGGTTTTGGCACACCTGTAGGCATGTTTCCCGTGAGCATCTCATACATGACTACGCCCACGCTATAAATATCGGCCCGAGCATCCACATCCCGCGTGTTGCGGTGTTGTTCCGGTGACATGTAGTACGGTGTGCCCATAACAATAGATGCAGAGGTCATCAGCCGATTGTCCATCAATTTGGATATCCCGAAATCCATCAGTTTGATTTGATTGTTTTCGGTAATCATGACGTTTTCCGGCTTGATGTCGCGATGGACAGTGAATTGGTGAGCATAGTCCAGGGCAAGGCACAGCTGCTCGATGATATGCAGCACCTGCCGTACGGGTATACGCTCACCCGGCCCATATTTTCCCAGCATGGTACGAAGGGAATCCCCCTCCACGTATTCCATCGAGATGAAGATACCCTTTCCCGCCGTGCCGATGTCATGAACCCGCACAATATTGGGATGGGTCAACTTCCGTGTAATGCGCGCCTCATTCAAGAACCGGTCTATCACCGTCCTGTCCGTCACATACTGGGGCAGCAGGGTTTTCAGCGCGAGGTCTTCGCCCAGCACGTTATCGTGGACCTTGTAGATACACCCCATGCCCCCGCGTCCAATCATATCGAGCACGGTGTACCGGTTGTTGATTACCTGCCCGCGCTTGAATTGAAAAGCGTCCTGCCGTGCGGGCGCCGGGTCGCCCGGCGGCGGTACCGCCTGCTCCTCAAAAGAGATGCTGGGCAGTGCCGTGCCGCATCTATGACAACGGGCCGCACTCGAGTCATTGAGAAAGGCACAGCGGGAACATTTTACTTTGGCCATAGGCCGTTCCTGAGCATGTCAATACCTGAAAATCACAGTCATCCATCTTGTCCACAATCATGCGACCGCATTATATCACGATAAAGGAGCCGTCAATGAATTATCTTTACAGATGCAGACAGATGAATAGCCCCGTAGAGCCCGTCTCTTGGTACCTCCTTGCTCTTAATCTTGCTCCTGCTCTTTATCGAGCAAGATAAAGAGCAGGAGCAAGAATTGCGCACCTAACCAGATTCGGAGCACCTGCGGCGGGAGCGGAGTACCCGGCGGTCCCGCCAGCAGATCGGAGCCACAGGATACGCTCATTTCTTTGGTCGTGCAACAAGGTGATCTGCAAACTTTATTCATTGACGGCACCTAACCTGTGGATAAGCGCGCGGCAAATACCACTCATACAAGGTTCCACGCTTTTGCAAAGGCGCGAAATGAACGATCATATTTCTTTTCCACCTCGGCGGGAAAACAACAACCGGGCAACTCCTTGTTGGCAAGATGTGTATGCAGGCACTCACAACAGACCGCATGGTTATTACATCCAGGATAGGTGCAGGTACACCGCGACCTATTAACCGACTTGTTGGGACACGTTTCTTTCATAAACCAAATTTCCTTCCTTTTGATCTCGCCCGAGCTTTCCCTGGGATTCAGACAGGACAACATCACTCCTTGATAGTTGATTGTGAAGTGAAATCGTCCGAATAGGAATCCGGAAAAAGAATCCGGTATACATCAATTCCAGAGGCCGCATACAGGCTGCCATCTGGAGCGGCGGTGAGCGGGCCCACCTCTCCGGGGATTTCAAGCACCTGTTCCCAAGCGCCGGTTACAAGATGTACCCGTACAATTTTGGCATGATGCCCGTAATATATGCACGCATCCTTTCTCTGTGCCACACTGGCGCTGGTAATCTCCGGCGGCATATTTTCAAAGCGCGGCTGCATGCGCATGGTCTTCATATCAAAAACCTGCAACCGTCCGTCTACAGCCATGGAAACCTTGCCCAGGACACTGCTGCAAAGCAGTCGGTCAACGGTAACAGCGCCCTCAAAAGAATGATTCCGATAGGGTTGCAGGGCATCCAAATCCAGGATGCCGAATTGAGGGGATTCTCCCGTCTTTACCGGAAGGTCTTCTCCTTTTAATGTTGTTCCGACAAACAAGTGTCGATCATTCGCGGCAAGACCCGCGATACCCTGTCGGCCAAGCGGGTTCTCCACGATGCTCGTCTTTTCGTTTTTCGGATCTGTAACTGCAATCGCGCCGCCGTAAGTCCCGGCCGCCGCGGACCAACCGCTGTACAACATCGAAGGGCCGGAAGATAAAATACCACCCGTAGACAGAGGATACCCCTTTGTACCCAAGGAATCCAGGATCTTCGGATTCTTGCCGTCCCATTCATACCAGGGCGCATCAATATCAAGACGGAAAATCTCGCCCCCCGGCGAGCATACCCCATAAGCCACGCGATTGATGAACGCCACATCGCGCACTCCGCCTGCATGCGGCGTCACAGAACCCAGAGACACAAAAACACCCGTATCGCCGTCCATAAAAAACAGGGTCTGGCCCCAGTCCGGCGCACCCCAGATCTGTCCGGTGGTATCGCTTCGCAGAAATGCCGGCACGCGGGGCTGCGACGCAACGGGAAACTGCAGCCGGACCAACGCGGTATCCCCGGTACGAATGCGAAAATACTCTTGTCCGCGTGTACCGACAAGCCCACCATCCACCGTGGCAGCCATCAGGCGGCCGCCCCGCAAATCAAAATCACAGACCAGGGCGAGGTCCTTCTCACCAGACTTGTACCGATATACGGCGTTACCCTGCTGTATAAACAGATGGAACTTATTCGAAACCGCCGTAAGAATATGCCAGTCTCCCCGGTCTTTCGGTGGCACAGGAAAGGGAGGCGGTGATACCGGCTGCAATTCTGAGTTAAATACGTTGGTTTTTGTGACGAAATATTGGCCCCAGATAATGCCGCCTGTGACGTCGTTCAATATTTCAGGCGCCTCCACAAATGATCCGGACTTCGGGTCATACAGACGCATACCCGGGGCCTCGGAACCCACCCGGCACAACAGGCGACCGTCGGGCAGAGGACTCACCTCGTGCACAAAACGGTTCGGCATAGCGGCCTGGCCACAGTCTTCTAACTCGAGCGTTTCCTGATCCAGGGCGACTAACTTGCCGCCGGGAAAAGTGCCTCCGTAAAGACGTCCATCTTCCGCTTCCACCAGGTTCCACACATAAGCCTCGCCGGGGATATCCACCACATCGGTGAATTTATTTTCCGGGAGACTGTAGATGTGAATGTTCCCATCAAAATAGGTGCCGATGGCCACCCGGTCACCCTTCATGGGCGCCATGGCCCAGGCGCCTGCCGTACCCGGAATCTGCAGGGAGATACTCGCGTTGTCCTGCAAAGAGGTCAATATAAGTGACGCGCCACCCATTTCCGCTGAGGATGTCAAAAGCATCAACTCCCGCCCCGCCTCCGCATTGTATAGGGTTAGCCCCGCCTGGAAACGCCACCCCATACAGGGCTGCGTCATCAATTCGTATTCCGGCCGAAACAATGGAGGACGCTCTTCACCTTCTTCCCGCTGATGGAACTCGATGCGCACATCGGATTTTCCTGCCGACGCGGACAAGACGGTATCCTTTCCCGTTTCATCGTCGGCACACAGCGTAAACGTCACTAGAAACATCAGACAAAATATGCGCCACTTCATACATACTCCTTGATTGCAGCTGATCGTTCCGCCTTATAATCATGACACGTTACAGGACGTGGGACATGTAAGAAAGCATGCCCTGCCCCCACCACTGATTTTTCCGAAGTCTGGATTCCGTTCTTCTCCCTGTAAGAGCGCCGGTGTACTCTGATCTATTTTTGTTTCTTGCTTATCATGACAAGGCCGGACATGGCCATAGCAACGAGGGCAGCGTCACCTAGACTCCAGCTCGAGAACGTACAGCCGCAGCATTTTGCTGTACCGGTGCCGTTTTCATGCTCGATGGCTAAACCGCAACACTTGGCTATACTTTCATAATCCAGTTTTTCCTCTTCCCCAACAGCATGTGCCATGCCGGGGAAGGAACCCATAACCATTACAAACATTAATACGGCCAACAGTATCCACGAAAAATAGGATGTTGACATGTCAGATCCTCCTGGTATTGAACTTCATGCTTTTGGGAGCGGCTCCTATATCAGTTGTCTTTGCCATTCTATAAGCAGGCAGGCCATAATTTTAAGGTGGATCCACCATCAACTAAATTATATAGCAGAAGAGACGGGTTATCAAGAGGGGGGTAGAACAGATTCTTTCTTGTCGGTTAGTATTTTACTTGAACATGGCTTTACTCAACGAATATGATGGAAAAATCCACAAGATATCGGGAATATAAAGATGAAAAAAGGCCTTATTCTATACGGGTGTCAAGAAAACCCCTGTCCTAATTTGGACGGCACAGAAGTCTAAATACTGGAGGCGAAAAGGCCGATACATTCACGTATTGGATAATCATAGGAGGTCATACATGGCCTTTAAAATAATGATAGGTGTTGGAGTACTACTGTGTTGGCCACTTGGCGCTTCGGAGGTGTCCGATGCCATGACATGGATACGGGCACAGGAGGTAGCGTTGACCAACCACGAGGTTGACAGTCCTGAAGATGTTTCTTCCGAGGGAGAAGAGATACCGTTATATCATCCTGCGGATTTAAATACGAACTGGCGGTTGGCGATGGATGAAGCCATCGCTTATTTGGCAGGCTGGCAGCAGGGCGATAATCCCATGACCCATGCCATACGCGCGGCGTATTTGTGGCAGAACGGTGAGTCTTATATCTTCGATTCCGCCGAGGGTTCTCCGCCGCTTTGCTGGGTGCTGGCGGAGCCTGTCGAAGGGGAGGACGAAAGTAAAAATGTTGTATTTGTATTGATCGATGCCTGCAGGGAAGACAGGGTGGATGCGTTTCGTAACGGGGTCCCCGTGATGCCGTATTTGTCGAGTTTACCGGCTGTGCGGTTTCGCAATGCCTATGCGCCTGCTCCCTGGACCGCCGCCTCCATGATCAGCATATTTTCTTCCACCCATGTGGACACGCACCAGGAGCATATAGGCGCGTGCCCCTTTCCGGACAAGATGGAGACCATGGGCGAATATTTCAAGTCGGCGGGATTTTCCACCTTTGGGGTCCAGACCAACGGTAATCTTACCGAGGATCTGGGGCATGCACGGGGATATGACCAGTATGTATATAACTCCAACGCGCCGGCGGATGTGGTAACCAGTACCGCTTTGTCACTTGTCGAAGAGGCTGCCACTCCCTTTTTCCTCTACGTTCATTACATGGACCCCCATGTTCCTTATACGCCCCCGCCGGCTTACCAGACGTTGATGGGGTATCCCGACCCTGAGCTTAGCCCGGAGGAACAGGCCATCGCCGAGGACTATATACCCTATCATCTCGACTATCTTCGGTATTATCTGGGATTACAACCAGAGCTGACGTATGAACAATTATCCCCCCTGGGCTGTGATGCGGTACGTTCGTTATATGACGGGGAAGTGCGTTTTGCCGATGATCAGTTGAACCTTCTGATAACGGGAATATTGGAGGAACATCCTGACACCATCATCGTTATTGCCGCCGACCATGGCGAACATTTCTGGGAACACAACTTTCTGGGACATTCCCTATCCTTGTATCAGCCGCTGGTTCATGTTCCCCTCTTCATCAAAGTGCCTGGATATCCGGAAACGTCTACGGACATCTTTGTAAGCGTCCTGGATTTAATGCCCACTCTGGCTGCCCTGTTGAATACGCCCGCGCGTTCCTGGTGGGAAGGACGTGACCTGTTCGGAGCGCGGGACCCCGAAGGGCCGGTATATGCCTGCGGCAAGACCAGGCCTCCCTGGCTGCGCGATTTGGAAATGGTATGCGTTGGCGGCATGAAACTAATCCGCGAATCCAATACAGGCCGGACTGAGTTGTACGATATATCGTCGGACACGGAAGAACTGATGAATCTGGCTGACACGCAACCTGATGTATTAGAAGATTTGAAATTGCTCCTCCTTATACACGTGCTGGGAAATGCGCGTGCCAATGGCCCCGACGTTGTTGTCAGCGCGTCGCCGGACGGCCCGTTAGAGGCGGGCGCTACGGTCCAGTTAACGGGGCCCGAAGGCACGGGGCACAAGTGGTTCAAAGACGGGGTACCCATCAAAAATATCGTGCCGCACCTCAGCGGCTCGAATACCCGGCTGCTCACCATTCAGGGCCTGGCGCCGGAGGATTCAGGTCAATATGAATGCATCGCCAAGGATGAATCGCTGCATCTTGCCGTTACCTACCCGTATACGCTCAACGTGCTTTAGGCGGAAGCTGTTCCCGGCCCGCAGACATTGCGGATGAAGTTTACGGTGGCGGTCCCAAGCATTACGGCACTGCACCTTCAGCCGGATGCGGCGTTAATTCATGTAACCCAGTCTGTGCAACTGCTCCAGGGTTGCCGCATCCACTTCCGCCTGTTTACCCTTGGCATGGCGCGCTTGAAGGTTCCTCAGGCGATGCTGCCGAAGGAGTTCCCTCAAGCGGTCAACCGTTGCGGCATCTTCCTTCCTCAAGTCTCTGGATTCCGCCCCGTCCCCCGGAAAAGCGAACAACTGGGCCGTGCCGTCCGTATGGTTCAGCAGCAGTTTCTTCCCTTCCGAAATCACCATTTCCCAATCCGTATTCCAACGGGGGTTGGAAGACTTTGTCTTTGCGTAAACCGGCTTGTCCTCGGAACGAAAAACATCAGAGCCCTGCCAGTTCTGCTGCCGGGGAAGTCCCAGCAATTTCGCCACGGAGGGCAGCACATCCACAAGTTCGACCACGTGATTATACT
>JAEAMG010001300.1_pt1 | contig 20074 bp, 17 predicted proteins | sample 8958741 | NCBI WGS metagenome assembly JAEAMG01 (sample SAMN16933256, study PRJNA681125) | bioreactor sludge metagenome | isolation source: anaerobic bioreactor treating anionic surfactant - SDBS | place: India: Bengaluru | collected 2019-02-28 | reverse complement strand
CGACTAGGGCGACTAAGGCGGTCGTGAAAAAATCAGGAAAAATCGCGGAGGCTCCGCCCAGCGCAGCGGCCGGGTGGAAACCGTCTATTTTTCTTGATTTTGAGGGGGCAAGAACCCCTGCCTTTGGCTTTGGATAGAGCGTGGCTGTGGCCTGTTTTCGCCGGTACATCGGAATGTGACCGGCTCCTTAAAGCGCCGATCGCATGCTTTGGAATTGCGGCGAATGCGCTAATGTCCAACCCCATCCTATCGAGCATGATCCCCCCGCAAGGAGCGCAAATGGGCAGGCTGGTGCTGACACGACGTGTGGACGAACAGTTACGGCTGACACTCAAGCCGGGCGCATCGATCGAGGATCTGGCGATCGCGCTTGAACAGGTTGGCATCTGGATTACCGTGATGGAGACCGACACCGGCAGGGCACGCCTGGCGATCGAGGCGCCCGATCAGTTGCTGGTACTTCGAGACGAACTGATTCCCTGCCATGAGTCGTTCATTAAACTCACGGCCGGCTTCGATCCTGCGTAATCGCGGCCTGTACCTCGCGGCGCTGTTGGCTGTCGTGGCGGGCGGGCTGCTGTCCGGTTTCGCCTTGGCCGAAGCATTGTCGTCTTTCGGCCTGCGCACGACGGATGCCAGCGGCTGTCATCTTACCGACGGGCGCGGCTTCGAGGCGTCGACGATCATCCTGATGGCTGGCGCCTACGACAAGCTGTCCCAGGAATCGGCCCTCGCGCTCAAGGTGATCGATACGGCCATCGCCTCCGGCTGCGGCATCGATGAGCCGGATGAGCTCGGCATGTCGCCGCTAAACGCCGCGATCGTCTACAACGAGCCCATCCTGGTTGAGCGCTTCCTGCAAGCCGGTGCCGATCCTCACAGGCCGATCTCCAGTCCCAGGCGGGCGCTCGATGGCTTGGACTCATTTGGATTCCTGCGGTTGCTGCAAACCAAGGCTCCAGGACAGGGCAGGCAGGAGATTGGCATGCTGCTGGACGCCCAGAGCAAGCACAGGTAAGGCCTTTATTGGTCGCTGCGCCTGCTGAGAGAGTAATCACGTGCACCGTGGACCGCGGTACGTTCTGCCCTGAGGCGACTGCCATGATGGGACCGAACCAAGCAGTGGAACTTCATTATTCAGGCCATGCCGGGCGGCAGGTCGAGCGGCGCGCGTCTTAAAAAACGGTTGACAAGAACAATTATGCACATGACCGATGGTTCCATCGGGACTCGCCCGGCTTAGCGCTGCGACCCTTTGGCGCATTTTATTAAGTGACTGATTTTAAACGGATATCTGGAGGTGAACAAAATCTCGCCGATCTGTTTCCAGTCCGCGCCAGGCGGGCGTTTGCGGCAACGATCCAAAATGTGTTCACAGTGTTATCCACAGCTTCTGTGGATAACGAACCAAACCCTAACAACAACGCGGCTTTGGGATACTTAGCTTGCCTGCCGTATCAGCATACGCCCGGATTGTTACCGTCATGTGGTTACGTCCAACGGCCATTTCGCGCCGAGCCAGGCGGTGGCGGTCACCCTCTTTTTCCGGTCTTGAAGTCTCGAGTTCCGGGGCATCGGGCAAGGTCCACGGTGCCAACGTACCGGTTGCCGTGTCCCATGACGCAGGCGACGCGCTGGTTGCGGGCTTGCTCCCAGGGCTTGGGCGGGTAGGTCCTGCTCCATGCCGTGAAGAGCTGGCGGTCCTGCTTTGAAAGCCGCAGCTCGTAGCGCTCGGCCATGTAGAAATAGGTGCGCGCGATCATGCCGCGCACCTGCTGGCGCGGCATGGCCTTGCGCGCCTTGAAGTCGACGACCATGGGGCAAGCGCCATACTGCCCCGGCTTCTGCGGCAGCCAGGCAAAGCTGTAGTTGCTCCTGTCGCCGTTGAGTTCGCCGATGCTGGGCACCAGGTTGTGCAGGTCGGCCTCGGCGCGACGATAGATCTCATCGTTCCTGGAACAATTGCTGCGCCCGCCCTTTTGCCAGCACCGACGCTGGTGACCGATCACCCAGGCCGGCACGATGTGCTCCCATTCGATGCGCGCAGCCCGCAGGGCGTTCTTGCGGGGCACGTAGCCGCAGCTCTTCAGATCCACCTTGTTCCCCGAAAAGCGACAGCCACAATAGAACTCAGGATTGCCGGCATAGAGTGTCCAGGCAACCTTCTTGGCCTCGGCAAAGGTGCGGGGCGCCGCAGCCCAGGCGTTGGTAGCCAGCGCCAACGTGAGCAGCAACGAAAGGATAGCTAAGCGAGCCATTGTTCCATCCATGGCGAGCGAGTGGTGTATGAATATACAGTTGTCCTGCTTGTTCGCCAAATGAACCGGTTTCCCGTTCAGTAGCCCGGGAGGTCCTTATCGACAGCGGTGGCACGCTTCGCTGCGGTCGTCGCTCGGCGCCGGGCTTTTGGACCGTTCGTCGGACCAAAACCGGGACGGTGGTGCGATGCCTGCAGTCGCAGCCCTTCGGGCCGATAGCAAGGCAATGCCGTTGCCCGCGAGGTTTTCCCCGATGTTATCCCGACTGTCCATCCAGCTCAGGCTGACTGCGCTTGCAGGTTTGTGCCTGCTGGCCATCGTCACGTTGTTGATCGGTGCCTCGCTGTATCAGTCGGCCAAGAGCGCGGTGGTGGTTCGGGACAAGAGCGCAAGCATGCTCGAAGCCTCTGCCAAGCTTCGCATGCAGGCGCTCGCGCAAGCCGAATCGCAGCGCATACGCACCGATTTCATGGAAAGCTATGCCTATGCCGTGGGGCTGTCGGAGCAGGTCACGCTCCTGCGCGACCAGTTCCAGCGTGGCGACCTGTCTGCCCAGACACTACGGGTTACGCTCGCATCGAGGCTAGGCGAGGCGCTGAAGGCACGCCCCCAATTGCTGGGCCTTTATATGACATTCGAGCCCGATCGACTTGATGGCCAGGACGCACGGTTCGTCGATGACTACGCTGCCGGTAGCAACGAGAAAGGCCGCTTCTCGCTCTACTGGTCGCAGATCGCCAAGGGGCAGTTCCAGTCCGAGCCAACTACCGAACAGGAGCTGGCCGATACGACGCCGGGCCCAAGTGGCGCGGCCTACAACAGCTGGTACACCTGTCCGCTGACGGCTTCGACCCCATGCTTGCTTGATCCCTACCTCGACGATGTGGATGGGCGCGCCGTGCTGATGACCAGCATTGCCGTACCGGTTCACGAGGGCGATAAGGTCATCGGCGTCATTGGCATCGATATCAGCCTCGCTTCGCTGCAGGGCGTGGTCGAGGCCGCCAACCGCGAGCTCTACGATGGGCTGGGTGACGTCGCAATCATCAGTCCGGCCGGACTGGTGGCCGGACATAGCCGGCAGGCCGCCTGGCTGGGCAAACCGCTGGCACAGGCCTATGCAAGCCAGGCCAGTGGTATCGATCGCCTCCTGAAGGGCGGCGAGGCTTCTGCACTGGATGACGGCGAACTCGTAGGCGTGGTTGCGCCTATCGTGCCCATTCCCGAGGTACGTCCCTGGTCGATCGTCATTCGGGCACCTCGGCAGGTGGTGCTGGCCGGTGCACTCGAACTCGAGCACGCGCTGGACGAGTTGCGTACGAACGATAGCGTTTTTTCGATCCTCGCCGGCCTGGCTGCCATAGCCGCTGGGCTGGTACTGGTCAGCCTGATGGCCCGTGGCATCACGCGACCGATCCTCAGGGTGGCTGCAAGGCTGGAAGATATCGCCAGCGGCGAGGGTGACCTGACCCGGCGCCTGGAGTATGCGCGGCGTGATGAACTGGGCCGTCTGGTAAGCGGCTTCAACCACTTCCTGGACAAGCTTCAGCCGGTCGTCGCCGAGGTCAAGCGCTCGGTCCAGGATGCGCGCGGTACCGCCGATCGGTCGGCGGACATTGCCACGAACACCAGTCAGGGCATGCAGGCGCAGCTCAGCGAGGTTGAGCAGGTGGCGACCGCATCCAACGAGATGAGCGCAACCGCACAGGGCGTAGCCCAGAACGCGGCCGAGGCGGCCGAGGCTGCACGATCGGCCGACCAGGCCTCCCAGGACGGCCTGGACGTGATCGAACAGACGACCCGTCGCATCGAGCGGCTAGCCGGCGACATGAGCGCGGCCATGCAACAGGTCGAAGCACTGGCCCGCAGCAGCCAGCAGATCGGCCTGGTGCTGGAGACCATTCGTGCCATAGCCGAGCAGACCAACCTGCTCGCGCTTAACGCGGCGATAGAAGCTGCCCGCGCGGGTGAGAATGGCCGAGGGTTTGCCGTGGTAGCCGATGAGGTCCGTCATTTGGCTCGGCGTACCCAGGAATCGATCGAAGACATTCGTTCCGTAATCGACGGGCTGCAACACGGCACCGAGGACGTGGTCCGCGCCATGCGCGATGGGCATGCTCAGGCCCAGGAAAACGTGGCTCACGTTGCCCAGGCCGAGCAGGCGCTGCAGCGCATCGGACTGTCGGTGTCAGTGATTACATCCATGACTATGCAGATCGCCAGTGCGGCCGAGGAGCAGAGCGCAGTGGCCGAGGAGATCAATCGCAACGTGCAGGGTATCCGCGAGGTAACCGAGTCGCTCACGGGGCAGGCTGACGAATCCGCACGAGTGAGCCAGTCGCTCAACGAACTGGCCAATCACCAGCAGCGTTTGATGGATCAGTTCCGCGTCTAGATGCCAGCCTCGATCAGGTTCGGGGCTGTGAAGCACGGGCGGCGGTTGATAGGAACTACCGATCCGCCAGCGCGAGGTTGGCGCCCAGGCCAGCGAACGATGCTGCAAATCCGCGGCGCAACCAGGCCTGGACCCGCTCCGATTCAATGACCGCCTTTCGAAACGCATGGGCCAGCAACCCATAGCCGACGAAGATGACGAAGGTCATCAGCATGAAGGTCGCGCTTAACCCGAGTAGTTGCGCGAGTTCGTCGCCGGCGGCCGGTCGAATGAACTGTGGCAGGAACGCCAGGAAGAAGATCGTCAGCTTCGGATTGAGGAGATTGACCAGCAGCGCCTTTGCAACCAGGCCTCCGGCGCTCAGCGGTGCGCCGTTGCCGTCCATCGCCAGGTCGGATCGATCACGCCAGGTGATGTAGGCCAGGTAGAAGAGGTAGGCGACGCCTGCGTATCGCAGAGCTTCGAAGACTAGCGCACTGGAATGAAGGATCGCCGCGATGCCGAAGATGGTTGCCAGCAGGTGAGGGACGATTCCCAGGGTGCATGCCAGGGCGGCCATGACGCCCGCGCGACGGCCGTGTACCAACGCCGTTGAAACGGTATAGATCACGCCGGCACCGGGTATCAGCACGACGACCAGGCAGGTAACGAGGTAGTCGAGACTGGGCATGCGAACTCCTTGGGCGTGTGGATGTTAGGCGGTCCAGCATAGAACATCGTTCGACACCGCACGAAACCGGCGTTGTCCGTAGCCGGTGCAAGGTCGCGCCCGAGATGGAGGCGAGCGTGGCGTTGCGTTAGGATTAGCGTGAATGGCGCCCCGAAGGTAGGGGCAGGGAAGACCAATGAGGAGAGGCATGGATGGCGTGTTCCGCCACTGGTGAAGCTCGGGTTGCCGTGCTTGTCGATTGCGACAACGTAACGCCCGAGATCCTCGAACATGCATTGCGTGTGGTTGCCCAATTCGGACGCGTCGTGTTGCGCCGCGGCTACGGCAATCACGGCACCCTTGCCAATCGCTGGCAGGAGGCACTGGTGCGCCTGGCCTTCACGCCGTGCCTTCAATATCAGTACGCCGCCGGCAAGAATACGGCCGACATTGCCCTTGCGCTCGACGCGCTGGAGGCGTTGTTCGATGAGCGCGCGGACACCTTCTGCTTGGTAACGAGCGACTCGGACTTTGCTTACCTCTGTCGCAAGCTTCGTGAGCGGGGCGCAACGGTCTGCATCGTCGGTGAGGCCAAGACCCCGGATGCGTTGAGAAACGCCAGCGACGAGTTCTTCGAGTGGGTTCGACCCGCGCCAGAGCCGGAGCCGGCGTGCGGATCACCTGAACACTCGCCCAAGACGGCTGCCTGCCCAACGAAAACCGAATCCAAGCCCGAACCGCCCAGACCGCCGGTTAAGCGGCGTCCCCGCTTCGTGGTCGACGCCGTCGCCCTCATGGTGGCCGGCACGAACGAGGGCAAGGTTTCTCTGAGCGCACTGGGCCAGTACCTCAAGCGCATGGATCCTTCGTTCTCACCTAGCGCGTATGGCCATTCCGGGTTGCTGAACATGGTCAAGACCTATGACCTGTTGCAAGCGATCGAGGAGGGAGGTGGCCCCTGGAGCGTGGGCCTGGCCAAGGAGCCGGGAGCGGACGATTCGGCTGCATTGCACTAAACGATGCGTCTACCTCGAGAAAGGGGTCGCTAAGCATGTACGGCATTACCGCCATTACGCATTACAACGGCGCGAGGGCGTGGCGCGTCACGCTTTATCGCGCCGGCGCCAAGCAGGTCGAGAAAGAGTTTCCCTTTCTCAAGCATGGCGGAGAGCAACAGGCCCTGGCCAAGGCCCAGGCGTTTCGGGACGAACAACTGCTGCGCCATCCACCGCAGCTCAGTCGCGAGGTGAGGCAGCGGCTGCGCCAGACCAACACGAGTGGCCATGCCGGTGTATCGCGCTACCGGATCGGCAAGCATTGGTACTGGGTCGCCCAGACCAAACGGCGCGATGGCAAGCCCCTTAAGAAGTCGTTTCGAATCGATCGCTACGGCGACGATCAGGCCAAGGCATTGGCGATAGAGGAGCGCAAGCGGCAGTTGCTCCTGATCGATCACGTCGTCCTGCGCAGTGCCGAGGCCCAGAACCAGTATGCTCGGCTGCTCACGGATGAGCGTCTCGACACCGACGACCTTGGCAAGTGCCCGCAGTCCCCAACCTGAAACTTTGAATCCGGTCGTATTTCTCGGACGTTTTCTCGCCAAACGTGAATTGGTTCGGCGCTGCGCAAGAATTCGCCAGTGCTTTGCCGATAGCCTCCGCGCCTGGAACGAATGCCGGGCTGGCGCTTCGCCGCCCGACGCAAGGAAGCAGAGGAAACAGGATGTTCTCATCGGCCAACCAGAAACAGTTCGCGCTCAAGATTCTCGGCATCAGCCATGACTTCCAAGTCCTGTCGTTCAAGGGGCGCGAAGGCATCAACAGCCCCTACGCATTCGATATCGAGCTGATCAGCGATCGTCCGGACTTCGACTACCCTGCGCTGCGCGACGTGCCCGCATTCCTGGAGATCGACTCGGGCGGGACGGGGTTCCACGGGCTGCTCTATAGCGCGGCTCAGGGCGAATCCGGCAAGCGCATGACCCGGTATCGGGTCACGCTCGTACCGCAACTGCAGTACCTGGCGCACCGCCACAACCAGCGCATCTTCCAGCACCAGAACGTACCGGACATCATTGCCGCGGTGCTCAAGGATCACGGCATTCTCTCGGATCAGTACCAATTTAAACTCTCGGTCGCATATGAGCCCCGCGAGTACTGCGTCCAGTACGACGAGAGCGATCTGCACTTCGTAAATCGCCTGTGCGAGGAAGAGGGGATCCATTACCACTTCGAGCACGCAGCGACCGAGCATGTGCTGGTGTTTGGCGACGACCAGACGAGCTTCGCCCGACTGCCCGATGCGTCCTACCAGCAGGACAGCGGGATGGTGGCCGACCACCGCGTGGTCCGCGCGTTCTCGGCCCAGTCCAACACCCGCACCTCGCGCGTCACGCGGCGAGACTACAACTTCGAAACGCCTCGCCTGCTGCTGGAGGCCGCCCACAAGGGCGACGCATCGCGCGATCTGGAGGATTACGACTATCCCGGTCGCTTTGTCGACCGCGCCCGTGGCAAGCACCTGAGTCACCGCGCCGTCGAGCGTCACCGCGCCGACCACCATGTGGCCGAGGGCCGGAGCGATATCACCAGCCTGGTCAGCGGCCACTTCATGCCCCTCACCGAACATCCTCGGGGCGACTGGAACGACCTCTGGCTGCTGACCGAGCTGGTTCATGAGGGCAGGCAGCCCCAGGTCCTGGAGGAGTCCATAACCTCGGCCGACGAGGGCGATCCCGATTTCCAGCAGGGCTACCGCAACTTTTTCGTCGCAACGCCCTGGAGCGTGAATTATCGCCCCGCGCTGCGCCATCCGAAGCGCGTTATCAGCGGCAGCCAGACCGCGGTCGTGACCGGTCCGCATGGCGAGGAGATCCACTGCGATCAGTACGGTCGGGTTCGTGTCCAGTTCCATTGGGATCGGGAGGGGCAGGGCGATGACAAGACCAGTTGCTGGTTGCGTGTGTCGAGCAACTGGGCCGGTGGGCGCTATGGCGGGATCGCCATTCCGCGGGTGGGCATGGAGGTGCTGGTCAGCTTCCTCGAAGGTGACCCGGACCAGCCCCTGGTCACCGGCTGTCTGTACCACGCGGTCAACGAGGTGCCGTATGAACTGCCGGCCCACAAGACGCGCACGGTGTTCAAGACGCTGAGTTCTCCAGGCGGTGGCGGCTATAACGAACTGCGCATCGAGGACCGCAAGGGCGAGGAGCAGATCTACATCCATGCCCAGCGTGACTGGGATGAAAACATCGAGCACGACCAGCACGTCCGCGTCGGGAATGAGCGGCACGATATGGTCGAAGCCAACAGCTACACGGAGCTGCGCAAGGAAGAGCACCGTACGACCTTCCTGGATCGCAGGGTCGAGCTCAAGGCCGACGACCACCTGACGGTGGCCAAGGCCCAGCACATCAGGATCGGTACCGGGCAGTACGTCAGCGTTGGCAAGGAGTTTCATCTCTCGACGGGACAGAAGGTCGTGATCGACGCCGGCGCGGAGCTGACGATCCAGGCAGGCGGCAGCTTCATCAAGCTCGATCCGGGCGGCGTCACCATTGTCGGCCCCCAGGTCAAGATCAACTCGGGCGGCGCCCCGGGGCGGGGGCCAGGTGCCCAGCCCGTCCGGCCGGACAACAGCGAGGCGGTCGACCCTGGCATCGGCCCCGGCACGACCGTCGATTTCTATCGCACCCAGTCGCTGGCCGGCCACCTGCTCGTCGAAAAGAACTGCAGCCTGTGCGCGCAGGGCACCTGCGAGGTACATCACTATGCGTGACGTCTCGCCGATCCGCTCAATCCCCATGCCGTTCGATGAGTCCGGGGCGCTTGCCGGCGCTCGTCGGTTCGCCATCCTCGACGGCGCGTTCGACGAGGACCTGGCCATGCAGATCTATCTCAAGGCCAACGATGGCCTGCCGACGTGGCACCCATTGGTCATCGACACACCCTACGCCGACCTCTACAAGGCCAGCCCGTGCCTCGTCCTGTGTGAAGACCATCCGGCGCTGATCGACTATGCGTCGGCCATGCTGGGCCAGCTGGACGCAGGCTGTGTGCTGTGGCTGGAGGAGGGCATCCACGCCGACCAGGCGGCTGCGCACTGCCGCAGCCTGCTCAGTGCACGTGACGAGCGCAACCAGCAACGCATGTTTCGCTTCTATGAGCCGCGCTGGCTCGAGCCGATGTTCTCGGTCATATCGCAAGATGAGGCGCACGATTTCCTGGGACCATTCTCGGCCATTGCCTGGCGCAACGAGCGCGGCTGGCGCCAGGTTTCCCGCCTGGGTACCTGGAGCGGCGAGATCAAGGAGCACGGCTGGTTCTGGCTGGACGGCGAGCGCCAGGCCCAGCTCGGCCAGGCGCGCTTGCCGTTGATCGCCGCCCGGCTCGCAAGCGACTACCAGCCGTATCACCCGGCTGCCACCGAGGAGCGCGTGCTCGAGGCCCTGCTGCAGGCGAGCACGTGGGGCTACGACGACCTGGCATCCCAGGAACGATGGCTGAGACTGGAGCTTCAGGCGCCGGCCGGCACGCTTTCCTCGGACCGCGCCCAACAGATTCTTACCCGCCCGGACCTGGCCAAGGGCGAGAAGCTCGACGCGCTCGAGCGCACGATTGCATAAGGAACATGCACCATGACCACCACTAGCTACCTCGTCCGCGCGGGCGACACGCTCGGCTCGATCGCCAAGGCCCACGGCACGAGCCCCGCCGACATCCAGGCGGCCAACCCCATCATCCGGGACCGGGACAGGATCCAGGCTGGCTGGAAGTTGAGCATTCCGGGGGCCGGTCAAACGTCCGCCTCCGCGAACATGACTGCTGCAACGCCTATCCAGGAGCAAAAGACCACCGACCTGCCACCACCGCAACATGCCGGCGACTGCAGCAGTTCGTCGGTCAAGGGCGCACCGCCGTGTTCGGACGAAGTATTGGATGTGGTGCACTTCACCGGAGACGGCAACCAGCTCTTCGTGCTCACCGAAGCCCAATCGCGCGAACTGAAAACCGAGGTCGATCGCGTCCAGGCGCTGATGGACGAGTTCCACGGCATCGTCGCCGCGGCCACCGGTGGCCAATGCCTGAAGACGGCGGCCAACCCCGAGGCTGCCTGTTCCTGTGCGGCCTGCAAGAAGCGGGAGTGGGCCAAGAAGGCGGAGGAGGCCGGATTGCTCGAGCTAAAGCCGGTCCCGCCGCCACCAGCGGTGCCGGATACGAGGGAGGCAGCAATCCAGGCGCAGATCGCCGAGCTGCAGCAAGCCCGCGACTTCTTCCAGGAGTACGGCAGGCTTGCGGCGCTCCGGCACGGCCATATTCATAACTCGGTTGAGAACAACTGGCGCACCCTGTGTGCAAGAAAGGTGGCCCAGATCGAAGCGGAGATTGCAGCACTGCAGGCAAGGTTGCCCGCGAGCACGGGGCCCAAGGATTCCGAGACCTTTGCCGGCGGCGGCAAGCCGGATGCAAACAGCGCCTATTCGCGAAGCCGTTCGGTAGAGACCGGCCGCGGGAGTGCCACGCGCCACGGCATCCGGGAAGTCATCATCTTCAGCAGGCCGGACCGCCGCTACTACGTGTCTGCCCGTTTCATGGAGCGCGTCACGACGAGGTGGAACTACAAGCTCAACACCCAGGTGATGCGCGAGAAGCCCTTCGGTCCGGCGCTGGCCAGGGAGCTGATGGACGAGATCAAGAAGCAGATTGGTGAAAGCGCCAAGGCCGGGCCGCTGGGCAAGCTCGAAGGCAAGCTGTCGCTCTGGAAATCCCAGGACGACAACCTGCTCAACACGCTGCACCAGGAGCTCTACAAGTACGAGTCCACGCAGCGCGACAACGACCGGTTCGCCCTGTCTGCCGAGGCACACGCGCTTCGCTTTGCCGCCAGCGCCAGTGCCGGCATCAGGAGTTTCAATCCGAAGAAGGGCGAGATCGACGTCGGGGTCAAATGCGAGGCGGCCTTCTCGCTCGCCGAAGGCAAGGTCACGACGACAACCTACTTTCCCAACCGCGCCGGCAGCACGCTGCAGATCAGTTACCGCAATGCGGTCGGCCAGCCGGTCAGGCACTCGTTCGGCAGCTTCCGACTCAACGGCAGCCTGGAATTGTCCTGCTTCGCGGGCGTCAAGGGAGGTGTCGAGGCGGGCATAAAGACCGGTAAGGGTGCAGCCGAAGGGCCTTCCGGAGCTCTAGCGTTGCTCGGCACCCCGTCTATCGATGCGAGTAAAGCTGGTGGTCGGGTGGGCCTGAAGGCAGAAGGCTTCGCCGGCGCCGAAGCCGGCGGGGCGCTTAGCGGAGCCGTCGAATGGCTGCCCCCGGCCGACTACGGCAAGGGATCCGGCAACCCGGGCGCCCTTACCAGCGGCAATTCCGGCTGGAGCGCCCTGGCGCAGATCAAGGCGGAAGGCAACCTCGCGCTCGGTATTGGTTTTGAAGGGGACTTCGGTGTCAGCCTGCACGAAGGCTATTTTGCACTCACGTGCAAAGCCAATTTGGTCTTTGGCCCAGGTGCAGGCGGTGGCTTTGGAACCGTGGTGGACTTGGAGAAGATTTGGGACCTAGCCATGCTTGTCTGCCAAACGCTGAGCCAAGTCGAATATCGCTTTTTGCTCAGCGTCAAACCGGATGCGTTTCGGACACTCAGCCAAATGCTATACAAGGCTGTCTTGGAACCTGGCCAAACAGTAGAGCAATTAATTGCGGCTGGGGCTGATTCGCTATTGCAATGGTGGCAGACACGCGAAGCAGGTATTGCTGAGGCTGAAAAGCTGACCATGGCAATCCTTGGCAAAGGTCAGATTGTGGTCGGCGGGCGATTGGTCAATATCGGATTATTGCCACCCCAGACCCTCGGACCAATGCTATGGACGTTGACTGAATCATATGTCGGGCACACACACAGCCCGGCTCAAGAGGCTGCAATAGTTCAATTGCTTTCCAGAATTCGTCGTTGGCGACACATGCTCGAGACGTTGGAGCACATGTCTAAGGCGGCAACAAAGGTCAAGGCGACCGATAGCCTAGAGCGAATAAACAGTTTTCTTGTTGGTAAACAGCAGGACGACTTCAACCGTTTCCTAGATGGCCTGGCCTTGCACGGCCAACCGACTGAGCCCGCCGCTGCCTATGCCTGGGACGTTCGAGATTCCCTTCGCTTCGGATTTGACAAGGCGACGATGCTCGCCGGCGCGATGCGGCCGGATAACACCAGGCACGCATAAAAAAGGGGCCGTTAGGCCCCCCTTTGGGGAATGATGCGCGCATGTCAGATTGTTATCCGTCACGATCTATCAAACAGAGCAGAGAATAGGTCAGTCGCTATGATAGGCATAGCCAGCACCTGTTCTTAGAGCGGCTCGCTGGTATTCAGCGCGCATCTGAACGAACGAGTCAGATAATGCTTATCCAAAACCAATGCTTGGTTTCGTCGTATGACCGTATTGGCCGCGAGCCAAGGGGTATCAACCATGTCGGTCCCGCGTGCGACTTTTTCCTCTCCGGTCTCGGGGCCTTTTGGATCTACCTGGCTCGTCGATTCGGCGTAGTAGCTATCGGAATACCAGTCGTTCACGTATTCCGTCGCCCCGCCGGACATGAGGTACAACCCGAGGGGATTCGGCGGAAAGGCGTCGACCCGGCTTGAGATCTGCTGCATCTCCTCGTCGTAGGGGAAGTTCTTGCCGAGCTTCAAGCTGCCATCGTTCGTTGGGTAGAGGATGTTCTTGCCTCGGTCTCTGGCCGCATATTCCCACTGGGCCTCGGTAGGCAAGTCGATGGGATAGCCGCTCAGCTCGCCTAGCCACTGGCAGTACGCCTTCGTTTCGTCCCATCGCTTGACCGGTGCGGATTTCATCGGATCGAACAGGTACTGCAGATCTTCGCGATGCCGCAGCTCGCTGAGCACGGGCTGCTTACCGAGTACCGAAAGGTAAAGGTCGAAGTCGCCTAGTGTCGTCTTTTTGGCTGCGAGGTGATAGCTCGATAGCTCCACCTCGTGCAGAGGTGCATCGCCATTCATGGTGATGTTGCAGAGGCTGTCCTCGGGAGCTCCGCACGGCCAGGTACAGACCTCGGCCGGATCGAAGTCGCACTTCCAGCCGAAGTCACCCATCTCGAAACTCCCGCCCTCGATGAACACCATTTCGTCGAGCGAGCGGACCACTGTGCGCAGCACTTCGTCCCGTTTCTCTTGAGACAACTTGGGGTACTGGGATTCGATGTGGGAAGCGATCCCGGCGACCTTTTCCGGAGAGAGCTTTTGGCTTTCGGGTAGGTTGGCGGAACTGCACGAGGTCGCAGCAGTGCAGCCAACAAGTAGGGCAAGGGTTCGGATTGGATTCATATTCGTCCCTGAATCGATGTACCTGGAGCGGGGCAGTCTACCAAGCAGCCGGCCGGACAAGGGCCAGCATGCCTCGAAGTTTGAAGAGACTCACACGTCGGCTTGGGTGGCTGAGAGCTAGCGGCACTACGCAGCGACCAAGGCTTCGATCGCGTTGGTCGGGAGTCTTTTCCCAAAGGCTGGTTTCTGGGTCGCAGAATTCAAAGCTGATTGGGTCGTTGGATTGCACGCCGAAAGCCGACGCTACTGTCTTGGATTCGTCATATCCGAAGGCGACCAAGGGTCAGAGCTGCTCGCTTCGCTGAATTGCACACCGAAAGCTGACCTCGAAATAGTGCGTATCGAGTTCCAGCGGATGGTTCCTCCTTAGCACGGTGTTCGCGGTTAGCCATGGCGTATCGATAGAATCAGTTCCCCTAGCCACTTTCTCTAGGCCAGACAACGGGCCTTTCGGGTCTTTCGTCGGTGACTCAAGATAGAAGTTCTCGCCATACCAGTCGTCCAGCACTTCGATCGCCATTCCGGCCATGGAGTACAGTCCCAGCGGATTCGGTGGATATTTATCAACGCGTTCCGTCATGGGCCGGCGCCCTTCGTCAGGAAAGTTCTGTCCGAATTTCAAGCTGCCGTCGCTGGTGGGGTAAAGAATATTCTGCCCTCTGTTTCTGGCCGCGTACTCCCATTGTGCTTCGGTCGGTAAGTCAACAGGGTAACCGCTGACTTTTCCGAGCCACTGGCAGTAGTTTTTGGCTTCCTGCCAGTCCTTGATGGGCGCCACGTTCATGGGATCGAACGCGTACTTGAGCCGCTCACGCTCACGTAGCTCGCTTAACACTGGTCCTTTTCCAGCCAGCGCCCTGAAGAAGTCGAAGTCGCCCAAGGTCGTTTTTCTGGCCGCGAGGTAATAACTCGAGAGTTCAACCTGATGCAGAGGCGCATCGCTGTTCATCGTGATATTGCAAAGGCTTTCCTTCGGTGCACCGCACGGCCAGGTGCAGGCCTCGGCGGGGTCGAAATCGCACTTCCATCCGAAGTCACCCATCTCGAAGGTGCCACCCTCGATGAACACCATCTCGTCGAGCGAGCGGACCACCACGCGCAGGATCTCGTCGCGCCTGTCTTGGGATAGGTCCGGATATTGCGAGTCGATTCGGGCGGCGATCTCGCCGACCTTCGAAGGGGAGAGCTTCTGGCTTTCGGGAAGATTCGCCGAGCTGCAGGATGCCGCCGTAGCACACCCCGTAAGCAAGGCTAGTATTTGGATCGTGTTCATCGCATTCGTCCATGAAACGGCACATCACACGCCCCCCAGTCTAGCAACTAGCAAGGTGGGACAGGTCCCGCATGACTCAAAGTCGGGGAGCGGCTCACGCTCTTGCTGGCGAACGCATAGGCGCGCTACATCTAAAACCACCTGTCGCATCGGGTGCGCCATTTCTACTGAAGTCCGCCACAACGATCTTCCAGAGGAGAGCCGCCATGACCATCTTCATAGAACGCAGGTTCGAGTTGAGCGACACGCAGCTAATCGCCCGTTTTGGCGCGCCGACGAAGGCCGTTGGTGGCGAATTCCAATGCCACTACGAACTGGACTGGCCAGATCATCAGGACCGCGGCTACGCCTGTGGTGAGGATGGCATCCAGGCGCTCATGCTCGCGATGAAGAAAGTGCACATCGCGCTGGTCGAGAGTGAAGCTTACCGGCAAGGGCAGATAACCTTGTGGGGGCAGCCGGATCTCGACCTGCCGCCCACCTGGGGTGCCGGGCCCTTGTACTTCGCGGCGAATCGACCCAGCGAAACCCCGGGGCGGTGATTCCTGATGACGCTGGTAGGCGGGCGAGACCGCCCAGTAACCGCGTCACGCAGCGGGCCCTGGCCGGGGCAGATAATGTTTAGAGGAGGAGGCTGGGACGGGACAAGCGCGATGCCAGCGCGAGTGCTTGCGTAGCGCTCAGGCATGCGTCTCGCGGATAAGGACGTCGACCACCCACTGGTTGATGCTCTTGTTCGCCAGTTCGGCCTTCACTGCAACCGATGCGTGCAGCATGGGTTCCAGTCGCAGGCTCAGCTTGCCAGAATAGGGTTTTTGAGGCGCCTTGTTGATTTTCTCGCAGGTGTCCAGGTAATCGTCGACCGCTTCCTTGAATGCCAGTCTCAGCGCTGCGACGGACTCCCCATGAAACCTAACGATGTCGCGGATACCAGCGATGTGGCCGATGAACAGCCCATCTTCGTCGCTGTATTCGATCCGGGCGGCGTAGCCCTTATAGGTCATCGGATTCATGGTTTACTCCTGCCTGCTCGAGGAATGCCCTGGCGTCGCGCACCTGATAGGGCTTGGCTTCCTTTTCCGGGTGCGGCCGATGAACCGTCGCGACGTGCTTTGCACACTTGTGCGCTTGATCAAGCAGGGAGAGGCGACTGCACGGGTCGAAACCTGCCACGACATCTTGGAGCTGCAAGGCCGGGCGCGACACCTGGCATATTTGCCAGCTAGTTTTCCGAGCCTTACCCCTTAGGCTGATGGCGAGGCATCCCGCCTCGTCAACGTAAGAGGGGTATCGCCATGTTCAAGCTTCTTCAAAAGCGCAAATCCAATCGAAACGTGATGGATCGGGCCGTCGTCATCAAGAACGCCAAAGCGAAAATCAACGGCCTACCGGGCGGCGCGATCGTCGAGGGTAGCTATGGGGTCTGGTCCCGTTGATGGACCTCTGGGTGGCGGCGTCGCCGTCACCCAGGACTTGTCATCTCGATGACGCAGATTTTCAAGGCAGGATACGGATCGGCCGCGGCCCCGACAGCGCAGGAGATCGTGCCGGGCCTCCAGGTACGAATTCTACGAGATGCGGCCGTGCTGATGAACACGGGCCCCGAAGTTTTCTATGTTCGCGCGGCATCGGCAGGTTTCAGCATCTGGACTTCCCTGAAGCAGCTGTTGGAGTCGATACGACCGGCGCTAAACCTTCGCTACCTTCGCCATCATCTGCACTTTGGAGAGACGGCAACCCATGCGACTGCCTGGCGCGACGTTTTCCAATTGATCCCAAACGCGGCCCTATCGCTGAATGCCGGTGGGTGCTCATGGCGCTTCGAACCGTGGAGTCAGGCGCGGTGCGGCAACACATCCTTTGATCATCCCGCAGTGCTTCTGAAGCAGGCCATCCCAGATTCCGCTTCGACCGTCGTACTCGAACTATCCGGCGGCACCGATTCGACAGCTATCGCCCACGCGCTTTCTGGCCGACACGATGTGCTGGCAATTACCTGGGCCGATCCTCTCTTCCCGGGCTCCTGCGATGTCGAGCATGCCAAGCGCGTAGCCGGCAAGCTTGGTTTCGAACACCGGGTTGCAACCCTGTCCCCCGGGGGACTATTCGAGGTGCCAGCGCAGTTTGAGCCGGACAGGCCCAGCGTATCGCTGTTCATGATGGCGGAGCGGGATCGGCTCGTTCGGGATGCGATCGACGGGCGCACCGACGCTATCGTGGTCAACGGTCATGGCGGCGATCACATCTTCCTTGATCCGCCGAGCCCGGTCCCCATGCTGGACCTTTTGTTCCATGCCCGTTTTCGCGAAGCCCTGAGGTACTACCGGACCCTCGTCGAATTCCATGGCGGGGGTGTGCTTGCTCCGTTGCGATATCGCAGGGTCGGTCGCGGCATTGGCCGTAGTTCTTTGAGCCTCACGCCGGGAAAACGCTTACACCGACGACTGATCCAGCAGGCCTGCTACGAAAATGCGATCTGGAGCAGGCTAGGTCCGCAGTACGGGCTGGTTCACCCATTCACCTGTCCCGCGATGTTGAACTACGCGCTGTCGATCGCCCCGCACGAGCATGTAGGTCAGGGGCAATCCAGGCTGCCGTTCAGAACGGCGATGAATGACTACCACCAGACCGAGGACTTCAGCCGCATAAGCAAAGGTCACCTTACCGGCGCTTTTCAGCGGGCCATCCAGCTCAAGGAGGAAATATTGGCGGCGCTTTTGGAGCGGGGCATCGGTGCGAAGCACAAGATGTACCGCGTTGAGGATATGCAGCGGGCGTTGCGAGCGGCCGCGCTTGGCTCCACGGAGATCCATCCGCAGCTCATGAATGCGCTTTCGCTGGAGCTATTCATGCAGCATTGGTCTCGTCTTTCGGGGGTGGCTCGATGGCAGATCGATTCCTGAGGTTCGCGTCTTCGGTTTTTCATGTGTTGGCAGATGGCGAGCTGGTGCTGCTCGATGCCCGCTCGAACGAGTTCGTCCTGTTCGACCGCGACGCATCGCGTGAGCTCGTCGACGCCATCGAGGGGCGAGCCATGAGTCCGCTTGCCGAGCGCTTTATTGCCGAAGGCATCCTGGAGCACGCCGTGTCGATGCCAAGGCTCAATCGGAGCCACGCGCCTGGACTCGATGACTTCACCTGGAGCGAGTCGATCCGCTACAAGGCCCGCCATCATGCGAGCTGTCCGTCTGCCCAGAAGGTGCTAGTTGCCGGTCTTTTCCTTGCAAAGGTGTGCTTTCTGCTCAAGTGCGTGTCGCTTCACCGTCTGCTTGAGAGAGGCCAGGCCAACCTCTTCAGCAAGCGCCCGTCACCGGCGACGCTCGACCGAGAGATCTGCGCCCTGATCCGTGCCGCTCGTTGGCTCCCATGCAAAGTCGCCTGCCTTGAATTCTCTCTCGCCTTGCGCGAACGTCTCGCCCGCCATGGCGTCAATGCTACCGTCGAGATCGGTGTGCAGAAGTACAGTTTCATGGCACATGCCTGGCTGGAGGTAAACGGCCAGCCCCTAGGTGAGCCTGACCATGTCGCCCGATCTCTCCACCGCCTGCGGGGTGCCGAATGACGCAAGCGCTGCAGCAGTATCGCCGAGCACTAACCCTTGCCCGTTCCTACTACCCGAAGGCCTTTACCTACTTCGCGATCGCCTCTGCGATCCTGCTGGCATTGGCGCTACTGAACGCCGCCGTTCCGGTCCTGCTTCGCGAAGCAACCAACCGACTCGCCGCAGGCGATGCCATGAGCATTATCCTGGTCACGGCGGCAGCCTATGCACTGTGCTGGACCGGCGCGCAGGTGCTGGAGTGGACCAAGAACATCCTCTCGGCCGCGGTGCTGGTGCGCTGCGATGCAGCGTTCTACCGCGCGTTCTTCGATCACCTGCTCAAGGTGCCACAGGCCGAGCTGCGCAAGCTCGACCAGGGCGTGCTGGTCGCCGATGCACAGCGTTCCAAGGGTGCCTTCAGTGCGCTGACCAGCACGCTGTTCTGGATCGTGCTGCCGACACTGATCGAGCTGCTGTTCGTATTCGCTGTGCTCGCCACGTTGATCAGCGTCGCCTTCGCGGCGTTCTTCATCATGGCCATCGTCGCGCTGGTTGGGCTTTCGGTGCTGCTGTCACGCAAGGCCAAGGGCATCCACCAGCGCATCATGGAATCGAACAACGGGGTGATGTCGCATTTTACCGAGCGGATGCGCCTGGTCGAGGAGATCAAGCTCAACAATGCCCAGCCGCTTGAGCAGCAGCGCTTCGGCACCAAGGTGGGCGGCTTCATCGACAGCGTGACCGTGGGCAACCTGCGCATCGGCCTGCTCATGCTGCTGCAGGTCACCCTCGTCGGTGCGTTGCTCCTGGCCTCGACCCTCTACGTCGTCGGTGAGGTTGCGAAGGGCACGTACACCGTCGGTGACTTCGTCATGATCAACGGATACGTCATGCAGCTGACGATGCGCCTGGCCCTGCTGGCCAGCGTACTGATCGAGTTGCGCAACCACCTGGTCCTGCTGGACAGGGGCTTTCATTACCTGGACCTGGAAGCCGAGCCCCAAGGCCACAGGACCCCCGACACCGACGCCGAAGTCATATTCGAGCTCGAGGGGGTGACCTATCGCGCCGAGGGCCGGACGATCCTCGACAAGGTCGACCTGCAGATCCGCCAGGGCCATACGTACGCAATCACCGGCCCCTCGGGCGCCGGCAAGACGACGCTGCTGCGCCTGCTGGTTGGACTGATCAAGCCGGAGGAGGGCACGGTCAGGGCGTTCGGCACGGACACGAGAAGCCTCGACCGCACTGCGTTGCTCGACGCCGTCTCGGTCGTTACCCAGCATCCACTGCTCATCGCCGGCAGCGTGGCCGACAACGTCCGCTACGGTGCAAAGGGAAACCTGAGCGACGAGCAGCTCGACAGCCTACTCGGCCAGCTCGGACTCGACGCCCATGCCAGCGACACCCCGACCACGGACAGACACGTGGGGTTCGATGCCGCTGCCGTGTCGGGCGGCGAGAAGCAACGCATCGCCATCGCCCGGGCGTTGGCGCGGGGAACACCGACGATCCTCCTGGACGAGCCCACCTCGGCCCTGGATGTCGAGAGCGAGGAGCGCACCATCGATGTGCTCAAGGCCAACGCCCGGACACTGGTGATGATCACCCATCGCCC
>JAEAMG010001297.1_pt1 | contig 20104 bp, 14 predicted proteins | sample 8958741 | NCBI WGS metagenome assembly JAEAMG01 (sample SAMN16933256, study PRJNA681125) | bioreactor sludge metagenome | isolation source: anaerobic bioreactor treating anionic surfactant - SDBS | place: India: Bengaluru | collected 2019-02-28 | reverse complement strand
TCTTGAGCGCTTTCTCGCGACGGTCGGTTTTTACATCGCACACCGCCACCACCTGCGCACCTTTCTCCTGCAATGCGGTCTCCAGCAAATAGCTTCCTCGGTCGCCCACGCCGATACAACCCAATACCACGCGATTGCTGGGGGCAATGGTACCCGCCAGACCCAACGCGGAAGAAGGGATAATCGTGGGCAACACGATTGCGGAGGCCGCCGCCACCGAACGGCGTCCGAAATCTCTGCGTGTCATGGTATGTTGCTTATTTTTCATCATGTCTTCCTTCCTATAACTTTTGCGAGACTGAATGCCTTGTTTATCATTTATATCCAGGCATGTATTTCTGCAATAAAAAAACACCCACAAAAAACGGAATTCAACTTTATAAAACTCAGGGATACCGATAAACTCCGGTTATTCAGAATTTGATACTTCCGATTTGTACCGATCCTATATCTCAATCATATCACATCAATCGAGGTAATTTTTACAGATAAAAAAACTATGCAGCGAGGTGGTATCGGCTTGGGATATGGACGCATGTGTTGCAAGAAAAATTCGAAGTTCTTCAATGAAAGAAACGGCGACGGGCGTGGTGGAATGATCCTTCCCTTCCAAGACAACCAGTTTATGATTCCCCATGTGCTCCGTAAGCAACCTGGCAACGGACAGGAAACCATCATTACCGCCAACGATTGTCAACGATGGAACGCGATTTTCCCGCAATTCAGACTCCGTTATGGCAAGTTCATGGAAACCACGCATAGCCGCTGCCAGGGCCTTGGGATCGTTGAAATAGCCCAACATCACCTTGGTGCCAAGTTTTTCTTTCAGTTGCACCGGTCGTTCCTCACCAAGAAGTCGCGTTCTCAACGGGCCAATCCCTTCCCCAGTCTCCACCGCCTTTGCCACCATTTCACCAAAAGCCAGATTTTCCGCAGTCGGTTGTTCCCATCCTGCCCCACAGGGGGCCACGCTCAGCAATCGCTCAGGGTGCATGACGGCCAGTTTGAGAGTGATGAATCCACCCATTGAATACCCGATTACATGCGCCTTCTCGATATTAAGATGATCGAGCAGGCGCACCAGGTCCTCGACCATCTGCACGCCATACTTGCCAGGATCGTGGGGTTTATCACTCCTTCCATGGCCCCGGCTATCGGGTGAAATTACCCTGTAGTCCCTGGCGAGTGCGGCCGTAAGACCGCGCTTTCGCCATTCCAAATGGGAATTGCATGCATACCCATGCACGAGCAGCACCGGCGCGCCCCGTCCTTCGTCCGTGTAATATATTCTGACCCCTTCCGAATCAAAATAGTTGCCTGTTTCCGGGCCCAGTACGGCATGCCAGGCGTATAACACCAGTACTACGAGCGCGCCTGCCGCCATTAGCGCTAAAATACCGCACCCCATGCACAATTTTGTTCTGATGTTCATTCTTCGTGTTTACCTTTGTGAGTGTTTATTCATAGCGACCGAAAGTGAAGGACCGACTCATAAATCTGGGTGCCTGCAACCTGGCCGAATACCCATGGCCAGTCGGGCCCATCGAGGCAACAACTGTAATTAGCTACCCAATACGTATCTGCATCAAGAGCCACAATTCCGGCAAAGGCCGTATCCCCTTTGGACGGAAAGTCCAGGAGTGGGGACAAAGTCAGATTCTCGGCGTTCAACCTGTAAAGCGCGGTTCGTTTTCGGGTCAGGGAATACCGGACCATCCACCAGGCGCGCCGCCATTTCGCGGGCAACCAGCCAACCCCGGAGGCAAAGGGGCCGGCCACATTGCGTCGGGCGATTACAAAAATATCCGGACCATGTCGAAACATGAGGGCGGAATCATACTTGTCGGCAGTGTGTGCATATTCCCATCGGGACAAGTCGTTTTTTGAAGCGCGGCAGATTAACCCACCTCCCGTTTCCAAACGTACCGTCGCATATAAGTTGCCCTCGTCATCAAACATGAATTCGCCTTCCTCCGCACTGACAACATCCACCTGCGGCTTTTCCGAAATAGGCCGCCAGCTATAACCGTCCTCGGATACCAGCAGCCGCAGGTCGCCCGGCCGGTCGCGGGTGGTATAGATTCCGGCGCCATAATATACGGACATGTACGCGGTACCTCCAAAGGTCCGGGCCCGCCATACCACATAGCCGGGCTGAAACACCGAACGGGGTTCAGTCCACTGCCCCTCTCCCGTGCGGGAGGTCACATAAATGCTTTGCGGCTCAAACTTGAGCGGATGCGTTCCTCCCTGAAAAAAATACAGGAACAACGTATCCTTGAATATCAGGAACCGGGGCTCGCGAATATCCCTGCCCACCTGAAACTCGCCCGCGTGCTCCCATGAGTTCCTGTCTTTGGACCTTACTACCACCAGCCGCGTCCTCTCCGAGGCAAAATGGGTCGGTGCCGTGCGAAACGCAATATAAAAGAAATCCTGATACCGGATCACGTCCAGGTTGTTATTTGCAGCCAGGACCTCCAATGTATCCGGCAGACCTGGCCCGGGAATCAATTGGCGCCACGGCTCATACGAAATGCCTTCGGCGGCCTTGGTATCGAATGCTATGGGATGGGACATAAAGCCAAGGGTTACCAATAGAGCCATGGCGGCAAACAAAAACAAGATCACAAAACCGCTTATAATCAACCCTGTCCTTTTCAACCAAATCAGCAAATCCCATCCTATACGACACATGGCCTTTTCTTTCATAATTTATCCCCTTCGAATTATGGTGTGCCGTAAATTTTCGCGTCTACAACCCAAAGGAATACGTTTTCGCTTTACAGAGACAAAAGTAAACATCAAATCCCGAAAGTGAGCAAGACATCAAAAGGATAAATAAAGATACTCAGCCTGCTTATACAGGAAACTATAAACGAATGCAAGCGAATCCCCCCTTTTCTATTCTGCATTCCACAAAAGACGGTTGCTTTCCTACAAAACTTTTTCTTCTCGTAGGAAAACCAGAAAAAATAAAAAGGCCGGGGTATATACACCCCGGCCTCATAACAGTTCCATCGTGCCTTAGACCTACGAGCGCCTGGTGGTGAATCCGAGCAATATCAGCAAACTAACACCCACCAGGAGCCACTCACCAATCCCATTACGCAATACATCCCTTAACGATTTCTGTTCAACGCATGAACAACCACCGCCACACACTGGTGCTGGTGCTGGTGCTGGTGCTGGCTCGGCTCCCGGTTGAGTTATGGTCAAGATGGTTGGGGAAGATGTATCCCCTTCGGTAATCACCGAGATGGTTGCATTCCGCGATTCCGTGCTTTCGTTTTCTTGGATTTGAAGTGATATATCGCCTGTACCTGTGCCGGATGGCCGGTTGGGCGTTACCCAGTCATGCGAAATAATCACTTCCCATGAGGTGGCATCCGGAGCTACCACGCGGATAACCACATCGGCACCGAGGTTGGGTACATCCGTCAAATCAATACCGTCTGGGGCTGCACATAGGCATAGCCCGTCGCCTCCGCAGTTGCATTCCCATTCACCCTCTCCTTCACCTTCACCTTCACCTTCACCCTCGCCCTCTCCTTCACTATCAACAAGACCATTTATATCGTGCATAGAAGTTATTCCCTTGTAACCCATTACCCCGATCTGCTCGCCGATCAAAGATACTCCATATTCAATCAGTGCATATCCCTGATTTCCCCATTTCGTTCCCCAGGAATTGCGTATAATCCAAACGCCTTTCCCTTGAGTATCATCCCAGCCTTCAATGATAACCGCATGATCTACCACAGTATCCCCCTTCGCTTGTGCGTTGTAAATATTTTTAGGATTTGCGCCAAGAGCCCTAAACGCTGCTGATTTACTGACCAGGACTGCATAAACCGGACCATATTTATAGAGGGCTTCTTTTATTGCATTGACAACATCCACAGATTCTGGATTCCCCTTGTGTATTCCTATACATTGGAACTCATAGGGTGACGTACGGAGCAAATTACAGTTGCAGTCCCCTTGATTCGCGCTATACGGAGCTTCCACCTCAAGCACCAGCCCCCCTTTACCACAGTACTGATCCAATCCTGTAAATAGGTTGGGGGTAAAACATCCCCCCCCACAATGCCAACTCTTATCATCTCTGCAATCAAGCACCCATTGTTCCGAAATATCCAATAGTTTTTTATCCACGAGGGCGATAAGATTTTCAGCCACACCAGTTGTGGCAAAGGCCCAACAACAGCCACACTCACCTTGATCACGCACGGGAATATTACGCCTTTTTTGCCTATAGTCAAGCTTTACGGGAAGGGCTTTGATTTCCTCCTCAGTAAATATCGGACGGAACCCCGGATATGTGGCTTTTTTTGTGGTCTCTATATCCAAGAATAGGAAACTGCCACAAAGGTTCTCTATGGGCCGCAAAAGAATTTCGTTGGGCTCGACCTCGAATGTCCACCCCTCCTCTTCCCCCTGCTGTCGCAGTTGCGATACATATTGATCAAGATAATCTCGGTCCGGGACGCTTGTAGTGTAAATATCCGTTATCAGTTCATCGAGAATTGTCCGTATGTTGGCGCCATATTCCACTGCGGGGAGAGAGGTAATTCTTACGCGGCCCATATCCTTTTCCGGCGCGCGCATTTCATATTCAAAATCAAATACCGTGGGAAATCCATTATCCAGCGCAATAGTAAACGAAGGCACATTTATCGCTGACGTCACTCGTCCGGGGGCACCAACGAGGCCGACAAATTTCCAAGTAGAAGGCCATTGTTCCATGATATACATTTTGGTGGCTGTGCGCATTTCCCGGGTACTGATGCGTAGACGTACCCTGAGCACCTCACCGGGAACATAAACCCATTCTTCCACAGACCGGGTTACACTATAATCCGGCAACCCCGGACATTCTTCGCATACACAGTCACGCATACAGGCACCCGACAAGGGATCACACGTGTCGTCCGTACATGGATCGTTGTCATCGCAATTCCTTGCCACATTCTGGCAATTGCCCGTTGTGGGATTACATGAATCCGTCGTGCATGCGTTATTATCATCACAGTCTTTTGCCACATTCCTGCAACTGCCCGTTACGGGATCGCAGGAATCGATTGTGCATGGATTATTGTCATTGCAATTCTTTGCCTCATTAAGACAATTACCGGTCGCTGGATTACAGAAATCGGTTGTGCACGGATTATTGTCGTTGCAATTCTTTGTCTCGTAAATGCAATTACCCGTTGCTGGATTACACGAATCGCTTGTGCACGGAATGCCGTCATTGCATAGTTTGGGAGTATTCACACAGCCCAAAGTTGAACTACAGATATCTGTGGTACATGCGTTATTATCATTGCATAGTGTATTATTCGGTGTAAAAATACAACCTTCAACGGGGTCGCATGTGTCCGCGGTACAGGTAATATTATCATTGCAGGGCTCATTTTGACACCCCAACTCCGGCTCACATGTGTCTGTTGTACAAGGATTTGCATCGTCGCAAAGTGTATTGTTCGGGGTATGTATGCAACCGACGTCAGGATCACACGCGTCTGCTGTACAAGGGATGGCGTCGTCGCACAAAGTATCATCCGGGGTATTCTCACAGCCGGTGGCAGGAACACAGGCGTCGATGGTACAGGTAATTGTATCGTCGCATGTATTGTCTAGATGCTGACACCCGAGATCCGGATCACAAACATCTATTGTACATGGATCTCCATCGTCGCAGATGACGTTATCCGGAATATGTACACAACCGACGGTCGGATCACATACGTCCTCAGTGCACGGTATGGTATCATTGCACAAATTATCATCCGGAATATGGTTACAGCCCGCTGCCGGGTCGCATACGTCTGCGGTACAGTCAAAACCGTCATCACAGTCGCTGTCCTCATTGCACCCGGCACAAGCCCGTAAATACGGGTAGCCTTCATTAATTTTAACTATGGCAGAATCTTCCTCCCATACCGTTGTGAAATCCCAGCCCGCGTACGTATTTATTGCATAGGGATGGGTCATTTCATCCGTTGTGCGACCTTCTCCGCCCCCACTCTCTGACAAACTCGAAACGTCCAAATCCCAATAGCATCCCGAAACAGTGCCGGCACATCTGTATCCAATTAAGCCACCAGTATAGGTATAATTTATGCTTGTTAGTGCACATGCGGCATAACAAGAGGAAATTGGACCATTCCAGGAACTCCCCATCAGACCCCCTACATACATACTCCCAGTAACCACGCCCCTTGCATAGCAAGAAGCGAATGTGCCCGATTGGTTCGTCCCTGTCAGACCGCCGACATACTGCCCACCCGTCACGGTGCCTTTAGCATGGGATTGCATAATGATGCCGTTCCCGTCATTAAAACCTATAAGGCCTCCTGTGTGGATACCAGTGGTGGAGCCTGCAATCGTACCCTGGGCAGAGCATGAGGTTACCGTACCGGAAATATTCTTCCCCACAAGGCCGGCGACATAACTTTTCCCTGTAACTGCCAGGGCTTCCACGCTCAATTTCTGAATCGAACCACCATCAAGGAAACCGAACAGGCCTACATACTCGCTTCCGGGAAGATTGATTTGAATATTGTGCAACGTATGACACGCTCCATCAAGCGTACCGGTAAATTTTGTGGTAATGTTCCCCACAGGCATCAATGAAGCACCGGCAAATTCAATGTCGGCAGTCACAGTGAAGTTTGCACCCCAGTCAGCCGGTGTATTCGTCAACGCTATCCAGTCTTCAACAGTTTCGATTTGATAGGGATCATCTGTAGTGCCAGAACCGCCACTATAACCTTCTGCTGGCTCACCTTCTGCAATCTCACCTTCTGCGGGCTCACCTTCTGCGGGCATCTCGCCTTCACCTTCGACTGGTTCTCCTTCACAAATCGGCGTATGCACACAACCTATCATCAGATCGCAGGTGTCGTCTGTGCATATATCACCATCATCACAATTTCTTAGTACGTCTAGACACCCAACCGCCGGGTCGCAAACACCGATGTGGCACACGTCATAATCATCGCAGGTAACAGGTGTAAATACACATCCTGTCGTCGAGTCACAAGTGTCTGATGTGCATGCATTTTCATCATCGCAAACAATAGTCGTATTTAAACAACCAATCACGGGGTCACAATAATCGTCAGTACACGCATTTTCATCGTTACAGTCTTCATCCGCTAAGCAGGCCTTATTTCCGGACGGTTGATATGTGGGTACTTGGGATACATCAGTCTTTGCAAGCAATAAAGCGGTTGGGGAAGAATGACGGTTGCCCCTGTCGTAATCGGCCCCCTCCCCATCGGTGCCGATGTGATTGAGGAACGCCTCTGCGCCGGACATCAGAACACCTATTCCAATAGCCGTCATCCAAATCATCCAAACGTGTTTACTCTGTACGGATATCATAGTGCCCGTTCTCTTTCTTTTTTTGACCAAAGTCGCCCGTTAAAACTATCAAATTACACTTTTTTTTACCAAACACAGCGATTGGAATTGATACGATAAATTTTCGCAGTCACCTATTTTAATCATGGAACAACCCCTCCCAAATATTCAGTTGTAAAGCGAATATGCCAACTTCTGAAGTGACTTGAACAACTATGCTCTTCCGTGACAAGTAACCCTAAAACGATATCATGACCCTTATTGGCTGATTATACATGAAAAATCCTAGGAAGTCAAATTAAAATTTACCTCAATTAATTGCCCTTCACTATCGGTCTCCAGTTCGAATAAACTCAGAATAGAACCGATATATAAATTGGCGGTTTGATCAAAAGCACATTATATAAGATTTAAAAATAGAATTTTCATATTTCATAGAAATGACCAAAAGACCGGATAAAGTCGTGTTATCTGTCAAGTGGTGTAAGGATGTGAAAGGTAGCCGACTGCTTAACAGGAGATTGCGGTGTTTCTGACTCCATATTTTCGGCAAAAAATACCGCTATGTAGATTATAACAATAAAAACGAATAAGCTTTTTCAGTTGCCCTGCCAACTGAAAAACTATGTTGGACTAAACGAAAGTAAGAAGACTGATCAAAAAGGGGACTGACTGCCAAATAGCCCATGATTGCTACATAGAGGTTGTTTGTCAGTCCTTGCTGCTATTTGGTTATCTATCCCCTTAACGTGGACACAGGAAAGAATATCCACGACGAAGCTGTTTAGTCCAAAGCCGTGAATTATACATATCGCTGTTTTAGTATATATCTTGTTAGAGGTATGAGTCGCAGAGTTATGCAAAAGACTCAATCTCCAAAATAAGATGAAAATATATTTCTGTTCTTTGTTGTTAATAATATAATTAATATTAATTTATTTTTATAGATGTTTTCCTGCCATTTTTGAGGAATGGGAACTCTATACTCAATTTTTTGGGTGCGGATAAAGCTGGACAGGCCATATAAGAATCCTTTTTGATCAAGGATCAAATCCTCTGCTAGGATATAGTAATTAGTTCGTTTGAAAAGCGTCAAGAAGAACGGTAAGGAAAAATTTAACATGGAAGCAATTACACGACGATCTTTTATCGCGAAATCAGCAGCAGGCGCTGGTACCGCCGCCGCGGTGCTGATCGGCACTTCGAAAACGGCATGGGCGGGCGCCAATGATCGGGTCCGTGTGGCCGTGATGGGCATCAACGGACGGGGACGGAGCCACTTGGGCGCCTATACAAAAATGGACAATGTGGACGTGGTCGCCTTGTGCGATGTGGACTCGCGCTTGTTTAATTCGCGGGCAAAAGAATTCTTTACCCGGGCCGGCAAGCCGGAACCGAAGATGGAACAGGATATCCGCAAGGTACTGGAAGACAAGGACGTGGACGCCATATCCATTGCCACGCCGAACCATTGGCACTCGCTGGCGACCATCTGGGCCTGCCAGGCGGGCAAGGATGTCTATGTCGAGAAACCGATGACGCATAATATCTTCGAGGGACGCAAGGTGGTCGAGGCGGCCGTGAAATATGGCCGGATTGTCCAGCACGGTACCCAGTTGCGCAGCAACCCGGGTTTTCAGGAAGGCATCCAAGAACTCAAAAACGGCATTATTGGCGATGTGTACATGGCCCGGTGCGTGTGTTACAAGTGGCGTCCCAGCATCGGCAAGGGCCAGCCGGGCAATCCGCCGGAAGGCCTGGATTGGAACCTGTGGCAGGGACCGGCCCAGGAAACGCCCTTCATGGTAAACGACAAGGGTGAGGGCATATACGTGCATTATTTCTGGCATTGGGTATGGGCCTACGGCAACGGCGACATCGGCAATCAGGGCGTCCATCAGCTCGATGCCGCGCGCTGGGGACTTGGCGTCAACGTACCTTACCGGGTAACCTCCATGGGCGGCATGTTCCTGTGGGATGACGCCAAAGAAATCTATAATGTCTCCTCCTCCTCCTTCATGTTCAAGGGCGAAGACGGCAAAGACAAGATGATGACCCTGGAAGTGCGGCCCTGGTGCACCAACGACGAGGCCGGCGGTACCTCCTTCGGCGTGATTTTCTATGGTTCCGAAGGCTGGGTTACCTTCCCCGGCTACGGTAGCTACAAGGCCTACAAAGGCAAGGACAATGAATTGATCAAGGAGGCGGATGATGGTGATGACATCCACCACTATCAGAATTTCATTGACTGCGTTCGCAGCCGGGACACGAGCAAACTCAACGCCCCACCCATTGAAGGCCACTATTCCTCGGCCTTGTCCCATTATGCGCTCACCGGCGCACGAGTGAACCGCGTTCTGGAGATTGACACCGAGAAGGAAATGGTCAAGAACGATGACGAGGCCAACAGCATGCTGACCCGCGTATACCGCGAACCTTTTGTCATACCCGATGTCGTCTAGCCCCTGGTCCTGAATAGTGGTATGGACAGGCCAAGCCCTTGAGGTTTTAACATCTCCGGGCTTCGCTTGACGCAAAGACAGTCCGGCAATCGGCTGAAGTGGGTGATAATCTATTGCCGTTAGTTCATCGCGTGGACTCCTTGTTGAAACGGTGGCTTGGCAGCGCCTATCAAGGGGCTATATGTCAGTCGCACCTCGATTATTATCTGGATGAGTTCACTTTTCGCTTTAACCGCCGAACATCGCGTTCACGCAGCAAAGAGTTGGACTAAACGGCTAACGCCGTAGAGAAAACCGCGCCTGTGTGTGGCGCGTGTTTCCATTTTTTGCGGTCTTGGCACCAGTGACCGCGAAAGCGGGTACAGGCACCAGCGCGCGATACAGGATTTCGTTGCGGCATCACGTCATTGCCGCGCGCTGGAGCCAGTCCCCGTTTTCGCTCAGTCTGCATCTAGTCCAACAAAGTTTTTCAGCGGGTCGGTCAACACGAACACTTACAATTTCATGCAAATCAAAGACTTTGTAGCCCCCAAAGTTTTTCTTGGTCCGCCAACTTAAAAAGCTTATTCGTTTAAGGAATAGTAGGGGTACTGTTTTGGCGCGTTGACGTACGTAACGTAGTAAGGCGTTCCGGATGCTTGCGTTCCGCTTCACGAAGGCGCTCGCAAAGCGTGTGCAAATCGTAGTTGGCCTCGCGGGCCATTTCATCACCGGACTTGCGGACCTCGGCCACAATGGGATCGTCATACTTCAGCGTTTTAGATGCAGTCTTCGTCATCGAGTAATTCCTCCGGAGTACAGATGGTTGGAGTAGATATCCCTTCGCTGTTGTTTATTTCCGCGAGTTGGCGGCGAATATGCGCGTTGGCAATATGTTTGCAGTTCCATGTAACCAGATAATCCACTGCATGAACGGACGCCACAGCGAGATGTAGCGTGTCCCGGAGCGACTTCGCCGGTAACTGTAATTTCTCTTGATAAATTAGTGCCAGACGCTCAACGTCAGGTTCGATTGTCAGCAAAGGCATTGAAGAAACAAGGCTTAGTCGCTCGGAGGCTGCTTCATGGTCGCCGCGCCGAATTTCATCCAACACCACCTCGGATATGAATACGGAGTATTCATGAAGGTGCTTTTCCCACCAGATGCGCGTAATCTCCTGGTGGGACAGGACTATCACATCACGGGACGGGCGCGCGCTACGGTAACTTATCACGGATGATTCCACGTATGCTTCCGGTTTATCCATCATTGCCTGTCTCATCCATAGTTTCGACACTGTGCATAGTATACTTTGGACAGAATTACAATGACAAGGGAGGAAGTTTCAGCCTCTCTCATAACCAGATGAAGTTCAGGGGAAATGCTAGGACAAACACTATAATAACTCTACAGTCGCAAGTTTTCAGCGTTTATGATGCATCATATTCTTTGAGTAGTGCCATGTTCAACAGAGTCATCTCTTCTACGATCTCGAGTAGCCTATGGTAATTCGCGGAGTATTCCCGCGCTAGTTTTTCCCGTTTCTTCCCCAAATATATTAGGTGAGTTTTCTTGTCTTTGTTCAGCGAGAAGTAGGGTTGCTTGTTGCGGGTACCGATGATTACAACACTTCCGCGCATGAGTGGGCCTACGGTTGCGAGCTGCTTGTGAAGCGCAGCAAGCCGTCGGTTGATCTTGGTGCGTTCCCGGGTTTGCATAAAAATCTCCTTTCTTGTTCTTGACTTTTACCTGCCTACAAAACTATGCTATATAGCATAGCCTCGTTCCAACACCAATGTCAAGTAGAAAAGGAGAACGACCGATGACGAAATACCTTGAGGAAGTCTTTGCGTTTTTGCGCCCCGCATTTTTTCACGGTACGCCACCTATGTCTGGTTTGTCATTATTTGGATGGGGGTCGTTACCCGTATGGACACCTACGGCGCCAGTTCCTTCGTACGCGCGTTGGGCCTGGTCCCAGATTCCTATTTGTGCGTGCTGCACTTCTTTCATTCAGACGCATGGAGCGTCGAGGGACTCATGCGTCTATGGTGGCAGTGGCTGGGGCGCGAACAGGTGCACTGGGAACTTAATGGAAGGCTTGTATTCACAGGCGACCACACCAAGACCCCTAAGGATGCACGCAAAATGCCCGCAGTCACTACCATGCATCAGGATTCTGAAACCGCCTCAAAACCCTCGTTTTTCCGGGGACATCATTGGGGATGTATCGCGATGATTACCCATGTCAAAGATCGCTTCTTCTCCACGCCGTTGTGGGCAGCGGTGCATGAAGGGCTTGATACCATGGGCGGACCCTCCGAGAAGCAAGTACCTAAAACTGTACGTATCGTCCACATGGCCCAACGCGTCGCACAGGTGATGGGTCAAAACGTCTATCTCGTTTTGGACGCTTATTTTTCCGTTGGGACGGTCTTCCTCGCAGCGGCAACGTTATCGGGCGAGGAAAGCACACTCGTTCACATTCTCACGCGTGCCAAGAAAAACGTAGTCGCCCATTTGCCGGCACCCCCTAAGAACCCCCATATCCCCGGCCCTAAACCTCTTTACGGAGAAAAACTCAAACTTTATGACCTCTTTGAACTCTGGCAAGACCAATTCACTACCGCAACCACTAGGGTATACGGTCAATCCGTAAACGTGCGCTATTACTCCGCCAACCTCCTGTGGAAACCTGTAAAAGGATACCTGCGTTTTTTCTGGTTCGATACGCCACGAGGCATGCTGGTTCTGATGACTTCCGACCTTTCTTTACTGCCACTCGATACCCTCGAAATCTACTGTCGGCGCACTACCATTGAAACGCTCTTCAACACACTTAAAAATGTTCTGGCCGGCATGACGTACCATTTCTGGTCAAAATATCTCAAACGCGTTTCACGGCGGCCGTTTAGGAATCAAGAAAAAAAACGTTCTTCCGCAAAACTGCCTGCCACGATTAAAACGCTCGTGGCCATCGAGAAGTATGTTAATCTTCATTTCCTGGCAATCGGGATGCTGCAACTGATCGCCATGCACTTTTCCCATGAAGTCAAGAAAATCGCATGTTGCTGGATGCGCACCGAACCCAAGGACATTCCTTCCGAGTTCATCGTAAAAATTGCATTGACAAACATGATGAAAAATAATAACACGGTTTTCGGAAAATCAACTATAATGCAGTTAATTCGCACCAAGCAGCAAAACCCAAATAATCAGGAAGAAAAGGGAAGCGCACCCTAATTTAAACTTGCGACTGTAGAGTACCTACCAGGAAGCCCCGTTTCTTCGCTCCAGAGAAAGTCTCGAATAGTCAACGGAACTGCATCCCGGGTCGCTTCTTTTTCCCGCCAATGATCTACGCGCAATTTCTCCGCTTTCAGTATTTTGAGCAACGAGGCAAAATAGCGCACTTCCGCCAAGGATTTTCTGGTACCCGTACGCGTACTATCGCGTTTGTTCGAGGGCATCTTCATGGACCTATTGGCCAAGATACGCCCGGACCTCAAGGCGCGATTGCCCAAACCCAAAAAAACATTATAAGTGGGTGCTTTGGGTAAAGGACATTGACTTTGGCGTAGAACACGTAGTGGACTATCTGGGGCGCTACATACACAGTATCGCCATTGCCAACGCCCGTATATTCGAGGTCAATGAGACCCACGTCGCCTTCAAGTACAAAGACCGAAACGCAGATAAATGGCGTATTATGCGACTCACCGGCCATGAGTTCCTGCGCCGATTTCTCCAACATGTATTGCCCAGGGGCTTTCACAAGGTACGCTACTACGGATTATTGCGCCACTCGAAGCGCAAACAATTTGAGCGCATCCGATTTGCTCTCGAGTTGAAGTACGGTCCTGTCATGGTAAAAACCAAACAAGTCCTTGACGTGGACAACACGTTCGTGTGTATTTACCCCGAGACTGCCGAAATCATCGCGCCCGATACACCGACCTGTCCTATCTGTGGCGCCAATAATACACAACACATCATGTATGTCAAGCCGAAACCCAGAATACGCATATCGAAAGTCAGAGCACGTGCCTCGCCTCCTATAAAGGCCGACTGAAACATATCACATCCATCCAATTTTCTGCCGTGCCCAAAAAGTATCTTTGACACGGAAAGGGATTCTTTTGCCTACTCCGGGAAACAACCTCTGAAAGACGCACTGTCCCAACCAGCCAAGCCTAATCTTCCGCAGTAAATCGCCTTATTGTGAGTCGTTAAACACAAACAGAACTCTTTTACCACCTCGTTTCCTGGCCCTTCGTTTAGTTCAACGAAGTTTTTCAGTTGGCAAGGCAACTGAAAAAGCTTATTCGTTTATGAGACATGCGGTGACGATGTTGTTTATCTGACTTGGTGGTAATTCTGGGAACATCTTATTTATTTCTGGCAGTTGCATACTTGCAAAGTAAATATAAAAAGGCCATAAATCATTAAGATGTTCTCCGAATTCCGGGCACATGAAACTACGGCTCAACCACCTCCCCGAAAAAAGAACAAAAAAACGTTGACGAAAGAAACACAATATGGTACCCTATTCTCGACACGTACAGTGTCAGTCACTATGGGACTGACAGTGCTAAGTAATGTGAGTCTTAGCAAGTACCATTTATGCTTTTTTGATATGTTATAATATATATGAAGCGATGGAGAAGCGCGGTGTACGTTTTTAAAACAATTCTTATTATTATATTTTCATTAATTGTTATTGTTTTTATTACTATTACGATCGTGCTGCAGCAAAATAGGATACGTTATGAAAAGTTAGCGCAAATCTGTGCAAACAATCTCAAGCAGTTATACATCGGTTTAAAGTCATACGCCGACGAACACAATACCTTTCTTCCTCCGAGTTTGCAAGATTTGTTACCTAAGTATCTGTCCGACCCACAAATCCTTGTATGTCCGACAGTACCATATTTCGATGGCGAGCCACAGGGAAACCCAGATGATTGGAGCAGTTATACCTATCAGCCGGGATGGCGGATAGACATGGATCCTCGAGCGGTTATCGTGGTCGAGAAAAATTCCAACCACAACGGCCAGTACCTTGAACTCCATCTTAATGGAGAAGTAGGCATATCTCCCGGGCCAATTAAATTGTCAAAGGGTGATTTGGAATCCGATTCAAAAAATAATACTACCTTAAAATCGGGAAAGACTGCTGAACCAGTGTCTCAGGGTCAGACAAAGCCAAATGTAGCAATTTCAGAGAGCCAATCCTCAAAAAGCGAGGAGGGTTCGGTTTCTTTGCCCACCAATATAAAAAATACTAATGGCCGATTATCAATTGCGATAGACCAAGCTATCTCTGATGGTTCACTATGCTGGGATGGTATTCAAGGAGTAGCTGAATACAAGGTAAACTTTAATTTGACTAAGGATTTTAGGGGCTTTAATCCATTCTTAGTCAAGATGAAACAAGATAAGATTATTTTAGTTTCTTCAAAAAATATTCAGGATGAAGTTGAGTATGAATATGAACTATTTCTGGCTGGATGGCCTTCTCGAACAACAAGGAAACAAACAGTCGCAGACTTTGTTGGGCAAATGTGTCAACCTAATTTACGTAAAATATACGTAGATTTGACACTAAGAAGACCTATAAACGATCGTTTCTGGGAACACATTACAAATCTGTCTGATTTCCGAGGATATTTACTTGATTCATATATAGTCTTGTACCCTCTAAGCGTGCCATTGGAAGGGGGGAAAAAACCTTTTTTGCATTTTTCTGATGGAATGGCTTTTGCAGATATAATTATAGGAGTTAATGCAAAACCTGCCAGTGGGCAAGGTATCAAACGCATTAATACTAGCGAGAATATCTACGATTTTCTTGAATACAATGCCATTATAGAGATTTGTGACCCCTTTTCATGGAGTGATGGGATTTTCAATCCTGGCAGCCGTTTTTACACCGTGAAGGGACAATGGCACTTGGTGCAGTAACGAAAAATGGTTTTATACCAAAATTAATATGAAGACATTACGGAATTCCAAGGAAACGATACCTGATTATATCCATCGGAATTCCTGGGACATCATAGAATGGCACTAACTTAAGCCCGCAAAGAAGAGACTGACTCCCCAAAAACAGAGATGTTGTTGATAGCGATAATGGCTTGTGCCTGTTTTTGGGGAGTCAGTCCCTTACTTCGTCTATGTGTTCTCTCAAAAAGTGCCATCATATATTCCGCAGAGTTCAGGATGTCTGAAGTTAGCGCCATGCTATGATGTCCCCGGAATTCCCATTACAGCAATCGGGGCTGTTCACCAGGGGTTGTCGGTATTTTACCCAGGTGTTTGAAAGCATGGGGGGTGGCGACGCGTCCCTGGGCGGTACGTTTGAGAAAGCCGATTTGGATGAGGTAGGGTTCGTGCACTTCTTCAAGGGTCTGCCGCTCTTCACCCACGGCCACGGCAAGGGAGGCGACGCCCACCGGCCCGCCGCCGAATTTGTCCATAAGAACGCTCAATATCTGGCGGTCCATGTCGTCCAGTCCCAAATCATCTATACGCAGCAGTTTCAAGGCCGCGTCGGCCAGCTCGCGTGATATGATACCATCGCCTTTGACCTGGGCGAAGTCGCGCACGCGCCGGAGCAGGCGATTGGCGATGCGCGCCGTGCCCCGTGCGCGGGAGGCGATTTCGAGGGCGCCGTCGGGTTCGATGGGCACGTTCAGAATGCGGGCGGACCGGGTGATGATTTGTTCGAGTTCCTCCGGTGTATACAGGTCGAAACGGCAGGTGTCGCCGAAGCGGGCGCGCAGGGGCGGCGTCAACAATCCGGCGCGGGTTGTGGCTCCTATCAAGGTAAACGGGCGCAGCCCGATCTTCATGGAACGGGCAGTGGGCCCTTTGCCGAGCATGATGTCCACCTCAAAATCTTCCATCGCCGCGTACAAGGTTTCTTCGACGGCATGGTTCAGCCGGTGAATTTCGTCAATAAAGAGGATGTCGAACTCTTCAAGGCTGGTGAGGATGGCGGACAGGTCGGCCTGACGTTCGATGACCGGCCCTGCGCTCTGTTTGATGTCCACTTCCATTTCGTTGGCGATGATGCGGGCCAGGGTGGTCTTGCCCAGTCCCGGCGGGCCGCAGAGCAGAAGGTGGTCGAGGGGCTCCTTGCGCTGCCGCGCAGCCGCTATGGCAATGCCCAGTTTGTCCTTGATGGGATCCTGTCCGGGGAAATCTTCCAGCCGTCGGGGCCGGATCTGATCATCATAGGAGGCGTCCTCCTCGATGGGCTTTGGGGCGATAATGTCATCTTTGGGCATGGTCCACCTTCGCTAGCGACCTTAAGGCGGCGCGCACCAGATCGGCATCTGACGCGGTTTCACCAAGTGTGGTTCGGGCATAAGCGGCGGCTTTTTTCGCTTCGGCCGCGGAGCACCCCAGACTGATCAAGGCTTCAAACACATCATCACCGGCTCCCCCGGCGGCGGTGTCCGGCGCGCCCAGCAGTGCGCTAAGTTCCGGGGTGCCGCCCAGTTTGGTCTTCATTTCGAGAATGATGCGCTGGGCGAGTTTTTTACCAACGCCGGGAGCGCGGCTGACCGCGGCAATGTCCTGCTCCTGAATTGCGCGGGCGAAGGCATCCACACTGAGCACGGACAAAAGCCCGAGTGCCGCTTTGGGGCCGACACCATTAATGTCGAGACACATGACGAACAAGGTCCGTTCCTCCTCGCTGAGGAACCCGAAAATCTGGAAACTGTCCTCACGGATATGGCAATAGGTCAACAGCGTTGCTTCCTGGCCCCGGGTCAACCTGCGCTGCACGGTATCCGGCGTCTGCACCTCGAAACCAATACCGTTGACGTCCAGGGCAATTCTGTTAACGCCCAACGACACCACACGGCCACGCAGAAAGGCGAACATAAGAGATTATTTCCTTTACGAAAGCATCTATGCGGATTCTCCACGCACATTACAGGACATACTCTTTAAAGAAACGTATGATGGCTGCCGGCAGGGAATTGTTTTCCGTGGGGTCGCCAAAGGCCTTGCGGTTGAAGCGCCGGTGCGCGAAAGCATACTTCAAAATTCCGGTTACCGCCGTCCATTCAGGCTTGCGGATGGCATCCGGAATTTCATCAAAGCCGAGGGGATACCCAATCCGTGTATCCAAGCCGCTCCTGATATGGATAAGCGCATCCTGATTCAGGATGGAGGCGCCGCCTCCCGTGAGTACAATCCCGCGCGGGATGGAATAGAGCAATTTCTTTTCACTGAGGCAACTGCAAATATTTTCCGTCAACTCCTCGCTCCGCAAATATACGATTTCATCAAGGAAGCTCGTCGGTATGGTATTGGGCGCTCCGCTCACGGTTTCGGACAAGCGTATCTGCCTGTCGCCAGCAAATGGTTTCTTTTCCATATCGGTATCTTCGGGTTTGTCGGGACACAAATCCAGGTTAATGCCGTAATCCATCACCAGTTCCGTCGCCTCTTTCTTGGAAATACGCACCACGGAGGACACATCATTCACAATATCGGAGCTTCCCCACTTGTAGGCTGCGGATTCCACAACCTTGCCGTCCTGATACACGGTAACGCCCGAACAAGAGGCGCCGAGAGATTTATTACGGCCACACCGGCGCTCATATCCTCGTCATAGAGGCATCCGAAAGCGGAAGCGAGCGGCGTATAGACAAAATCGGATATTTTCAAACCTTCATTTTCGACGCATTGACGCAGATTGTTCTCCAGAAAGGCCATGAGTTGGGTAAACCGGATGCGTCCCGTGAGCACGGCGCCTCGCATATTCAACGGGTACAGTACCGGCATATTGTCCACCAGCCATTCTTCAGAAACGATGCAGGATATGGGGCGCGAGTCCGTGCTGACATGACTTAACGAAGCGTTCTCCCGGGCCTTTATCAGGTGTTCCGGTTTCACGATCCCATTTTCGATTTGCACCTTGCCTTCGAACAGGTTCGATTTCAGGGTGGCGCCTTGAATGCCGCAATAGATGTAATGTACCCGTTCATTAGCCATTTGCCGCGCATCGTTCAACGCTCGCCGAAAAGTTTTTGCCGCGGCGTTGATGTCCTGAATGGCGCCGTAGGAAACGCAACCATTAGACAAGGCCGCACCATACCCCACTATTTTGCATATACCCTCCGGAGAACGCCGCCCGATAAGCACACGAATCGCGCGACTGCCGAAATCCACCGCTGCAACAACATCTCCTTTACCCTTCATAAACGAAAACTCCTTGTCATGGCTGGACACATAAAGCTGTTCTTTAGATCCCCGCAAAAATCTCCGCCCTTCAGAGCAGGTTGCCCTCTCTGGGACCGACGTCTGCCGAAATGCCGGTTGCGGGATTCAAGGTGCGGTGGATAACATCCAGAGACGTGCGGCGCCCCTCTGACTCCTCGCGGGCCGTGCATATCTCCAGTTCGATAATGCGCTTGCAGTCAATCTTGGCTTTCTTATCCTGACGCAACATCTCCAGTTCCCTGCGCTTGCCGTCGGCGTCCTGTTTCAGGGATTCCATCTCGGTCTGCAGACGGCTCTCATTCTGGAGGGCTTCCTGACGTTCGGCACGCTTGTTACTTATGCGGTTTACCTGTTCCATCCGCTTCTGCTGTAAAGCCTCTATCTGAGCGTCAATCTCCGCGAGATCGGTCTGGAACTGCAGCAATTCATCATCCATGCCGGTGATTTGTTCCCGGCAGGCCCCGCATTCCCCGTCGCGCATGGCCAGGAGTTCCTCGGTCTGCATCAGAGTGCGTTCGGCGGTCTCCACCGCATCTTGAGCCGCCCGAATTGCCTGGGCATTATCCACAAGCCTCTGTGTCGCTTCGGCCACCGCGGCTTCGGCCTGTTCGTATTCAATCCGCGCCATGGCAAGCGCAAGGCCCAGGGCAGCGGATTTTGCATCCTGTATAGCCCCTTTCTCCATGGCCACCTTGGCCTGGTTGAGGAGTCTGGCCGGGTTCTCATCGTCCTTGGCCGTCTCCGGGTGCTTTGCCCTTTGCGTCTGTTCGTCTTTGACCGGGCTTGCCGCAGGAGCCGCAGGCGAAACCGCCCCTGATAGGGACTGGAACTCTTCCTCATCAAAAAGTTCCGCAGTCATATTTTTTACAGGGCTCTTTTCCGCGACAACAAGCGTTTCCTCCATCGCGTCCGGCGTCAGCGTATTGACAGATGGTTCCCCTTGCACCTCGTTGACAGTTTCGGATTCCCGTGCCTCGTCGCGGTCCTCCTCCGATTCCTCCTCCGATTCCTCTTCCGATTCCTCTTCCGCTACGACTTCTTCTTCCCC
>JAEAMG010001287.1_pt1 | contig 20115 bp, 20 predicted proteins | sample 8958741 | NCBI WGS metagenome assembly JAEAMG01 (sample SAMN16933256, study PRJNA681125) | bioreactor sludge metagenome | isolation source: anaerobic bioreactor treating anionic surfactant - SDBS | place: India: Bengaluru | collected 2019-02-28 | reverse complement strand
GGATTTGTTGCCATGTTTGGTGCCGGCTTTTGTGACATGCCGGATCGATCAGCGGAACATAACCGGTAAATACGGACCTAAAGAGGAGACGGGAACCATCCGCCGTTATCCCTCCCGGTTCTTCGCACGAATTCCCCGCTCCATCGCCCGGCGGTCCTCCTTCAGCCGGATGTCCTCCCGTTTGTCATAGAGCTTCTTTCCGCGGCCGATCCCGATCTCCACCTTGACCTTGCCGTTGCGGAAGTACATCCGGAGCGGGATCAGGGCGAGGCCCCGCTCCTGGGATTTTCCGTAAAGGCGCCGGATCTCCCGCTTGTGCATCAGGAGCTTGCGGACGCGCAGCGGGTTGTGGTTTTCCCGGTTGCCGTGCGAGTAAGGGCTGATGTGGACATCATACAGGAACAGCTCATCGTTCTTGACCAGGGCATAGCTGTCCTTGAGGTTGGCCCGACCGTCGCGGAGCGCCTTCACCTCGGTCCCGACCAGTGCGATCCCCGCCTCGTAGGTCTCATCGATGAAGTAGTTGATCCTCGCCCGCTTGTTCTGGCAGATCGGCTTTTCCCCTGTCTCCTTCTTTGCCACGATTTTCCATCCTTCCATTCCCTTCGATGATGCGACCGGGCTTTCCGGTCCCGCCGTCAGGAGTGGGGTTTTAATGCAATTCAAACGCCACGGTCAGTGATGGCCGAATACGGTAGGGAGATAATCCGTTTTCACGTGGCCCATGGCCTTCCAGATGTTGTCCCGGACCCGCGGATTCTCCTTTTCCAGATCATCGAGGAGTCCCTTGATATAGCGGCGGCGGGACGTCCGGCTGGTCGGACAGCCGTTTTCGATGACGGGAAATTTCCGCTCCTTTGCGTATTTTTTCAACAGTCCCTCGCGGAGGTATGCGAGCGGCCGGATGATATGCATCTTCCCGCCGAAGATCATCTGATCCGGCACCATCGTACTGATTTCCCTCCCGTACAAAAGGTTGATCAGAAGCGTCTCGATGATGTCGTCCCTGTGGTGGGCAAAGGCGATCTTGTTGCAGCCCTTGTCCGCCGCGATCTCGAAGATTCGCTTCCGCCGAAGGCGGGAACAGAGAAAGCAGGGATTCTTGCGGTTGTGCTCGCTGTGCGAGAGGGGGCCTATCTCCGACCTCTCCAGAACATAATCGTAACCGCCCGCATTGAGATGCCGCTCCAGGATTACACCGCCGCCACCGTCCGGGTCGAAACCAAGATCGATGTGAACGGCCATAACCGTGAACGGGGGAACATACAGCATCGGGGTGTTCAGCAGGTCCAGCAGCGCCATGCTGTCCATCCCGCCCGAGACACCGACCAGAATACGATCTCCCGCAGCGATCATCCCGTAATCCATGACCGCCTTTTCCAGCCATTTTTTCAGATGAAGGAACAGCCTCGTTCTTTTGTCTTCCACCGTCATCGGTCCCGATCCTTAGAGGTTCGAATTCTACCCGAGATCAGATATCAGTTCAAGCGACATTCAGCGATATTCTGGACTGTTTCCCGACATTCGACTTGAAAACCGGCATCCCTTGGTATAGAAGTCACGCAGGTATGTTCTCAAACCCATCATCGCAGCAATGCATCCAAAGGAGGAGACCATGACGGAAATCATCAACATTCATGCCAGGGAGATCCTGGATTCACGCGGCAATCCGACGGTCGAGGCGGAGGTGGCCCTGCTTTCAGGGATTGTCGGAAGGGCCTCGGTACCCTCCGGCGCTTCGACCGGAGAACATGAAATGCTAGAGCTCCGGGACGGCGACAAGAAGCGCTACCTCGGCAAGGGCGTTCAAAAGGCCGTCGACAACGTCCTTGAAAAGATCGCGCCGGAAATCGTCGGCATGGATTGTCAACACCAGCGGGAGATCGATGCCGAAATGATCGCGCTGGACGGGACGGAAAACAAGGGAAAGCTGGGGGCAAACGCAATCCTCAGCGTTTCGCTGGCCTGTGCAAAGGCGGCCGCGACCGCCCTGGGGATCCCCCTCTATCGCTATATCGGAGGCATCGTGGCCCGTGACCTCCCGGTGCCGATGGCCAACATCATCAACGGCGGCCAGCACGCCGACAACAACGTGGACATTCAGGAATTCATGATCATGCCGGTCGGGGCGGTCACGTTCCGGGAAGGTCTCCGGATGACCGCCGAGGTGTTTCACCACCTCAAAGCCGTTCTCAAGGCCAAGGGGTACAACACGGCCGTCGGGGACGAGGGGGGATTCGCCCCCAATTTGAAATCGAACGAGGAGGCGCTGATCCTGATCACGGCCGCGATCGAGAAGGCAGGCTATGAACCCGGCAAAGATTGCGCCATCGCGCTCGACCCCGCGGCGAGTTCTTTCTATAAAAAGGGGAAATACATCCTGGCCGCGGAGAAAAATCCGGAGCGCACCGCCGCGGACATGGTCAAGTTCTATGCGGATCTCGTGAAGAAATACCCGATCGTCTCGATCGAGGACGGCCTCGCCGAAGACGACTGGAAAGGCTGGAAGCTGTTGACGGATACGCTGGGCGACCGGGTCCAGATCGTCGGCGACGACCTGTTCGTGACGAACCGGAAACGCCTGGAAAAGGGGATCGGGCTGGGCGTGGCCAACTCGATCCTGATCAAGCTGAACCAGATCGGCACGCTGACCGAAACGCTCGATACGATCCAGTGCGCCCGTGAGGCGGGCTACACAACCGTCATCTCGCACCGCTCCGGCGAGACCGAGGACACCTGCATGGCGGACATCGCCGTTGCGGCAAACTGCGGACAGATCAAGAGCGGATCGATGTCGAGGACCGAGAGGCTCGCCAAGTACAACCAACTGCTCCGGATCGAGGAGGAACTCGGGGACGCCGCCGTCTACCGCGGAAGATCCGCGTTTTACTCCATCCGGGGGAAATAAACCTATACCCCCCTCCCCTCCAGGAGGACGGGAGGGGAGAACCCATTCCCCGCATCGAAGCCGGGGGCAGGATTCCCCGCTACAGGAATTTGAAGAGGCGGCGGCGGAGGGATTCCATCTGCACCTTGTTCTCCGTCAGCGCATATCTCTTTGTTAATTTTTTTTCGCCCTTCTCGGGGACCTCCGTCACGGCAACGATATTGACATCCTGCAGATAGCGGATTGCGCTTTCGTAGTTGGACTGAGACAGCGACTCTGCCCTGCGGATCTCCCCCTTCCGATACATCCGTTCCCCAAGTCCTCGGATGTTTTTCAGCCAGTCCCTCTCCACCTTCGGTCTTCTCCGGAGATAATAACATCCCCGGACCACCACCCAGTAGGATTCCATATAGTTGTGGATGAGCCCCCGGAAGGGGAGGAGGTTGGTTCTCCCTCGGCCCTTCACTTCGATCCATGCCTTCTCTTCCTTGTCGAAACCGGCGATCATCCCCTGGTCCCGAAGGTAGGAAAGGGTCTCGGTGATCTCCTCCAAGTAGTCCCTCTTGTCATCGAAGATGAACTCATGCCGGAAAAGCCTCTTGAAAAAGGCGTAATCGTCCCGAACCTGGTTCACAGGAACCATATCCTCCGGGCTGGCCAGCGCCGAGGTTGCCACAAAGCTGACGGGAAGAAAGTAATGGAGGATGTTGTTCTTGTAGTACTCGAGGTTCATCCGTTTGTCGTCCTCGAGGGAGTAGACAATCTCCTCGACCTCCTCTTCCTCCTCATCCTCCGCCCCCATGCGGGAAATGAGCCCCGATTGGTCGAAAAGGTTCAACGCCTCGCCGATCGCCTTTTCCCGGTCGGAAAAGGTCATCGCGAAGGAGACTTTCCGGAAGGAGAGATAATCGAAAAACAGGGTCAGGACCTCGCGGAGTTCCCCAAGAGAAATGCCGCGCCGGTCGTAGCAGAGAAGCGCCGACGAGGTCAGCGCGAAGGGCGTCACCACGGAAACCTCGTTGATCGACCGGACGATCGTATACCCGATCCGACGGTAGAGACTTTGCCGCTCCGCGACCGTCATCTCCTCCAGCGGCTTTTCCTGGGAGTCCAGATAGGACTTGAGAAGGAGCGGCTCGCCGATCTTTGTGTAGACGCGGCCGTACCGCTTCCGTAGAAACCTGCTGCTCCGGATCACATCGGTTGTCTTTTCCTTCTCCTTCGGTATACCGCTCAACTCCTGCAGATAGGCCTTCTCCTCAATGACCCGATCATAACCGATATAGACCGGGATGATCGCCAGATCCTCGGAGGCCTTCTCCTGAAAGGCCTGGATGATCATGGACAGGAGACCGTATTTGGGCATGACCATTTTCCCTGTCCGGCTCCGCCCTCCTTCAATGAAGAACTCCAGCGGAAGCCCCTCTTTCAGAAGCACCTTGATGTATCGCGCAAAGACCTCGGCGTAGAGGTCGTTTCCCTTGAAGCTCCGCCGAAGAAAGAAGGCCCCTGATTTCCTAAAGATGTAACCGACCGGAAAGAACATCAGGTTGGTCCCACCCGCCACAAACGGCATCTGGATGTTGTTCTTGTAGAAGATGTAAGAAAGCAGCATATAATCGATATGGCTCCGGTGGCAGGGAATGATGATAAACGGCATTTTCTTGGACAACTGCCGGATCTTCGCAATGCCCTCCACGTCCACGACCACGCCGTCGTAAATGTTGTTCCAGAGCCAGGAAAGGATCTTTTCCCAGACATCGACGAAGATCTCGTTATAGTCGGAGGCGATCTCCTTCAGATATTTTCTCGCCTCCCTCCGGACCGTCTCGAAATCCCCCTTGCCCTTTTTTGCCTTCGACGCCATTTCCTCCATGAAGGAGACCAGGCCCCTGTCCTGGAGGACCATGCCGATGATCTCCTGCTGGGACTTCAGCAGCGGGCCGACGATCGCCTCCTTCTCCTCGTCAATCCGGGCGATCAGCTCCCCGCGGAGCCGCCGGACGATCTCCTCGCGGGTCAGATCCTGATTGGCCTTCAGATACTCCCCCAGATGGATCGGTTCGGCGGAAATCAGCGAGGCCTTGTTGGAATAGCGGAGAAAGGTGATCAGTCGGAGAATCGGATCCGTCGGATCGCTCTGGCCGAAGAAGATGTTGATCAGGCTCTCCTTCTCCTTCTCCCGTCTCCTTCCGTAGGTGATCATTTCCGGACAGAGATAGATCGGCACGCCCGAAGATTCCTGCACATCCAGAAGCCGCGAAAGGGTGTCCTCGACAAAGGGATTTTCCAGAAATTCCGATTCGCCGAGATGAATGATCGACGGCTGGCCCTCCATCGTGAGCCGTTTCAGGTGATCCATCCTGGTGGATTGGACGGCCGTTTTCCGCAGCGCCCGGTTAAACAGATGGGACAGGATCACCCGGGCGGCCATCGAAAAGGGCTGCCAGACAATCATGTTGGCGCCGTGACAGTAAACGGGCACGGGCATCCCCTTGCGCATTGCCAGTTCACGCAGAATCAGGCTGTTGAGCTGGCTCCTGTTCTTCAGGGTGAAGACGATGATGCCCTTCTCCGAGAGGGCCTTGAGACGTTCCACCGTTTCATCGGAGACCATGACCTTCGAGAGGACCTTCCGGACAAGCCAGTAGAGCGGATAATTCTCTTCCCGATACAGGCTACCGGTATGGTAGACGCCGATTTCAGTTGTCCAGGCTCGGATGGTCGACAGAACGGACATGCTCCCCCTTTTCACGGACCATTCACTGGAACATCGTCGGGAAACCGTTTCTGCATCGCCGCCCCGACAAACGATCGGATATCCGACACGGAGGAGAGGGTCATCACCTTGCTCAGCAGCGCCTTCGACTCCTTCAGCGTGATCCCCCGGATGATCTTTTTCACGCGCGGTATGGCGAGGGGGTGCATGCTGAGTTCGTCCAGCTCCAACCCCAGCAGGATCATCGTGTAAGCCGGCTCTCCCGCCATTTCCCCGCACATCGCCACCCGGATCCCCGCTCTATGTCCGACATCCACCACCTGCTTGATCAGGCGCAGGACGGCCGGATGGAGAGGCTCGTAGAGATAGGTCACCCGCTCATTGATCCGGTCGATCGCCAAGGCGTACTGAATCAGGTCGTTCGTCCCGATGCTGAAAAAATCCACCTCCTTGGCCAGTTCCTCGGCGACAATCACGGCGGATGGAACCTCGATCATGATCCCGATCTCGATCTCTTTTCCCAGAGGCGTCCCGCCGGCCAGCAGCTCTTGCTTCACATCCATGAGAATCCGTTTCGCTTCGCGGATCTCCTCGATCCCGGAAATCATCGGGAACATGATCCGGAGCTTTCCGAGGACACTCGCACGGAGGATGGCCCGGAGCTGGACTTTGAAGATTTCCAATTCCTTGAGACAAAAACGGATGGCACGGAGCCCCAGCTGCGGATTCAGCTCATGCGATAGTTTTCGATCGGGGAAGAACTTGTCACCTCCGAGGTCGAAGGTGCGAATGGTTGCCCAGGAAAGCCCCTGGACGCCGACCACGGAGCGGTAATGGGCGAGATGCTCCTCCTCATCGGGAGGCTTTTCCCGGTTGATGTAGATGAATTCGGTCCGGTACAGCCCGATTCCGTCGGCACCGTGCAAAATCGCGGAGGGGATCTCTTCGATGAACTCGATGTTTCCCCCGATTTCAACACGGTAATGATCCTCCGTCACGGCCGGCAGACGGGCATGGTCCAGCAGTTCGCCTTTGGCCTTCTCGTACAGACTGATCTTCTCGGTGTAACGTTTGCGGATCATCGGGTCGGGATGAACAATGATAATTCCGGCAGAACCGTCGACGATGAGATCATCGTGTGTCCGGACGGCCTGGGTGATGCTTTCCAGACCCAGGACGGCCGGGATCGCCATCGACCTGGCCACAATGGCCGTATGGGATGTTTTTCCGCCCATATCGGTGGCGAAACCGATAATGTGGTCGATCTTCAGCTGCGCCGTATCGGCCGGGGAAAGGTCGGTCGCAATGATCACCACCCCCTCCCCCATGTCGACGGCCGCCCGCTTCCCTCCCACGAGATTCATGAGGATCCGCTGGCCGGCATACTGAATGTCGCTGATGCGCTCCCGAAGGTATTCGTCCTCCATCCGGTTGAAAATCTCCCGGTATTGCTCCACGGTCATGTGGATGGCCCATTCGGCGTTTACGGACATCTCGCGGATGTTGTTCACCGTGCGGTTGATGAATCGACGGTCCCTCATGATCATGATATGAACGTCGATGATGTAGGACGGCTCCATGCCTCCGTCCAGACGGCCCAGCCGGTTCTTCAGATCGAGGAGCTGCTTTTCCGATTCCCTGAGGGCCTTCCGGAAACGCCTGGTTTCCGCGGACACCTGGCCCGGGCCGCTCAGACGATAAAAGGGGACCTGCGCATCCTGACGATTATAAAGGTAGGCCCGGCCGATGACGATGCCGGGCGACACGCCGATTCCCTTCATCACAAATGTCTTTTTGGGGTCATCCGTCATAAAATCGATCATTTCCTGTCCGGCTTTTCAACCGAACCTAAACCCGATCCGGACTCTTTCAGGTCTCGCCGAATTTGGCCTGCACCAGACGGGCGAATGCCTCGATCGCCTCCCCGGCATCTGCCCCCTCGGCGTGAAAGGTCAAACGGCTGCCCTGGGGACAGCACAAGGTTAGGATGTCCAGGATGCTTTTCCCGCTCGCCTTTACGCCGTCCTTCTCCAGAAAAATCTCCGCCTGAAAATGATTCGCCGTCTCGACAATTTTGGCGGCCACACGGGCATGGATCCCCAGCCGGTTCGTAATCTCGAACGTTCTTGTTTCAATCATACCCAAAGGAAACCATTATGCAGAGGATGGCCATCCCGTATAAAATCTTGACCTGCGAGATCCCCCTGCGCACCCCGAGGAAAACCAGCAGAAAAACAAGCGCCGCCACGATGTTCCAGGGGATGCCGGGCAGGAGCGGTTGGGAAAGACGGCCGGCGGTTTCGACGGCAATGGCCGCCAAGACAGCCGTCAGGATCAGCAGCAGCCAACGGGCCTTTCCCGTCGTCTCCGGCAGGTCCAGCTTCCGGATAAAGTCGATTCCGTTTCTGCGCAGGCGGTACCCTTCGAGGAAACCCGCTGCGCGCACCCACCATTGCGCCGGGGTATAAACCAGCAAAAAGAAAATCGGCGCCAGCAGCGTTCCGGAAAGGGCAAGAATGACGGCGCCCACACTGGAAACGGACCGGAGGGCCCCCCAAAAAAAGGAGTCGCCGATCGCCGCATACGGCCCCATGAGCGCATTCTTCAGATCCCGCACCCTCTCCGGTGCAGCGCCCTCCTCCTCCATTCCCGTCACGGACCCGATGACCGATGGGGCCAGATAGGGATGCGTATTGAACCTTTGAAAATGACGGGACAGGAATTCCGCAACCCGGGACGAATCCCAACCCCGGCCGCGGATCAGGGGCAGCACAGCGAAGAGGAACCCCAGATTCTGCATCCTCCAGAAATTGAAGGAAACCTGAATGGTCAGAGAACGAAGGAAGATATTGAACAGCGTCGACCGATTCATCATCAAAATGCCTGCCTTGAAATGTTTCGCAAACCGGAAACCGAAGCAGGCTGTCCCCAACCCTCCATGAACCATTCGTTGATGAGCTCTGCGACGATATGGGACGGCAAATGGTATCGCCGACATCACGGATTGCCTAACATGAATGGTTTGTAAAGTCAACGAATTCACTTCTCCGGGACGGCGGGTTCCCGGCGATTTCGGTGAGAAAGAATCGGTTCATCTTCTCTCATTTTTTTCTTGACATCCAATTTTATTTTTGATACCAGAGCCGCCCTCGAACAAAGGGATAGCCGACCCGTCTTGGCCATCAAATTGGTTCTGATAGCGGGTCGGCTTTTTTAGATGGGAATTCAAGGAAACCAAACTGGGCGGGGCAAAAGAGGAGCGAAAGATGATTTGTCAAACGGTAAAAACGGGAATCGAATGCGGATTCATGACGAAGAAAGGATGTGGGTTCAATGGGGGAAGCTGCCATGTCATTGTTGAACAGTGCAATGGATGCGGCAAGGTAATCGACTGCGCGACCGGCAAGTACTGCCGTGTCTATCCGGATCCGGCCGCGAAATGGCGAGCCGGAAAATGTCCGACGGCAACCCATCTCAAAATGGACGTCAAGGAAACAGCCCAGAAGGTAAACCCGCTGAAGGCATCCAAACGGGCAAACAAGAAATAGCGGGCGGGGGATCGGGATGCGCCACAATCCTGCCGATGGAACGTCACGATTCCGATCGGTACGGTTGTCTTTTCGGTGCGCGGAAATCCAATGAAGCGTTGGAAATCGGGGTATTTTCAGCAGTCTGTTTAACGGACGATTTCCCGGATCGCGCGCAATCCCTTTTCGATCTCATCCAGGAGGTCCTCCCGCCGGTCCTGGCCGGTTGAATCCGGCTCTTCGCCCCGCAGCTTGTGGAGCTGCTTCCGGGCCCCGTTGATGGTGAAATTCTCCTCGTAGAGGAGTTTCCGGATCATCAGCAGTTCCTCAACATCTTTGTGGCGGTAGAGGCGCTGGTCGGAGCGGGTTCGGATCGGCTTGACCGTTTTGAACTCGGTCTCCCAATAGCGGATGACATACGGCTGAACGCCCAACAGGCGGCTGACCTCGCCGATACGGAAATAGGACTTGTCGGGAATCGATACGGTCATCATCCGGTCCCCATGTTACACGGGACGTCCCTTCACGGCATCGGGTTCGCCGCTAGCGGCGCGGATCAGTTGTTGAGCGCCTTGCGAAGAACCTGGCTGGATTTGAACGTCAGCACCCTTCGTGCGGAGATGGCAATCTCGTCACCGGTTTGGGGATTTCGGCCCCGTCGCGACTTCTTCTCCTTCACGACAAAATTTCCAAAACCGGAAATCTTGATCTTCTCGCCCTTCGCCAGTTTGTCCTTGATGATGTCGAATACGGATTCCACGACCCTGGCCGACTCCTTCTTGGACAATCCAAGCTTCTCGTATACATCCTGAATGATATCGATTTTGGTCATTTCCCGCCTCCTCCGCTGGATTGGTCTTTTCCTATCTGATGGATGCCCCGGATGCCCGAACGATCTTCTGTAAAATCCTCGCGTGGACCTCGCTCACCTCATCATCCGTCAGGGTTCGGTCCGCGCCGCGGTATGAGAACCGCAATCCCAGGCTCTTCATGCCGGCAGGGACGTTTTTTCCTTCATATACATCAAAAATCTTAACTTTTTCAAGCAATTCTTCAACGGAATCCGTTGCCCACCGGAGCATTTCCGCCGCGGTCGTCTCCCGGGGGACCAGAAAAGCCACGTCCCGCGAACTCGACGGGAAGCGGGGCAGGTTACGGAACGAAGCCTTCGCCGAAAAATTCTCCGCAAGGAGGTCCAGATCGAGCTCGCATACAAAAGCCGGCCCGGCCAGATCGATCCGGGTCAGGACATCCGGGTGAACCTCTCCCAGGAAACCGATCCGGGCATCCCCGTCGAACACCCCGCAGGATTTTCCGGGGTGAAGGAAAGGCTCCGTCTTCTCTTCCTGAAACGCGGGGGCGGCAATCCGGAGGGCATCCAGGATATTCTCCACACATCCCTTGAGGTCATAAAAATCCGCCTGCAGATCGTGAAAATGCCAACGATCGTCATACCGCCGGCCGGCAATCAAAAGGGCGGCGTGGTTGCGCTCCAGGGGCAGATTTCCGTCACCCTGCCGGATGAACGCCCGGCCCGTTTCAAAAATCTTCAGGTCGTAATTACCGACAGCGGCATTGTCCCGCGCATTCATCAGCAGGCTTGGGATCAGCGTGGTCCGCATTACCGCCTGCCCCTCGGTCAGCGGGTTGCGAATCCGGACCTGAAGGCGTCGTTCGTCCTCCAGGGCCAGACCGAGCTGGTCGGCGGCTGCCGGGGAAACGAAACTGTAGTTGATCACCTCCTGGTAACCGGCGCCGGTCACCGTCTCCCGGAATCTTTTTTCAACTTCGGTCTTGCCGTCCGCGGCGCCGGCAAGCACCGAAACGGCGGGAAGTGTGACAGGGACCCGGTCGTAGCCGTGGAGCCGGGCGATCTCCTCGATGAGGTCGATCTCCCGGGTGATGTCCACACGGCAGGTCGGCGGGGTGACACGGATCTCCCCTGCCCCGGCCGGCTCAACCCTCATCTCCAGACTTCCGAGGATCCGTAAAACGTCCTCCTCTCCAACCGCCGCGCCCAGGATATCCCTGATTCGCTTCAGGCGCAGAGGAATGTTTTCCGCCGTTCGGACGATCCGGGGGTGCTGATCGATCGCCCCTCGGCAAACCGCCCCCCCGGAAAGCTCCGCGATCAGCCCCGCCGCCCGGTCAAGCGCCGGGATCAGCCCCTCCGGATCGATCCCCCTCTCGAAGCGGAAGGCGGCATCCGTTCCCATGCCGAGCGCCCTCGCGGTCCGGCGGATGGATGCTGGATCGAAATAGGCGCTTTCCAGGAGGATCATCTCGGTGTCGTTCTGGATTTCGGAGTTGAGACCGCCCATCACCCCGCCGATGGCAACCGGTTTCACCCCGTCACAGATCATCAGCGTGTCGGGCTGCAGGACGCGCTCCTTTTCGTCAAGCGATACAAAGATTTCCCCGGCACGGGAACGACGGACGACGATCCGGCCCTGTTCGAGGAAACGAAAATCGAATGCATGCAGAGGCTGTCCCAGTTCCATCATCACGAAATTGGTCACATCCACGACATTGTTGATCGAGCGCAGGCCGACGGCCTCCAGCCTGCGTCTCATCCAGAAAGGCGACGGTGCGATCCGGACATTTCTGATGACTCGGGCCGTGTAGCGGGGGCAAAGATCGGGGTCGTCGATGGAAACCGAGGTCAAGCCCCGGATATCCTCGTCCGATTCTTTCACGGTAAGGGAGGGATACCGTAGGGCTTTTCCGGTCACGGCGGCAACCTCCCGGGCGATGCCGACAATGGACAGGCAATCCGACCGGTTCGGCGTCACGCCGATATCCAGAACCGTATCGGACAGGTCCAGCGCATCCGCCAGTTCCTTCCCCAGCGGAAGGTCCGGGGGAAGCATCATGATCCCCGACGCGTCGCCGCCGATTCCGAGCTCCTCCTCGGAACAGAGCATCCCCTCGGACGCCTCGCCCCGAATCCGGGCGCTCCGGATCACTTCGCCCCCCGGCAGGATCGCGCCGACCGTTGCCAGCGGCACAACATCCCCGGCACGGATGTTCGTCGCCCCGCAAACGACCGGAAAAGTTGCATCCCCGGTCGAAACCCGGCAGAGGGACAGATGATCGGCCTGCGGATGAGGCCGCAGCGAATCGATCCGCGCGACCCTGACCCCGCGAAACGCCGGTTCGACCCGCCGCAGCGAGTCCACCTCCAGACCGGCCATGGTCAGCCGTTCCGCCAGTTCCTCCGGCGGCACACCCGGGTCCACATAGTCTCTAAGCCACTTCAAGCTGACAAGCATTTCAAAACTGCCCCAGAAATCTCAGGTCATTTTCAAAAAAAAGGCGGATGTCGGAGATCCCGAACTTGAGCATCGCTATGCGTTCCAAACCCAGGCCGAACGCAAATCCCGTGAATTCTTCGGGATCATAATGAACATTCCGGAACACCGCCGGGTCCACCATTCCCGAACCCAGAATCTCGAGCCAGCCACTCTGGCCGCAAACCCGGCAACCCTTTCCGCGGCACATCACGCATCGGATGTCGACCTCCGCGCTCGGCTCCGTGAACGGAAAAAAACTGGGGCGGAAACGGAGCGCCGTCTCCTCGCCGAACATTTGCCGGAGAAAAACCGTCAGGACTCCCTTCAGATCGCCGAAGGTGACGCCCCGGTCCACGAGGAGGCCTTCGATCTGGTGGAACATCGGGGTGTGCGAGACATCCGAATCACGGCGATAGACCCGCCCCGGGGAGAGGATCCGCACCGGCGGCCGTGTCTTTTCCATGATGCGGACCTGGACAGGGGAGGTATGGGTGCGCAGGACGATGTTGTCCTCGACATAGAAGGTGTCCTGCATATCCCGCGCGGGATGGTCCTTGGGAATGTTCAGCGCTTCGAAATTATAGTAGTCCAGCTCGATCTCAGGCCCCTCCACGGTCGAGAAGCCCAAACCGGCGAAGATCCGGCAGATCTCTTCGCGGACCTGCGTGACCGGATGGAGCCGGCCGTACCGGACGGCCCTGCCGGGAAGCGTGACATCAATCCTGTCGCGGAGGATATCCTGTTCTTTCCGCGAGGCCGTCCTTTCCGCGAGAACCCGGTCGATTTGTGCGGAAAGGCTCTCCTTGACCTGGTTGCAGTCCTGGCCAAACCGGGGTCTCTCCTCGGGCGCCACCTTCGCGATGTTGCGCAGCAAACCCGTCAGCAGGCCCTTTCGACCGAGAAACTTGGTCCGAACGGCCTGAATCTCCTCTTCCGAGCCGGCTTCCCGGAGTGCAGCCTCGGCCTGCTCCCGAAGGACCTCAAGCTCTCCGGTCATGCCTGCCGCTCACCCTTTGCGATGTTCGCGATTTCCGAAAAAGCACGGGGATCCTGGACGGCCAGATCCGCGAGGATCTTGCGGTCAATCTCGACCCCCGCCTTGCCCATTCCGCAAATCAACCGGCTGTAAGATATTTCATTCATCCTCGCGGCGGCATTGATTCTGGCGATCCACAGCCGCCGGAACTCGCGCTTTCGAACCCTTCGGTCGCGGTAGGCGTAGGCCATGGCGTGGTTGACCGCCTCCGTGGCCGTTCGCAACAGTTTGCTCCTGGAAAGGAAGAATCCCTTGGCCGCTTTCAGGATCTTCCGCCGTTTTTTATGAGCCGTCAGACTCCTCTTTACCCTCGGCATGGCTTATCTCCTCATCTTCATCATGTGCGGCGCGGGGCGCCGCGGTCGAGGCGATCCAGCCTCCGCGCTCCCCGCCCGGATCCGGATTTCGCCTCTACAGATACGGAATCAGCTTCCGCATCGACTTCTCGTTTGCCTTGTCGAGAATGACCGATTTTCGAAGCTGTCTCTTTCGTTTCGTCGTTTTCGGGGTCAGGATATGGCTGGTATTGGCGTTGCTCCTCTTGATTCTTCCGGTCCCCGTTACGGTGAACCGCTTCGCTGCGCCCCGATGTGTCTTCATCTTCGGCATTGCTTCACCCCTGCTTGTATTAAGGTACCGGGCCTGCTTCGCGGCCCGGGTTATGACCGTCCCCGGACATCCCACGGACATCCGCCGACGATCCTGCTACTTTTTCGGGGAGACGACCATGACCATGCTCCTCCCCTCCAGTTTCGGCTGCTGATCGATCACGCAGCCTTCGCCAAGGAGCCCTTTGATGTTCTCCATGATCTTCCGGCCGATATCCGTATAGGCGATCTCGCGCCCCCGGAATATCATGGAGATCTTGACCTTGTTGTGCTGCTCCAGAAATTTCAAAACATGCTTGATCTTGACATCGAGGTCATGCGCCTCCGTTTTCGGACGGAGGCGGATCTCCTTCACCTGAATGACGGTCTGGCTTTTTTTGGAGACCTGAACCTTCTTGCTCTGCTGATATCGGAATTTGCCGTAATCCATGATCCGGCAAACCGGCGGCGTGGCAGTCGGGGAAACCTCCACCAGATCCAAACCCGCCTTGGCCGCCTCCGCCAGCGCATCCGCCAGCGGAATGACCCCCAACTGTTTCCCCTCCATATCGATCACACGAACCGACATGGCCCTGATGTCACGGTTAATCCTCAAATCCTTAGCTATAGGTCACCTCCGGATGTGAAATCCATTATTTGAACCCCTCACATTGTTCACGAACGAGGCCGATAAACGAGCCGACATCGATGGAACCGAGGTTCCTGCCGTCCCGCTGCCTCGGAGATACCTGGCGGGAGGCCGCCTCCCGATCACCGATCACAAGCATGTAAGGCGTTTTCTGCATCTGGGCCTCGCGGATCTTATACCCCAATTTCTCGTTTCGGAAATCACCCTCCACGCGGATATCCGCATCGAGGAGGCGTTTTCGGACCTCCTCTCCCCAGGGAATATGTTTCTCCGTCACGGTCACCAGGACCGCCTGGACAGGCGACAGCCAGAGGGGAAAGGCCCCCGTATGCTGTTCGATGAGGACCCCTATGAAACGCTCGATGGAACCCAGAATCACCCTGTGCAGCATGACCGGCCGGTGCTTCTCGCCGTCCTCGCCGACATAGTGCAGGTCGAACCGCTCCGGAAGCGTGAAATCGCACTGAATCGTCGCGCACTGCCATTTCCGTTTCAGCGCGTCCTTCAGTTTGAAATCGATCTTCGGTCCGTAGAAGGCCCCGTCGCCTTCGTTGACCTCGTAGGCCATGCCGTTGTCCTTCAGGGCACCTTCCAAGGCACGGGTGGCCAGATCCCAATCTTCGTCGGATCCGATGGAATGCTCCGGTCGCGTGGAAAGCTCCACCTCGTATTCAAAACCGAAGATGCCCATGGCGTAGCCGACGAAATCGGCAATGGCCCGGATCTCGCCGTTGAGCTGCCCCGGCGTACACAAGATATGGGCGTCGTCCTGCGTGAACTGCCGCACCCTCGGAAGGCCGTGGAGCACACCGGCCTTTTCATGGCGGTGGACCGTCCCCAACTCGAAGTAACGCAACGGTAAATCCCTGTAGGAGCGGATCTTCGACTTGTAGATCAGCATGTGAGAGAGGCAGTTCATCGGCTTGATGCCGTAGGACTGCTCGTCCACCTCGGTGAAATACATGTGATCCCGGTAGTGGTCGAAATGTCCCGAACGTTTCCAGAGCTCTGCCTTGAGGATCTGGGGGCCGATGACGATGTCGTAGCCGCGCTTGAGGTGTTCCTTCCGCTCCCAATCCTCGATGATCGTTCGCAGCAGGGCGCCTTTGGGGTGCCAGATGACCAGACCCGCACCCGCCTCCTCGTTGATCTGGAACAGGTCCAGTTCCCTTCCGAGACGGCGGTGGTCGCGCTTGCGGGCCTCTTCCAGGATACGCAGATGTTCGTCGAGCGCCTCCTGCGTCGCGAAGCCGGTCCCGTAAATCCGCTGGAGCATCTTGTTGCGCTCATCCCCTCGCCAGTAGGCGCCGGCGACGCTGAGGAGCTTGAAGGCCCGGATCATGCCCGTCGACGGGATATGGGGCCCCCGGCACAGGTCGACGTAGCCGTCCTCGGCATACAGGCTGACCGCCTTCACCTCGGAGGGGAGATCGTTGATCAGTTCGACCTTGTAGTTTTCCCCCTTCTTTTGAAAGAGCTCCACCGCCTCTTCACGGCTCACCTCGCGGCGCTCGAAGGGGATGTCCGCCGCCGCAATCTGCCGCATCCGCTCCTCGATCTTTTCGAGGTCCTGCGGCGTGAAGGTCTCCGCATATTCAAAATCGTAATAAAAGCCGTCTTCGATCGAGGGCCCGATGCTCACCTGAACGCCGGGGAAGGAGTCCTGGACCGCCTGGGCCATCACGTGGGACATGCTGTGCCGGAGAATGGAGAGTCCTTCGGGCGTATCGACATCGATCGGCTCGACAACGGCATCGGCGTTCAGACGGTGGCTCAGATCGACCGGCACTCCGTTGACCTTCGCCGCCACCGTAAAACGGCCCTTCCTCTTTTCGTCCCCGCCCGCCAGGATATCCCCCACGACGGCGCCGACGGCATGCTCTGCCTTCTTCCCGCCCGGCAAGGTTATCTGGATCCTCTCCGCCATCACTCCGTCCCTATGAAGAAAGGGCATCAGCATTATGCGATGATGCCCCCATCAAATCCCGCCAACCGCTAAAAACGGTTCCAGCGATCCGATTCGGTCCCCAAATCATCCCCTGAAAGGTCAAGTCCACTGTAAAAAATGGTAGGCACGCAGGGATTTGAACCCTGGACATCCACCGCGTCAGGATGGCGCTCTCCCCCTGAGCTACGTGCCTACAGATCATCCTCCCGTCGCGAAGGGGGTTTTACCTAACAAGAAAATACAGTGATGTCAAGGCAAATATCACTTCCAAGCCATTCGATTTCCGGGGTGCGAGAGGGTCCCGGGGCGCATGAATCGCCGTCCCGTTTTCTTTCCGATCAGGCCGGGCGATTTGCGGACAAGGCGAACCGGTTGGGGTCCAATGCCGAAACATCGATGAAGGTCTTTCCGTCCACAATCAGGTCGGCTACGATTTTCCCGGTCACCGGGCTCAGCGCAACCCCGTCCCCTTCATGCCCCGCGGCCATGAAATACCCTTCCAGACCGTTCACATAGCCGATCAGCGGGAGCCCGTCGGGGGTGTAGGGCCGCAGGCCGCCCATGGTGCGGATGATGTGGATCGGCCCCAGCCCGGGAACCAGCCGGACAGCGTTTTTAAGGACCGACTGAATGCCGTCACGCGTATTTTGGACATCGTAACCGACAAATTCGCGGGTCCCCCCGATAATGATGTTGCCCTTCTGGGTCTGGCTCAGCGAGAGGCCGACGCCAAGCCGGACAGCCCTGCTCTTCGATTCCTTCAGTTTGTCGGCATTGTATTTGGCCGTGATATAGGAGGCGGAGAGCATCCCCTTGGCCACATAGGGCGCCACGGGTTCGGTGACCATGAGCTGCCCCCGCCGCGGCCGGATGGGCAGGTCCAGCCCGACCCTCTTTCCGATCACGGGCGCCCAAGCGCCGGCCGCATTCACAACGACGGGCGCATGGAACGGTCCCCGTGTCGTTTCAACCCCTGAGACACGTCCGTGGTTCAGGATGATCCCGGTGACTTCCGTTTCCAGCAGAATCTCCGCGCCCAGCTTGCGGGCGGCGCCGGCAAAGCCCAGGTTGAGCTCAATGGGGTTCACGTCGCCGTCCTGCGGACTGAAGGCGGCGCCGACCAGGTGTTCCGCCAGACCTCGCTGCATCCGGGAAGCCTCCGCTCGGTCGATGATCTCGACCTGCAATCCCGTTTTCCTCTGGCGGTCCACGAAACCCTCCATGACCTTCAATTCTTCGGCCGTCTCGATCAGGATCATGCCGCCTTTCCGGTGGTATTCGATGTCATGGTCCAGCTCTTCCCGCAGGCCCTTGAAGAGTTCGGCACTGGCCAGAGCCAATTCCAGATGGATTCCGGGGTTCTTGGATTGAAGAAAGATGGCGGTGTCACAGGAACCGGAAGCCCCGGAGGCATGGTCCCTCCATTCGGTGAGGATGACCTTTCTGCCCATCCGGGCCAATTGATACGCCACGGAGGTGCCGATGACCCCGCCGCCCACCACGATGACGTCCGCTCCGCCGGTCATTCCTCGTCTCCCTGCGTGACCTCGCCGATTTTGAGTGCGCGTACGGGGGGGCGGAATGTGGGAGGCAAAAGGTTCGCCGCATCCCTGCCGCCTCCGGCCAGCATGTTGGTGATCAGTTTCCGGCAGGTTCTTCCCTGGCACAGACCCATGCCCGCATGGGTTCTTTTCTTGACGCCCGCAACCGAGGTGGCCCCGTCCCGGATGGCCTGTTCGATCTCCTCGCGGGTCACCTCCTCGCACCGGCAGATATAGACCGTTTCCCGCATATCAGCCATGTCGGCGGTCCCCCTTCCGGCAAAGGGTTCTGACCTCCAGGCCATATCCCTTGGGCACCTCCACCCCCACGACGGCCGTCCCGTCATTGGCCTTCATTTTTTTCACGCTCACGACCCGGCCTTCCGTCACATCCTCCCCGTTCCGGTCGCCGCAGCGCACACGATCCCCCTTGCGGGGCAGCGGGCAGTACTCGTAGGGGAACTCCACCAGAGATGTAGGCGCCCCTCCTCCAGCGCCGTGCTGGCCTCTTCGACGCCTGAGATGTCCCCGGCAATGAAAACGCCGGGCACGGTTGTCTCCATGTTCCGATCATGTTTCGGCACGTGACCCCCGAGAGCGGGAACAAAGGCAAATTCACACCCCATCAGCCAGGCCAGCTCCGTCAGCGGGGTCAAGCCGACCGCAATGCACACCGTATCCACCGCCAGGATTTTTTCCGAACCGGCCACGGGCCGCCACCGGGAATCCAGTTCCACAATCTCCACGGACTCCACCTGGTCCTCTCCCATGGCCCTTTTGACCGTATGGGACAGAAGGATCGGAACGCCGGCCCGGAGGATCTTGGCGGCGTGAACGCCGTATCCGCCGATGTTCGGCGCCGCCTCGATCAGCGCCACGACATCGGCGCCCGCCTGCATCAACTGGTAGGATACGATGAGTCCGACGTTTCCCGAACCGATCATCAATATCCTGCTGCCGGGCAGAACCCGGTGGACATTGATCATCGTCTGTGCGGCGCCGGCGCCCATGACCCCGGGCAAGGTGCTCCCGGGAAAGGCCAGCGCATTTTCCGCCGCGCCGGCCGCAATCACGATTTTTTCGGCTTGAAGACAGGCTTCCCGGTTTTCGTGGAGATATCCGACGGTCTTGTCCGGGAACAGGGCATAAACAGGGGAATCCAGCAATACTTCCACCTTCAGCCTTCTCGTTTCCGCCAGCAACTGTTCCCCGATCTGAAAACCGCGCACACCGGCCATGTGCTCCCGGGATCCGAAAAACTTATGGATCTGCTTGAACAGTTGTCCGCCCGGTTTGGCATTTTCATCGATCAGGGCAACCCGCCCCCCGGCGCGGGCAACCTCTATGGCCGCCGCCAGACCGGCCGGTCCGGCGCCGATCACGGCCACCTGCGTGGTCTTCATGGCTCGTCCGCCCATTTCCCGAGCCCCCGCTGGGTTTCGACGACCATACCGTCTTTTACGGGGGTCACGCAGGTGCGGACGTTCGGCCGGCCGTCCACCGTCATCACGCAATCGGTGCAGCGCCCGATCCCGCAGAAAAGACCCCGGGGTTCTCCAAACCGGGGGGTGAGACGAAATTTGCGGATCCCCGCCGCCAGGAGGGCCGCGGCGATGGGCTCCCCGGCAATGGCCGGAATCCGGTTTCCATCGACCACGATGCAGGCATCCTGCTCCCTTTTGTCATTGCCCAATATGGGATGCTTGGCAACCCTCATGAGAAATCCTCTCCACTCTTGACGAACCCGTCGAGGTTCGCATCTTTCCATAGCTCTGCGCGGAAATCGAAGACCCTTCACGCCTGCCCGGAAAACTCCTTCCGATCCAGGATCGAATGAACATAGCGGACCAAGGTCACGACATCAAGAACGGGAACATTCAACACCTGTTGCACCGCCCGGGCATAGGGAGGCATGTTCGTGCACTCCA
>JAEAMG010001296.1_pt1 | contig 20117 bp, 16 predicted proteins | sample 8958741 | NCBI WGS metagenome assembly JAEAMG01 (sample SAMN16933256, study PRJNA681125) | bioreactor sludge metagenome | isolation source: anaerobic bioreactor treating anionic surfactant - SDBS | place: India: Bengaluru | collected 2019-02-28 | reverse complement strand
CAAGCATGCAGAAGGCCAAAAGCCCCGGGCTTTAGCCCGGGGATTGGTTTACTTAATCTGGTTCGCAATTCCGGTAATCGGCATCATAACGCTTGCGGCAATCAATCCGACCATGGTTCCCATAAGGACGATCATTACCGGCTCGATGGTTGAGCTCAGCCCAGAGATGGCTGTATCGACCTCTTCCTCGTAGAAGTCCGCCACCTTAACGAGCACCTTGTCTGTCTGTCCAGTTTCTTCTCCGACCGATAACATCTGTCCGACGATTGCCGGGTATAATCCCTCATCCTCCATAATAATTTTCGACAATATCTCGCCGTTTTTAACGCGTTCCGCCGCATTTCGTAGCGATTCTTCGTATGTTTTATTACCGACGGCGCGCGCGGTAATATCAAGAGCCTCAAGAACCGCGACGCCAGCGCCGATTAGCGCGGAGAAAGTACGAGTGAAGCGGGCAATAGCTAACTTTTTACTGATTGGTCCCAAAACCGGAGCCTTAATGAGGAACAAATGGAATTGTTTTTTACCTACTGGAGTCTTGATATATCGTAGCAGTATCCATATGCCTGCGAATAGGACAGGGAAGATGATATACCAGTAACCGATAAAGAAGTGGCTGATTGCCAGCATAACCTGGGTGATGCCTGGGAGCTCCGCGTCTTCTCCGGCAAGATCTTTAATCGTTTTGCCAATCATTGGAATAACGAATAGCATAAGGCCAAAAAAGGCGACAACCATAATGACCATGAGCACAACAGGGTATGCCATCGCACTCTTAACTTTCTTGCGGATGGTTGCATTTTTTTCCTGTTGCAGCGCTAATCGTTTCAAAATATCATCTAAGATACCCGCAGCTTCACCTGCGCGCACCATGTTGACGTAAACATCATTGAAAATGGCAGGGTAATGGGATAACGCGTCGGCAAATGAATCGCCGCCTTCGATATGTTTCGCGACGTCGTTTATCGCCTTCTTGAATGTTGGGTTAGTTGCATGTTGCGCCATAGAGTTAAGCGACCGGATGATAGGGACGCCGGCGGAAACCATGGCACTGAGCTGGCGGGTGAACATCACAAGGTCATCGGACTTAACGCCTTTCTTTCTTGCATGGTTTGCGGCAAGCTGCATTCCCCCGGCTTGCTGTTCCTGAAGGCTTATGAGCCTTAGCCCCTGTCCGCTTACGGTATTGATGGCCGTGAGGCGGTCGGCTGCCTCAAGGGTACCAGTAATACTACTTCCCCCTTTTTTGATAGCGGTAAATTCATATTTTGCCATGTTTACTGCTCCCTCGTTACACGAAGTACTTCTTCAACAGTTGTTATGCCGCGAAGCGCCTTTATGAGTCCATCGGTCTGCATTGTCAACATGCCTTCCTTGATTGCTTCCGTCTGAATATCGTTGCTCGTGGCGTTCGCAGTAATGAGTTTCTGGATTGTAAGAGAAACGTCAAGCACTTCGTAGATACCAATTCGCCCCTTAAACCCGGTGTGGTTGCATTCATCACACCCTTCAGGATTGGCCCGCCACAGATGCGTGATTTCCGTCTCGGTGGTGCTAAGCGGTGAATCGCCCCCAATTTTTTCATCCGCAGCCTGCGTTTCAAGGGCGTGCATATGAGCGATAGCCTCTGCTCCGGAGCCGGTTATTAAGTCGGTTACAACCTTAACTTCGGCAGCTTCGGGAACATGTTGTTGACGACAAAACGCACATAGGCGTCTCACGAGTCGCTGGCCAACAACTGCTTTGACGGTTGAGGCAATAAGGAATGGCTCGATATCCATATCGAGCAAGCGAGGCAAACAAGTGGCGGCGTTATTGGTGTGAAGCGTCGAGAACACAAGGTGCCCCGTCAAGGCCGCCTGCACGCCCAGGTTGGCGGTTTCGGTGTCGCGAATCTCCCCAACCATGATGATATTCGGATCTTGGCGCAAAAGAGCTCGGAGTCCCGAGGCAAATGTCATGCCTGCCTTCGGATTGGTCTGCACTTGGTTTACTCCGGGTATTTTATACTCGACAGGGTCCTCAATCGTTGAGATATTAACATCGGACGTATTGAGTTCGGAGAGAACGCTAAACAGGCTGGTTGACTTACCCGAACCGGTCGGTCCTGTCACAAGAATCATGCCGTTCGGTTGCGCCATAGCTTCTTTCATGACGGTCAGTGATCGTCCCCAGTAGCCAAGGTTTTCCAGAGTAACTGACTGGTTCGACTCGTCCAAAATACGCATAACTACCTTCTCGCCATCGGCGATAGGCAGGGTACTAACGCGAAGGGCGTACTGTTTGCCTGATACGCGGATTTTGAATCGTCCATCTTGAGGAACACGCCGCTCATCAATTTTGAGGTTCGATAAAATCTTGATTCGACTGACGAGAGCTCCAAGAACGTTGCGAGGCAACTTATTTACTTCTTTCAACACGCCATCGATGCGGTAACGCACCTGCACAAATTCTTCGCGGGGTTCAATGTGAATATCGCTCGCTTGGGATTTGATGGCGTACTCGAGGAGCAGGTTTACGGTCTGGGCAATCGGCGAATCTTCGGCGAACTGATCCTCGGTGACTGCTTGCGTTTCCTCTTGAGTATTCTCTTGCTGTACGGAAATAACCTCATCGAGCTCTTGGTCTAGTTCGCCACGGTAATTTTCTAAACAATCCAAAATGTTCTCGTGGGTTGCTAAAAATACATTTAGATTATAGCCAATCTCTTTCTGGATGAAGTTCAGCGCCTGAATATCATCAGGGTCTTCCATGGCTAGGCTTAACGTCCCGTCCGAGTCTTGAGCGAATAGCACTACGTTGTACTGCCGGGCAATATGTTCCGGGATTTTCATCAGCACTTCTTTTGGTATATCTTTGGGTTCAATCTCGACGAACGGCACGCCAATCTGTTTACTGACAAGCTTTGCGAGGTCCTGAGGAGTTACGACTCGCTCGCTAATGACGATATTATATAGAGATGTATGCGAATGTTCAGCAAGCAACTTTAATTGAGCAAGCTGAGACTCATCAATCACCCCACCCTGTTGCAATACTTTTTCAATGACGTCGTCTGATATGCGCATACTACTTACGGTTATTATAAGGCAAAATGATTTTTAATGCTACTACAAACATGGTAAACTGTAAAGAGATGAAGCGAGAAGTTAGGAACGAGGAAGCGATGAAGAAGTTCGCCGAAAGTTTTGGTCGGGTTGTTCATGGCGGCGAATTGTTTGAGCTTGTGGGCGACGTGGGTGCAGGCAAGACAACCTTTACGAAAGGGCTGGCCGAAGGTATGGGGATCACGGAAGCGGTGCAGAGCCCGACATTTACAATTAGTCGAGTGTACGATGCGCGAGATGGTTTGGAACTCAGGCATTATGATTTTTATCGTTTACCCGAGGCGGGAATTATGGCGAATGAGCTAGCGGAGGCGGTTACGGACCCTACAGTAGTGACTGTGGTTGAGTGGGCGGAGGTTGTCGAGTCGGTATTACCAGAGAATAGGTTGCGTCTGGAAATTATCGCGACGGGTGAGGACACTAGAGAAATAACCGTTACGGCGCACGGCGAGCAAGCAGAGAAATTATTAGAGGCGGCAGCATGATTATTCTCATAGACACCTCCACTTCGACGTGCTACCTTACTCTAGTGTCAGACCAGGCACAAAAGACATATGAATGGGAGGCGGGACGCACCCTTGCGCGCGACCTACTCGGTTATCTTCGCGATAGACTCCTTGAGCAGGGGCTGTCGTTTCATGACATTTCAGGTATTGGTATCATGAAAGGCCCGGGAAGCTTTACCGGGCTGCGTATTGGTATGGCAGTGATGAATACCTTGGCGGATGGTCTTGATATTCCGATTGTGGGCGAACAAGGCGAACACTGGCAAAAACAAGCGCTAAACCGACTAAACCGTAACGAAAACGACCAGATTGTCTTGCCAGAATACGGCACCGAAGCACATATAACCAAACCCCGAAAATAGCACAGGCGTATCCTTTTATTATATCACACTCGACTAAATAAGTCAACTAGCCCCCGCTACATTTAATGGCGAGTCGCAACCTGGCGTTATTATCTATCATTTGTATGGTCAAAATCAGCAATGCGGCCTGCCTAATGTCATGCGGTACATTGGAACAGAGACGTACGACACCTCGCCTTCTGGGTACTTTAGCTCTGATAGCGATCTCAATAAAACATCATGTCGCATCTCCATCCCCGGTCCAGCACACTCTTAGCGCGCGACGACCACCTGAAAACAAACGATTTCCAATTTGTTTGCGCGTTGGCCCATTTTAGCGTACAATTAAGGTAAGTCCATATAGCTGTGGACGGTCTGAAAATTTATAAACTTTTGATATATACGAGCGTACAAACGCATGACTGTACAAGTAGACGAGACAAGATTAGAACCGAAGTCCTAAGAAGCATCGGTTAGGTTGCTGTACGCCCGAAAGAAAGGAACGACATGATAGAAATAATAATTGCTGCTCTAGTCGGTATTGGTGCTGGCGCGGGCGGGTTTGTGGGGTATCAGCATACCAAGCAGACTCGCGGTAAAAATAAAATTGAACAAGAAATCGCAAATGCCAAGACAAAAGCGAGCGACATTGTCCTAAAGGCAAAAGACGAAGCTTTGCAGATTGAGAACGAGCGACGTAAAGAGATGCAGAAGACGGAAAATCGGTTGGCAGACCGAGAAAAGTCACTCGATCATAAGCTCGACGAACTTGACAGGCGGGCTGAAAAACTGCGTGCGCAAGAGGATGAGGTAGAAGGGCTGAAGTCGGAAATTCGTGATATTCGCACGAGGCAGCAAGAGAAACTAGAGAAGATTGCGGGACTCAAGAAAAAAGATGCCGCCGAAAAGCTCATGCAGATGACCGAACGGGATATCAAGAATGACCTTGTCGGCTTAGTGTCAAAATTACAACATGACGCAGCGGATGATGCCGAAGAGCGGGCGCAGATGATTCTTCTTACGGCTATGGAACGTATGAGCGGTGACGTAACAGCGGAGCGTACCGTGACGGCCGTGAAGCTCGAGGACGACGAGATGAAAGGGCGTATCATTGGTAAAGAAGGGCGGAATATTCAGGCTTTGCAACGTGCGACTGGCGTGGATATCATGGTGGACGACACGCCTGGCATGATTATTCTCTCGAGTTTTGACCCAATTCGACGACAGGTGGCGCGGATTGCCCTTGAGATGTTGATGAAAGACGGGCGTATTCACCCTGCGCGCATTGAAGAAGTGGTGGCAAAAGCCGAAAAGCAAATTGAAAAAGAGGTGAAACAGGCAGGGGAGGACGCGATGCGCGAAACAGGCGTGGTCGGAATTCCGAAAGAAATGCTACAACTTCTTGGAGAGCTGAAGTTCCGTACTTCGTATGGGCAGAACGTGCTGAAGCATAGTACTGAGATGGCGCAAATGTCCGGGATGATTGCGGAAGAAATAGGCGCGGATGTGAGGATTACGAAAATTGCGACGTTACTTCATGACGTCGGCAAAGCAGTGACGCATAAAATTGAGGGCAAGCATCACCATATTGGCGCGGAATTGGCTCGCAAATACGGCATGGATGAACGAATTGTGCACGCAATTGAAGCGCACCACGACGATATCGAAGCGACTACCCCTGAGGCGTTAGTTGTTCGCGTGTGCGATGCGGCTTCGGCTGCTCGTCCGGGAGCACGCAATATCTCGGCGGAAAACTTTGCTGAACGCATGCGCGACCTAGAAAATATTGCCACAAGCTTTGATGGAATTGACAAGGCGTACGCTATCTCGGCGGGTCGCGAAGTGCGAGTAATCGTCACTCCGGAACGCGTGGATGACTTGTCGGCAATTAAGCTTGCACGCGACATTGCGACGAAAATTGAGAGTACCATGCAATATCCGGGTACAATCAAGGTGAATGTCATCCGCGAAACACGCGCGATTGAATTTGCAAAGTAAAGTCATAACTCATTTTGACTTATACTAAGTTCACACTAGATCAGGCATGGCCAGATTAATCATGTCTATGGCGTAGGGAGGCACATCTAAAACTGGACTTTTTGGCGCATCTGTGCTACAATGAAAGGAAGTACACACAATTGTACCAATTTCGGGGTGTGGCGCAGTTGATAGCGCGCTCGGTTTGGGACCGAGAGGTCGAAGGTTTGAGCCCTTTCACCCCGACCATAGAAAAACGCCGTCCTTGGATGGCGTTTTTCTATGGTATTGGAATGCTCCAAATGCTTGAATTCTCGGAGAGAGAAAGTGAGGATTGGCGGTGGTGATGTGTTTCCCTTGACACCAACCTCGGGGGGGGTACACTTAAAAGCATGAACAAGATAAACCCCACTATACACACGAGACTCCACGGTTTCACCATAGTAGAATTACTCATAGTCATTGTCGTTATCGCAATCCTCGCAGCGATTAGTATGGCCGCATACAGTGGCATATCAGATAAAGCCAATGACTCAGCCGTAAAGAGTGATTTTGCACATTTCATCAGAAAATACGAACTTGCACGTGTAGATAGTACGAACAGCCAATATCTTAATCCAACGAAAGCAATGGGCCTATCTTTCAGTAAGAGTGCCTACATGCTAAATCGTTATAATTTCTATATTTGTATCAACCCAGACCGTAATCAATACGCTATCGGTGCGCAGTCAAAGTCTGGCAAGAGCTTTCGATACAGTACGATTACCGGAAAAACAGAGGAGGTAGCTAGCGTTAGTCAGGCTGCCACCTGTACTGATGCAGGAACGACTATTGTGGACGCCGCATATACTACAGTTGCAGTAAATAACAGTAATGCATGGAGCAGCAGTTGGGTCAACTAAAGTTCGCATCTGACCTACTGGTATGATATGGCGGTCTTGGTCGGGTGTCTAATAAAAGCTAGCCTACTCTATATTGATTCTGTGTATGCCTCAATAGTGGTAAGAAGATTATGCCAAGAAGTAGTCTTACCGCCAGCTATGTTTGCCGAGCAGTTTCATGATGGCCGGAACAAGGACGAGACGGACAAAGAAGGCGTCCACGATGACCGCGACTGCCATGCCAAGGCCGATGATTTGCATGAATAGTACGCTTGAAGAGAGGAACCCTATAACAACGACGAACAATGCCACGGCGGCAGCGGTAATAATTGGGCCTGTCTTTATGATTCCCTGGCGTATCGCTTCGGTGCTGTCGCCGGTTTCGTCGTAAACTTCACGCATGCGAGCATATAAGAAGACCGAATAATCCATTGCGAGCCCAAATGCGATTGCCGCTACAAGTATCGGTGCCGCCAAAACAATTCCATCGACCTGCGGCCAACCCGTGAGGTTATTCAGCCAGCCAAGTTGGAATACTCCTACAATGACCGCGAGTGATATGACAAGGCTGAGACTATTAACAATGATTGCCTGGAGCGGCACGACAAAGCTTCGCAGCGCTATAGCAAGTAGAACGAGCATGCTTACGCAGATAATGGCAATCGCCCAGGGAGCTGCCTTATAGTATGCTTGATTACTATCGTAAAATTGCGCTACCGATCCGGTCGTCATAAGCTCGCCTTCGGGGACGGTCATATCTCGTATAGCTAGAAGCGCGGTTTCCTCGCTTTTCCTGTCGGTCGCGTCTAGAAAAATATCGAATTTCAGCGCAGTGGAGCGCATATACGTTTTTTGGATTGCCTGTAGCTCGGCGGGCAACATGTTGCTTGTGCTCAGCATCTGAATCGTTTCACACGGTAGCTCAGACGATACCGGCGTCGCCGATAGAACCGACTGTACGTTATCAATTGACTCAAGTTTTTCGGTCATCGTGCAAGCTAGCCCAAGTCGCCAAGAAGTGTCTGCTTTTTCCGGAAATGTCAGTACGGCCGTAATGTCTGGAGTGCTTGAAGGAAAATCTTCGGTGATGGTCTGGAGAACTTGCTGAGACTCTGCGCCGCGCGCTAACCACTTGTAGCTCATGTTGCCTGGCTGGAACTGGAAAAGCGGTACACAGGCCAATGCAACTACTCCAAGCCCAATGCCGAGCGATATAGCCGGGTGATTGGTCGTGCACGCCGCAATCCGGTGCCAAAATCCACTACCGGAATCGGTCTTTTTCTTTCGTCTCCAGATTTGCCCGGCGTCAATACGTCGACCGATCAATTTCAGGACAGAGGGCAAGACAATATAGGTTGTTGCCATAGCCGTAGCAACGGCCGCGGCTCCACCGATAGCGATGCTATGCATAATGTCAAACGGAAATACCAAAAGAGACAGCAAGCAGGCAATAACCGTCACGCCGCTGAATGCTATCGTATGACCTGAAGTGGCAATCATTCGTTTGACCGCATGATCCACTCCGCTTGTTAGCTCCTCGCGAAATCGGTTGATTGACAAGAGGGCATAATCAATCGAAAGCCCCAAACCCAATATCGTAATAACGTTGACCGCATAGGTATCGATAACGATGAACTGTGCCAGGAAACGAGCGATAGCAAATGCTCCAAGCACAGTACAAAGCGCGATACCGAGCGGTACCAGCGATGCCACAATGCTTCGAAAGAAAAAGAGGAGTAATAGGAGCAATATCGGCAGGCTTATCAGCTCGATGACCGCAAGCTGATGCGTTACGATTTGATTCATTTCCTCAATCAAAGCCGCTTCGCCGCCAATAGTAATCGTTAGTTTTGATTGGTCCGCCGTGTCTGCGAAATTCCTTAAAGTTTGGTATATCTCTTTTGATTCACCGTCCATATTTACGATGGCGTAGGTCATCGACTTATCGTGAGAAATAAAGTTCTCCGACTTGGTAGTGGAAAACGTCATGATGGATGACGATTGGTCTTTGAGGGGTGTGAGCAATTCATTCACTGTCGCTTGGAACAAGGCGCTATCGGCATCACCGAGCGATACATCCTGCCTCGTAAACAGTACGATTTGGCTGTTTGGCGTGGTCCCAAATTCCTTTGCTATAATCTCTGAAGCCTGGGCCGACTCAGTATGGAGCGCGTTCATGCTCGTGCTGTCCGATAATTCATCGAATACGCCTAGACCATACCATCCGAGAAGGAGAAATACGGCAACCGAGCCTCCAACTACCCATTTAGGATATTTCGTACTTATTTTTTGCCACCAAGTTGTCACTCGCCCTCCTTTATTACTTTCTCATTATACACCTCATCTCAATTGTTGAACATGAAAAGTTGTCGCGGGGGCGACGGAGCTGTTATACTGACGGTATGAAATTATCTCAACAGGCGCGTAGAAAAGCGGTGTTTTTTGCGGAAAAATACTGGTGGGTCATCATGATTATAACAGGAGCGGTCGTTTTCGCGCTCGCTATGTTGCTTGCTCGCGGGCAATCGGTGTGGTTCGACGAAGGCTATTCTATTCTCCTTGCCAAACATAGCGTTTCGGAATTATTGGCGTTGACGGCAGTCGATGCTCATCCGCCTCTATATTACCTACTGCTCAAAATGTGGGGCGAACTATTTGGTTTTTCTGAGTTTGCTCTTCGGTCCATGAGCGCCTTATTTGCTGCCGGGACGGTAACCTTATCTTTGACGCTAGCCCGCAAGCTATTCGGTACGCGCGTGGCGTTAATTGCTCTACCGTTCGTCGTCATTGCTCCGTTTATTCTGCGGTATGGCTACGAAATTCGGATGTACTCGCTCGTGGGATTTCTCGGCGTGGCAGGAACGTACGCTCTTATTACTGCGCGTCAGACTGAGAAACTTCGGTGGTGGGTGGTATACGCGATGATTGTGGCGCTTGGCATGTATACCCTTTACATGAGCATCGTTATTTGGCTGGCTCATGCGGTGTGGCTTGTGTGGATGAGCGTTCGCAGCAAGCAGCCGATACTTCAGTGGCGCTGGCCTTTGGCTTTCATTGGGGCGATTATTCTCTTTACGCCCTATGTGCCGACATTTATTGACCAGATGGCGCACTCGGTCTTATCGGGCGTGGGCAGTGAAGTGACGTTAACTAGTTTGATTAATATTACGACCTTGTTTTTGTTGTTTACACCAGAGCAGAATGTGGGCGGTTGGTTGTCGCTGGGGATAATTATGCTGTTTATACTACTCATGCCGCTGCTTGCTCAGGGGTGGAGGCAGGCGAAGCGAACAGCGTATCATCCGTACATCGTGCTCCTTCTGCTTCTTGCCGGCTTACCAATGTTGGTCTTTGCGCTTCTGTCGCTTCCGCCGCGCGAGCCGCTCTTTTTGCCGCGCTACATGGCGCATGTTGCGGTGTGGGTGTATATGTCGATGGGTGTATTGGCGGCGTATGCGTTGATTGATGCAAAAAAGGCGAAGCAGGCTCTGTTTGTTGTAATAATTACACTATCTGTATTAGCAAGCGGCGTGGTGGTGCTGGCGCAGCGGGGCAACTATGTCTTTGATCGTCTATATAAACCGCCGGGCCAGCTAATTGCGGCAGACCTCAATGGGAGCAGCGGGGCAGGGTGCAATGACCAAACAACCATCGCCATAGACGGTCCTCAAGAGTATATCGAGCTGCTGTATTATTTTGAGCGGTGCGACACGAGGTTTGTGGCATCATATGACCCGGAGTTTCGAGGAGGATTCGCGCCGCTGCACAGTAGTAAAAAGCGCATCACGTCATCGGCTGAGCTATCGTCTCAATATGTCATAGTGATGCACTGGGAAGACGCTGTTAATATGACGATGGATGATCGATACGAGCTCATCGAGACGCGAGATTATGGCAAATATAGAGTTAATATATATCAGCTAAGGTGAGAATAATCTAACGCGGCCGCTTCATGGCAATCCGCCGGGCCGCTTTTGCGATGTGGTCGTCAATGTTTCGAGGAGTAAATTCTCCATATTTTCGTTTTGCCGCTTCAGCAATCATCCAGTCGGCAATCTTGGGATTCTTTGGAAGTAGCGAACCGTGTAGGTAGCTGCCGATAACATTGTACTTGCGCGCGCCTTCGTGTTTGTCTAGCGTGTTATTTCCAGCTCCTGTTTTGACCATCGCCAGAGGTTTTGTGTCGCCTCTAAGGAATGTCTGTCCGCTATGATTCTCGTATCCGACGATGTTACCAAACTCTTCCGAGTGCGTAACAATATTGCCAATAAGCCGCTCGCTCTTGCCGTAGGTCTCGGCATCAAAAATGCTAACTCCTTCAATGCGAGTGCCATCTTGCGTTTCAAAGAAATGCCCAAATAACTGATACAGCCCGCAAATAACCAACATTGGCGTGCCCGCTTGAGCGAGATTTTGTAATGTGGGTCCAATCCGCAACAAGTCATCCTGAATCTTTCCTTGACCGCTATCTTGCCCGCCGCCGCCAACGACAATATCGATGCCGTCGGGGAATGGGTCGCCGGGATTATATTCGACGACAATCGGCGTGAACCCGTGCCACTCCAGTCGCTTCTTCAGTACGAGGACATTTCCGTTGTCTCCATAAATATTCATGTCGCGAGGGTAAAGCTGCAGGATAGTAATGCTCCGCTCGTTCATACGCCAATTCCCCTTACTTTTGTGTAGCTTGAGAGTGCCTTACGAATGGCCAGCATGGCAGTGTAGGTGCAATAAATGCGCTTTGGCCTGTCACTATTTTCCGTCAAGAAACCGTGCAGAGCTTTTGAAATATCCGTCTCGACGCTTTTGAAGGACACATCGTCATACTGTAGTCGCAATGCCATGTCGAAGGCTCGTATCCCGGATAGGTAAATGAAAAACTCTCTTTGATTATTTCGCAGGCTTTCAAATGAAACATCCCACAACCAGCTCATGTCTCGGCCATCCGCGTAGTTATCGTTAATCGCAATCATCGTTGCGTACTTTTCTGGCGAAAATGAGGACAGTCCAAGACGAAACCCGCCCGGGTTTTTTACCAACACCAGCTCGACTGGCTGTCCGTCTAGCATAATGGTTTCACCTCGCCCAAAGGCTGGCCGCACTGCCGATAGCGATGCCATGAGAGCCATCGTGTTAACCGCATCACCCAATATGTGCCGCACGCAGGCAATAGCCGCCGCCGCGTTAAACATATTGTATATGCCATTGATTTGTAAATCTGTCGAATGGTTTGAGCCGTCGAATGCGAACGTAGCCATATGGTCGTGAAAAGCGACTAGCTCAACGTCCGCAGGGATAGTCGATACGGCAACGTTGGTCTGGTCGTGAAGCGACTCATCATTCGGAAAAAGAGTCAAGAGCTCTGGCGCCAATCCAAAGTATGATACTGATATCTCGTCGGAAAGTTTGCCTGCGATGTTTCGAATATGTGCGTCCTCGCGATTGAGGGTAACACTTTTTGTCGTAGCTTTTGCAATGGTCTCAAGAAGTACTGCCGTATGATCAATTTCGCCAAACCGATCAAGCTGATCTCTCATGACATTCAGTAACAAGCTGTGCGTTGGCGGGACTACTTTTGCAAAGTGAACCGCGTGCGCTTCGTCCAGCTCGAGCACTGCAATGTCCGCCTTGAGCTGACCCGTCCATGTTACTTCCCTAAGCAGCGCTGCAACCACGCCTCGCGTGAAATTACTGCCTGTTCGGTTTGTAAACACGCTCAGGCCTTGACTTTCTAGCAATTCAACAACCATCTTCGTCGTTGTTGTCTTTCCGTTTGTGCCGCTAATAAGGACCACACCCTGCGGTAGTTGTCCTAAGCTACGAGCGATGTATGTTGGGTCGATTTTTTCCACGACCAACCCTGGAAGCGCCGAGCCGCCACCGCGAAGCCGCATTGCCCCGCGTACGCTCTTTCCTAAAACGGTACTGAGAAACTGTCTAACCATCTGTTTATTTATAATACCATTTGCGGTACAATAGAGCTATGTTTTTGGTGGGAATCTTTCAATGGTGGTACGGTAGCGGTTGGCTGCGCCACATCAAACGCTCCTATGTGGGTATTCTCAGGACGGCAGATTTTTTCTCGATTGGTCTCCTTCTCAAGACATTATTTAACCCATTCCGGCAAATTTCCGCCGGGAGTGTTCAGGGTCCGTTTCCTGTACAACTCAAAGCATTTGCCGACCGTCTATTCTCGCGTTGTATCGGCGCAGTCTTTCGAACGCTAGCTATTTTTATGGGTATGGTCGTGATAACAGTGCGCTCAGTTTGGACGCTGGCGAGTATTATCATCTGGACGCTACTGCCCCTTACTCCGTGTGCGGGCGTAGCGCTGTGGATGATGGGAGTGACTCTATGAAGCCGGTATTGCAATATGGCAGTTTAAGGGCGCAGAAAGCGCGCTTTGCCGAACGATTTCGCGGCGCGTGGCTTATTGTCGTCTACCTACTCATCGCGTTATCTATACTTGGCGGTATAGTTCTCCTACTCGAGGATAATCCCCTCGGCTGGCTGGCGGCAAGCTTTGCCGGTCCACTCGCGATGATTGCCATTTGGTGGCGGGGCGATCTTCTGAGCCTGCCTGCTCGACTTCCCGCAAGAACAATTGACGATGTTTTAGCATCTGATGTGCTTGGCCGGTTGCCGCGTTCGCCGTCGCCGCGCCAAATCGCGGAAGTTGTCGGTAGTGTACGCGCGAGTCAATTCTTAGCCGTAAGGGAGGGTATCAGCGGAACATTTCTCGTCAATATCGCAAGCGAGGATCCGAATGACACGAGTGCTTTATGGGAAGCGGCAATCCGCGTTCAAGAGAGAACGAATAGCCCGAAGATAACAGGCGCCGTACTCGCGGCGGCAATCATAGAGCAGTTTCCTGAATACGAAGCCTTGCTTGCTAGTTTGCGCCTTGAGATGGTGGATGTCGATCGAGGCATTCACTGGTATGAGCGTATCAAGTGGCTTATTAATCGCTATGCCGAGAAACCTTTGCGAACTGGCGGTATCGCACGAGATTGGTCGTTCGGGTATACTCCCATCTTGACGAGGTTCGGGCAAAATATTAGCCAGCAGGTGAGTGGCGGGACAATCTTAACGAAAACCGACGTACATAAAGAACCGCTCGATCGGCTACTCACTACGTTTAGTTCGGGCGGGCGGCAAAATATCTCGCTGGTTGGACCGAATGGCGCAGGCAAAAGCACTATTGTTGCCGCTTTTGCCGAAATGTTGATTGACGGGCATGAAAAAGTGCCAAACTCGCTTCTCTATCAGCAGGTATTCTTGCTTGACGCAACGTCGCTCATTAGCGTGGCGAATGGTCGTGGCGAGCTCGAAGGTCTTGTCACGCAAATTCTAAACGAGGCATATACGGCAAAAAATGTTATCCTTTGCCTCGATAACGCTCAAGTGTTTTTCGAGGAAGGTATTGGTTCGGTAGATCTCAGCAACGTCTTGCTGCCTATCTTAACCGCCGGACGACTGCGTATCATTCTGACCATGGACGAGCAGCGGTTCCTGCAGATTTCTCAGCGCAATACCGCCCTGGCAAATACCCTAAATGTGCTGACTATTGCTCCGACTGATGAGGACGCCACCTATGAGATTATGCGCGATCAGCTCATCAGCCTTGAGTCGCAGCACAAAGTAACCTACATGTACCAAGCGCTTACCGAAGTCTATAGGGTGGGTGATCGTTATGTGCAGGACCTTGCTATGCCAGGCAAAGCGTTAAAGATTCTCGAGGCATCGGCCGGGTATGCCAAAGATGGTCTTGTAACCCAGCAGTCGGTGCATGATGCTGTTGAAAAAACGATGAATATTAAAATTTCGTCTCCTGACACGGTCGAAGAGCGGACGACATTGCTCAATCTTGAGGCGCTCATTCATGAACGGATGATTGGGCAGGCGCGTGCAGTGTCTGTTGTCGGTGATGCTATCCGGCGAGCTCGAGCTGGCGTGCGTAACCAGAACCGCCCCATCGGTACGTTTCTATTCCTTGGACCGACTGGCGTAGGTAAGACGGAACTTTCCAAAGCCCTCGCCGATATCTATTTTGAGGGTGAAAATAACCTCATTCGGCTCGATCTCAACGAGTTTGTCCGTCCGGACGATGTCGCGCGTCTGATCGCCGACGGCGCGGACGATCCGCTCAGCCTGACGGCCCAGGTTTCCAAGCGCCCATTTTCAGTCGTACTTTTGGACGAGATTGAAAAGGCGCACCCTCAAGTTCTGACAACTCTACTGCAGCTTCTCGATGAAGGCATCTTACGTGATGAAAAAAACCGCGAGATTAGTTTTCGCGACACCATCGTCATCGCGACGTCAAACGCTGGTGCCGACCGCATTCGCGAATACATTGAACGAGGCTATCAACTCGAGCAGTTTGAGGAACAATTCGTCAACGACCTTATTGCTGCGAATCTGTTTCGTCCGGAATTTCTAAACCGCTTCGATGAAATTGTCCTATTCAGACCTTTGACTAAGGACGAGCTACTCAAGGTTATCGACCTTATTCTTAAGGGAGTAAACAAGACGCTCGAACCGCAAAAGATTCAAGTGGCTGTTGACGAGGAAGGCAAGAAACTTCTTGTCGAAGCGGGTTACGATCCTCGTCTTGGCGCCCGTCCAATGCGCCGTGTCGTTCAGCGTACAATCGAGAACACTGTCGCCAAACAGCTCCTCGCCGGCACAATCGCGCCTGGTTCAACGACAATTATCACCGCAGCTCAAATCGCCCCTATTGTCGGAGCCTCTCTGGTGAGTCCGCAGAGTGGCGCTATTGACAAAACATAAGAATTTTGCTATAATGGTGTTAAGCGAGTGAGTCGCTCGTTTTGTCGTTCTTATAAATTCTCGAATATCCAACGTTCCTCAAAAGAAACGGCATCTTTTAGCGACTTTGGATCGATAAAGGCTATTTCCGCTTGACTATGTTGGGTGGGTGCTAACATGGAGTCTATCACTGCCGCCGAGGTGTTAAAAAATGCAACGAATAATGCTTACGGATGTTATTATAAATACAAGGCCCTCGTCGCTCAGTTTAAGACCCTGCTCGGGGCGGGGAATTAGGGTAAAGTATGCTTAAAGGAGAGCGAAAAGAATGAACGACAATCAACAGCCAATACCAACGGATGATCAACCAGGACAGGTCCCGCCTTTCCAGCAACCGCCAGCGCCAGTGTCGCCGCCCATTTCATCAGCTCCACCGATGCCACCAGTTGCGCCAGTATCGCATAAAAAACGAAATATTCTCATCGCTATCATTGGCGTCGTGGTCGTGTTGGCTCTTGGCGCAGGTCTAGGCTATGCGTTTTTTGTAGCAAAAGATGCGCAGGGAGGCGATCAGCAATCGCAAACTGCGCAAGGTGATAGTTCTTCCGAGCAAGAGAACCAGCAGTTGCAGCCAGAGGATGTTACGGCAAAAATCAAGGACACCTATGCGTCCACGTATACCCTTCTAAATCTTGACGACAACAGTCAGCCAAAGAGTAATGAAATCAGTATCAGAATCTCAGAGAAAGCGCCAGTCTATAAAGCCGAAGGGTATAATTTTTATACTGACTATGATGGCGGCTCAAAGATTGAGCTCGTATCTTCTGACGCGGACTCTACCGGCTCTGGCTTGCCAAAAACGACGGACAGGACGATACGCAGCGATATCGCGGGAATTTATACCGACTTTGGGCTCAAGAAAACTGAGACGCTTGGCGATACCAATACGGGCAACACGATAGATTTTTATACTGGCAAAGGTTTGGTTTGTACGATTGAAACACCAACTGCGACTGTAAGTACAAACACCGCCAGTTGCGGTCTCGTTGCTTCCTATAATGATGCAGCGGCCAAAGTAAAACCGTTTGCCGATGCGCTTCCAAGCGCAACTGGCCTAACCGTACTGAGTGGGTTGAAGATTTCAGACAGCCAAGTCAGCGGCTATCAGAACGCGACGCTGAATCAGAGCGAGCTCGGAGGTGCTGGTGGCTCAGTCGCTTTGTTCTATAAAAAGGACGCGGGGGCGTGGACGTATTTCATCAATACTCAACAGGCACTACTCTGCTCAAAATATAATACCGTAGATTTACAAAACGCATTCAAGGGTGATACTTGTTATCCGGACAGTGGCACTGGTATGAGTACGGTTCAGTAGGCATGTTAATTGATGTGAACGCCCCGCAAGATGACTTGGGTGGGGTGCGTCGACTGAGGTAGAACCCCAGATTACTTTTCAATCCTTAGCTTCGCTAGCCCGAACAATGTCTTGAAAACTGCTTTTTTCTTTTCGATTGGATGACGTGATTTCACCGTTATTTTATCATAAATGGTTGGCAACAAAGTTGCATGGTATTTTCTGCGGATCGTGTCGTAGCGTTTTTTATCATACATGCTCCAAAATTCATCTTCGGTGAAATAGGAGTGTGCATATGACCATTTCTTTCCCCCTACCTCTAGAATTTTAGCCTCTATTAACCGATTAGCTTGTAAAAATTCTTCATAATCGGGTATGTTAGCGCCCCATACGCCGACGTTGATAATTGATTTTGTATCAATGTTATTCAACTGGAACGGCGAGGTTGTGTCAGGTAGCATTGGGCAAAGCCAAAGTGGATATGTGTCAAGCTCCCTATCGATAAACTCAGAGAATTCAACGAACGTGTCCGCGGTGAGCACGAGATCTTGGACAACGTGTTGCTGCGACGCTCCACTTTCTTGGAGCGCTTGGTATAGTTTTCTCGTGTGAAGTATTGGGTTGAGCAGCCAGCGCATAAAACGTGTATATGGCACCCCAGACATCTCAAACGCAAACCTACCCACCCAGAATGCTCCCCTATCATATCGGAAAAGATAGTCGACAATTGGAACCTCCTCCGCCCAGCCCTCTGGGTTCTTCCTTAGGGTGTTTTCCACATGCAGGTAATACCATTGGTCATGCGCCCGGCTGAACCTTCGGACGTTAGTCGGATTGTCGCTAAACGATCCCGTAATAATGACGCCGCTCGTTTTTGAGAACATGATTCCGTCGAGAAAATCTATCTTTTGCGTGCCCATTTCTTCGAGTTTTTCCTTCGCCTCAGAGAAGGAGCGGGCTGGTATATAATCTAGTGCCACGTATTTCTTTGCAGGTATTAACGTTATTTCAGCGGCAGTAAGCACGGCAATCGTTCCAGCGGATCCCGGTATCGCACGATACAGGTCGTCATGCTTTTTTGGGGATGTCCGTATAATTTCGCCCTGAGGAGTAATAACCTCGTACCAGTTGCAGGTCTGATTAAAGGCGCCCCATTTGAACGAGCTGCTCTCCCCGCCATTACCCTGAATCGCACCACCGACCGTGATCCCAGGGAACTCCATGACTATCGGTGGAATAAGGCCATATTGTAACGTTGCTTCGACTAGTGTATCCATGGGGACGTTTGGCTCGACAACGGCGGTATTATTGTTTGCATCGATGGATAATATCTCGTTGAAGCTCGAGATATCTATCATCTCATCTTGCTTGAAAGTTAGGATTCGCGTGGAATTAGTACTGCCATGAAAAACACGAAACGGCTTCTTGTTAATAAAAAATCCCTCAATGCGTTTTGAGAGGAGCTGAGTTTTCGTATCGTGTGAACTGTTCATCTGTATATTATAACAGATATGGAATAACTATATATTACGGATTTTGGTAGCCTTTTACGACTACGCTAGAACCCATTTTGCGAAAAAATGCTAAAAAAGCGAGGCGCGGGCGCTGCCCGCCCGAAAAAAGAAAAAAAGGGGGTGATTTTTGTTTTAATTTTTGGAATTATTTTAGATAAAACGCTTGCATTTTATAGCATTTTATGCTAGAATAGTAATTATGGAACGCACTCAATCTACCCCTGTACTCGACCAGCTACGTGTTCGTGGTCAATACGAGAGATTGCCTACCGATACGGCTCACCTCGCAGCTGAGCTATCTGCTCCTCAAGATATTGCTCGACTTGCGGTAGATTTTGATAATGGCGTTACGCCACTACGCGATGTAGGCAGAATGTTTACAGCACAACGCGCAGCGATTCTTGAAGCATATCAGGCTGGTACTGTTAGCGATATCGCCACTTCTCACCCTGAGATACTCTCGATACCAGTGCAAAACTTGCATGAACGTGTCGTGTCGGGCGCACAAGACCAGCCTGTCGGTCATAACTTCTTTGTTAATGCCACTGGATTTCTTGATGCTCGTCTACCTTGGGCTAGGCAATTTAATGACCTCTTACGCAGGCGTACGGGTGCTTCAATATATGATGTAGCACAATCTGATGACAAGGTAGGTAAAGACCGCTTGCTTGCCGCAATTACCGAAAACCCAGACCCAGAACTCAGAACCACACTGGCCGTGTATCTAGCAGGTCGCTCTCTTGAGGGCGAGAAATACTTGAAACAGCACTATGGTGAAACTCTTGAACGAGCAAAAGGTCAGGTGTATGCAACAACACAAAGAATTGGTGCAACAACTGGTCTGCGTGTCGATATGTTAGAACGTACAGCAGGACAATTACAGCGAGCAACCTTTGGTAGTTTTGACCATCTAGAGGGCTTAGTAACATCAGGCAATAGCGGTGCTGCGGGTGATTATCGTATAGGCTCATTGCGCGTAGAAGTACAGTTTGACGGTAATGTTCGCTCCGCTAGGTTGCGTAGCGGTTCTGACGCTCATCATGTCGTAGCCCATGAGCTACATCATGCTGGTTCGGCTCAGACACAAGAAAAGTATCGTTGCGGACTTCAGATAAATGGCGAGGGACTAGAAGCAAACGAAGGTATGACAGAATATCTTGCACAACTATCCGTTGGCAGCCCTGGTATTGAGCGATTAGCTGATGGCGGGCTACGTATTCGAGAAGATGTTCCTTACAGAGCGCCAGTATTTGCTATGCTTGCATTACACGAACAATTTAAGACTGGTAAGAATAGTCATTTCGCTACGCTTTTCAACGCCTATCATGGAGATGTGCGAGGTCAAGCGCAGCTAGAACAAGCCCTTGACGCGTTCTACCAACATGATGTTGCTATATCTGGTCAATTAAGTAGATAGCTGCCCAAAAATTAAAACAAAAATCACCCCCTTTTTTTCTTTTTTCGGGCGGGCAGCGCCCGCGCCTCGCTTTTTTAGCATTTTTTCGCAAAATGGGTTCTAGCGTAGTCGTAAAAGGCTACCAAAAACGAACTTTTCGGGAAATTGCCGCCCATTCGGGCGGTTTTTTTGGCTGCGCGCAGCGCAAACCAAATGTTTTCAGAGGAGGGAGCAATTGCAGGGGCAGCCGTAGGCTGCGCCGTTTTGTTTTTTAG
>JAEAMG010001295.1_pt1 | contig 20131 bp, 15 predicted proteins | sample 8958741 | NCBI WGS metagenome assembly JAEAMG01 (sample SAMN16933256, study PRJNA681125) | bioreactor sludge metagenome | isolation source: anaerobic bioreactor treating anionic surfactant - SDBS | place: India: Bengaluru | collected 2019-02-28 | reverse complement strand
ATACCGCCTATCCCCTCTTTAAGATAGAACCGTTTTAACGCGTGGATTAGATTCGGGGAACCTTGGGGCCCGCCGTAATTATACGCCTGGCGATAAATCTCGGGGTGCGCGGCTACTTCCCGCATTGCCTCCAACAGGCCGGCGCCTGGAATGGTTTTTTCATTGACATAACCAACCCCCAGGTTAATATCCACGCCATCCCGAAAATCCTCCGCAAATGCGGCCATCATGCGATTTACCGGCGCGGGTTCCGTGGCTGCCCGGCCATACCTGGAAAAGCGATAGTCCATATTCCCTTTCTCCGCGGAAATCATCCCTACGGCGGCCTGCCACTATTGTAAACCGCCAAGTCCAACAAGCGCAATGCTCTTACAGGGATTTTATGCCGCCACTCCCCTCGCGCACAAAAAAGAACACGCGCCCGCGCCAACGGTTGTCGTTGAGCAGGCGCCGGTAGAAAAAAGGATAAGTTCGAATTTATACGTTTCGCCGACGTGCCTTCACACGCGAGGCCTTGCCAACGCGATCACGCAAATAATAGAGTTTCGCTCGGCGAACACGCCCTTCTCGCGCGACCTCCACCTTGGCAATACGCGGCGAGTGGAGCGGGAAAACACGTTCCACGCCCTCGCCAAAGGCGACTCGCCGCACGGTAAAGGTGGCTGTGGGACTCTCATTTCCATTACGTGCGATAACGACCCCTTCATATACCTGAATACGCTCTTTTTCACCTTCGACGATACGGAAATGCACTCGAACGGTATCGCCTATATTAAATTGCGGAATGTCTTCCGGTTTTTTGCGAAATGCATCCGCATATTCCTGTACCAGTTTCATCTCTCATTCTCCTTTTCGGGTAGTTGCGTTTCATCACCGATTTCAGCAAGCAACTGCCTATCTTCTTCGGTTAGCGCATTAAGCAAATCGGGCCTGCGCAATCGCGTAACGCGCAAGGCTTCTTTGCGTCTAAAACGGTCTATCGCGGCGTGATCGCCGGACAGCAGGACCTCGGGCACACACACCCCCCTGAAACAGGGGGGCCGGGTATATTGCGGCGGACCAAGCGTCCCGTGGAAAAACGAATCGGTGTCTACAGACTCCCATCGGCCGACCACACCCGGCAACATACGGCTGATTGCCTCAATGACGACCAGCGCCGCGGTTTCGCCGCCGCTGAGCACATAATCGCCAATCGAAACTTCATCAGTCACCAGGTCCTGTGAAAGACGCTCATCCACACCTTCATACCGGGCACAAATCAGGACCATATCCGTCCAAGAGGCCATCTCCATTACCATTTGCTGGTCCAGGCGGCGCCCCCGGGGTGACAACAACACAATGTGCTCCAACGAATTCCTGCCGATTAAACTTTCCACCGCCGTATACAACGGCTCACATTTCATAACCATACCTGCCCCACCCCCGTATGGAGCATCATCCACTGTCTTATGACGATCCTTAGTGAAATCGCGCGGATTCTCCAGGCACACCGTCAACAGTCCGTTATCCAAGGCACGTCCCAGCACGCCCAAAGTCAAAGCCGGCGCAATCACTTCCGGAAACAATGTGAGGACGTCTATCCTCATACCGTACTCCCGCATGGTACCCGCCCGTTGCGTTTACGCGTCCGGAACAGTGTCATTCCAGACCAAAAACAACTCCGGGTTGGTGATTGTAATCACGCGCGACACACCGTCAATATTCTGTATTGCCGCCTCAATGAACGGCAGGGCGGCAGTCCGCCCTTCCTCCAAAAGGATGCGCAGGACACCGCCGGCCGGTGTTTCCAGCACTTCCATCACCGTACCCAGCATTTGTCCATCCGGCAATACAGCACGCATGCCCAAGGTATCCGCTAATCCGGGCACAATGGCATCCCGTATTGGCGTGTCCATTTGATCGGGTATTACGACACGGGCACCTGCCAGCGTTGCGACCACATCCCGGCTTATTCCGGGAGTAAACTCTATCCTAAATAGTCCCCTTATCCTGCTCATGTGCGCGATGAGGGCGACAATGGGTTTCTCCTGCGTACTTTTAAGCCAAATACGGTCGCATGATTCAAATATAGATTCCCTGCCCTGCACTGGCCTGACGCGAACACTGCGCCTGGCGGCATCCACGGAAACCACACGTCCAATTTCCAAGCATGCACGGTCCATTATTGCTGCTGGGAAGGATTTACAATTTCCAATCCCACTTGCGTCTGTGATTTGGTCGCAGCAGCAAACAACAACGTACGGATCGCCTTCGCAGTACGTCCGTTCCGGCCGATAATACATCCCATGTCCGCCTCATCCACGGTAAGCTGTACCGTTTGGCCGGCATCACCGTCAATCAGGCGCACCTGTACCGATTCCGGATGGGTGACCAATTTCTTGGCCAGGAATTCAACCAACTCATGCGCTGCCATTATACTTCTTCCGTTTCCGCCGGGGCTTGCCCTTCGCCTTCACCCGCGTCGGTTTTGACCGTGACATCAGTGTTTTCGGCGACATCGGCTTCACTTGTCAAGGGCGTGTCTTCTTTTTCCAGAATCGGCGGAGGCGGATTATAACCTTTGTTCTCAACGACATCCCCTTTCAGGATGGCGCTGGAGGCCTCCGGGCGCGTGCCTTCATGGTAATGTTTCAAAACGCCCGTCTTTCGCAGGATATTTCGGGCCGTATCCGAAAGTTCAGCGCCTTTTGTCAGCCAGTCCAGCGATTTGTGAATATCCACTTCACTCACAGGTTCGGGACGGGCAGCAGGGTGATAATAGCCCAGCACATCCAGTTCCCTTCCACGGGCACGCACGCGGGAATCCTGGACTACAATACGATAGTAAGGCTGCCCTTTACGACCGCCGCGTTTCAAACGAATCTTTGTCGCCATAAATATCCTCTCCGCAGCCTGAGGCCGCGCAAACGTGTCAATCGAACACGTGCTTCACCGTTTCGCCTGCAGGCAAAGCCCTAAAACAAAACGCTTACTTTCAACTACTATTAAAACCCAGCCATCGGAGGCATCGGCCCCCGGGACAGGCCCCGTTTCTTGCCTTTGCCGCCTTTCATGGCCTGCTTCATCATGATTTTCATTTTCTGAAATTCTTTTAACAACACATTCACATCCTGCACGGAGGTACCGCTACCGTCGGCAATGCGCCGGCGCCGGCTCCCGTTGATCAGATTCGGGTTACGCCGTTCCTTGACGGTCATGGATAAAATTATGGCTTCGGTATGCTTCAAGTCTTCCTCGGCCGTATCCATGCCTTGAGGCATCATTTTTCCGATGCCCGGAATCTTCTGAAGAAGGTCGCTCACACTGCCCATTTTCTTCAATTGGCGCATATGATCCAGAAAATCCTCAAGATCCCAGTCACCCTTGCGCATCTTCTTCTGAAAAACGGCAGCCTTCTCCTGGTCAACGACCTGTTGGGCCTTTTCCACAAGCGACACGATGTCGCCCATACCCAAAATCTGACTTACCATCCGCTCCGGGTGGAACGGTTCCAAGGCGTCCAACCGCTCACCAACACCCACAAATTTGATGGGACAGCCGGTAACCTCAATAAGGCTGATGGCCGCCCCGCCCCGGGCATCACCATCCAACTGGGTGAGAATCACCCCGGTCAACGGCAGTGCCTCATTGAAGCGACGTGCGGAATTCACCGCGTCCTGGCCCGTCATGGCGTTTGCCACAAACAGAATTTCATGCGGATTCAACTGTTCTGCAATCTGGCGTGCCTCGATCATCATGTCTTCATCTACATGAAGACGACCGGCTGTGTCCAGGATCACCGTGTCACAGCTGCGCATATTTGCCTCACCCAGCGCCATCAGACATGTTTCCACCGGGTCGGCATGTTCGCCAAGACTGAACATCTCGGCGCCCGCCTGCCGCGCCACGATCTCCAACTGTTTGATGGCTGCCGGACGGTACACATCTGCGCCTACCAGCAATGACTTGTGCCCGGCTTTCTTTAAATGTACGGCCAACTTGCCCGCACTCGTCGTTTTGCCCTGCCCTTGCAGACCAACCAGCATAATGACCGTTGGCGGTTTTGGAGAACGCGCCAAAGGTGCATTCTTCTCGCCCATCAACTTCACCAGCTCGTCATGAACGATCTTGACTATCTGCTGGCCCGGATGAATGCTGGAAAGCACTTCCTGACCGAGGGCCATTTCCTGAACATCTGCGATAAACTTCTTGACAACCTGAATGTTGACATCCGACTCAAGCAAGGCAATACGTATCTGCTGAAGCGCCTCGCGCATATTCGATTCGGTCAAACGGCCTTGACCTCGAATATTTTTGAAAACAGATTCAAGACGTTTCGCCAGATTCTCAAACATAAGTATACAGCTTATTTACCTCAGTTCACGCACTTGCGCGACAAATGCAAAACGAATCCGAACGACTGTAAAAAAAATATCGTTCGTCCTATCTTCGATTGGAATTCTGTCCGGAATCGGACGAGGAAACACATGGCCTGTTACTGCAACGCCGAGAGAGTATCAACACAGGCGCCCAGTTACAGTGTTTGCCTCGCACATGAGCACTCAAGTTTAACAAAATAAGCGTGCCTGCGTCAAATTCACGTTTCCACTCGTAACATAATCGCCCCTTTTCGTGTATTCTATTTATTAAAATAAGGTTTGCCACCGCATACGATAACATGATATCATGTGCCTTATAAGATCAAATGCAACATCCTTTATAATTCTTGAATCTTGGATTCGTAAAAGGCGATTCCATGGCGTCTATTAATAACCGGGGATGCGCCTTGCGATGGAAAGCCGTGATCTGTATCCCGCCTCGCATAAGATTTAGTATAGGACATGGTGACTGTCAAGTGAAGAGAGGCCGGTGTCATACGTGCTAGCCGAACAGTGGAAGAGAGCCTGATTTCTAAAAAACCGGGAGTTTTTATTTATGAACCACATGCAATCTATATCAGGTGCCGTGGCGAAGGCCGCATCAAATAACGCAGGAACCTATCTGGTTCTGGCAGGGCAAATAGTTTCAATCCTTGCCACTTTTTTTGCCGATAAGGAAATATTTGTCCCTGAGGAAGAAACTGAAGGAGAGGCGCAATAATTTTATGGTTGGCGATGGGAGAAACGGGTGGGATAGAAACTTTACGGGCCATTGAAGAATATAGTTAAAAAAGGACTAGCCGTTGCATGAAAAATCAGTAACAGGTGGATTTATTTATATATGGCGCTCCGCCGGATACTGAAAAGAGGAAGCAGATGCAACCATAGCTTGGCTCACATCTGCCCCCCAGGAGAATCGGTAATGAAACATACGAGAATGATTGGCAATCTGCCCCAACCCGCCGAAGGACTATGCGACAATATTACGACAACTACGCAGGCACGCTACTGTTTCGTGCTTTCCTTCCTGACTGATTTTGTGGTACCACTTATTCAGCCCTTTATCCTCTGGAAAACAAATCAAGGAGCGGAGGAGACCGAAACAGGAACGACTGTTTGACCAACCCAGACCCATAATAAGGTAAACCCCATGCACCGGATACACCCCCTTACAAAAAGACCCGCCCACGCGTGGAATGTAACACCTGATGTTAAAATCGCCTTTATAATCACCATTTTACAGGCAGCCTTGCCCCTTTTCCAAAACAAAGATCCACAAAATCCAATTACCGATATCCCACCGGCTGACACCGAAGGCGAGAGCTGATACCGGCCAAAGTAATTAATTTGTTGCATTTGTCAAGAAAATATGGTATGTATTAGGGGTAGTTGGCTGCAACAAAATGGGAGTCCAAAGATGAAACACCTCCGAAAACTATCGGCAACGCGGGCCGACGCATTCACTGCGTTGTTCAATGACCTGTGGCGGGCTTGGTATAAGTTTCGGGGAAGCAAATACTATTGACATTAGGTCGTAGTAGGCAGGATGGAGAAAAAAAATGAAACATATCCATGTAATCTCGGCTACACGCGCAGAAGCATTCAGGGATTTTATGTATGCTATCAGGCGTTCCTGGTATGATTTCCGTATTCAGAAAAAGAATGAATATATGGTTTGAGTACTTGTGCCTTGAACTTCTGTCGAGCCATTCGCGGGTTTGGCGCGAGTGGCTCATTTTTTTATTAGGAATCATGTCAGAGGGGGCTTATTCTGTGTTTCAGATAGGGTTTGGGCACATCCTGTTCATACTGGGACAGCGTGTCGTATATATTTTTAAAATGCACGCCCTCATCATTCGAATGACTGCCTCCCGTTTCTTCTTTGGATGGGCTCTTTTTATAACCGGGGACCCCATTCTACGCCTGCGTACCACTCAGAAATAGATCCCCCCATATTTGTTTCTTTGTACCCATACAGATTTCGCCCACGAAATGTCCATGCAAATACTGGACTCTCTATTGACTATTGTTCAAGAAAAACTGTAAGGTACTAGCTGTTGGTTATGTCTCCGTTCCCATGGCATAGAAACGAGAGCGGATTTGCGCGGTACTGTCATAAGAAAGATATCCTTTCCGACGCAGGATAGCGGTGAGGCACCGTCAGCGGCAAAACATTCTGGTATCCATGGATATACAGTACTCGGGTACCTTATGGGCCGTCATTTCTATATCATAGTGGATGCGTAAAGAGAGTTGAATTCATTCCAGTTAATGGATTTCGTATGAAAAGATGGCGGGAGCGCGTTCGCCGCAAGGCAACCATCTGTATGTGTGCAGGAACTTTTTTTCGGTTGGAGGCACAAGCCGGATCAACCGATACAGAGCCGCATGTCAACCAGCAGTTTTCAGGCTGCGCCGACACGAACAGCGACAACCTGTGTGCTGCAACCCATGAAGAACAAATTTTTATGTAAAACATGGATGGAGGATAGTATTTATGCCGCAAATATTGAAATATGTTGTCGCTCCGAAAATTCCGAGGCGCCTGGCCCGTTTGAGGGATATTGCCCGTAACTTATGGTGGTGCTGGAATCCGGAAGCAGTGGACCTGTTCTCACGTATGGAACGGGACTTGTGGACGCAGGTGGGCCATAATCCGGTTCAACTACTGGGTAAAATTCCTCAGACCAGGCTCGAGGAACTGGCCTCGAGTGCCAGTTTTCTGGCGCATCTGGACAGAGTTGCCAACGCGCTGGACAGTTACATGGAAAACGGCGAATGGCGTTCACGCCACAGCGAAGCGCCCGAGGATTTGCTCATTGCCTATTTATCGGCGGAATTTGGATTGCAGGAATCCGTTAAAATTTACTCGGGCGGCCTCGGGATGCTTGCAGGTGATCACCTCAAGGCGGCCAGTGATCTTGGGGTACCTATGGTAGGTATGGGACTTCTGTATCGCGAGGGGTATTTCAGGCAATACCTCACTGAAGACGGCTGGCAGCAGGAATCATATCCCAAGAATGATTTTCATAACATGTCCATTACACAGGAACAGGACGAAAGCGGCACTCCCAGAGTGATCGAAGTTCCTTATCCCGGGCGCCTGGTAAAAGCGTATGTATGGCGATGTCAAGTGGGCCGCGTGGCGCTTTATCTGTTAGATAGCGATCACGAGGATAATTCGACTGCAGACAAGAGTATTACCGCACAACTGTACGGGGGCGACAGGGACACGCGCATTAAGCAGGAAATCATGCTCGGTATGGGCGGCGTGATTGCGCTGAAGGCTCTGGGGCTTCATCCCACAGTCTACCATATCAATGAGGGACATGCCGCATTCATGGTGCTGCAACGCATTCGTGACCTTATCGAGCGGGACAAAATAGGATTTTGGGAGGCGGTCGAGGTAGTGAAAATAGGAAGTGTGTTTACCACACACACGCCCGTACCGGCGGGAAATGATCTGTTTGACCCGACCCTTATTACGACATACTTTCAAGAATACTGTCAGGCCTTGAGTATTTCCCTGCAGGACATAATGTCTCTGGGTCGTCAGAACCCAACCGATTCCCGAGAACTTTTCAGTATGACTGTGCTGGCTCTGAAACTGTCATCCGTCTCCAACGGCGTCAGCAAACTGCATGGTTCCGTGGCGCGCAACATGTGGTCCAATGTCTGGAAACATATTCCCGAAAAGGAACTACCTATCGGTTCTGTAACCAATGGCGTCCATATTCCAAGCTGGATATCCAAAGAACTTTCCAATCTTTTTGACAGATATCTGGGCCCGGACTGGGTGGCCACACCACATGATCAGTCCGTCTGGCAGCGTATTGATACGGTCCCTGATACGGAACTCTACAGAATACATGAACGTTGCACTCAACGCCTAATAACCTTCACACGCCGCCGCATCGAACAGCAACTGACTAACCGGGGCGCTTCCGCGTCGGAAATACGCGCGGCAAGGGAGCTCTTTGACAGTGAGACCCTGACCATCGGTTTTGCGCGTCGTTTTGCCATGTACAAGAGGGCCACCCTTCTTTTCAAGGACATGGAACGACTGCGAAGGATTCTACTGAACTCCAGCATGCCCATCCAATTGATAATGGCGGGCAAGGCCCATCCTCAGGACTCACAATCCAAGGAACTAATTCGACAGATAATACATTTTACCCGGGACCCCGAATTGCGTCATCACATTGCGTTTATCGAGGACTATGATATCAACGTGGCGCGTTATATGTTGCAGGGTGTTCACTGTTGGTTGAACACACCACTAAGGCCCATGGAAGCCAGTGGCACCAGTGGCATGAAGGCCGCCGCCAACGGCGCCCTGAATATTAGTATTCCGGATGGGTGGTGGTGCGAAGCGGAGACGCTTGGCAAGAACGGCTGGAGTATTGGCAAGGGTGAAGCGTACGATAAACAGGAGGAGCAGGACAAGATTGAAAGTCAGGCGCTATATGAGATTCTTGAGCAGGAGGTAGCCCCCATGTTTTATGATCGCGGCAAGGAGGGACTTCCCCGGGAATGGATTTCGCGCATGAAATCCTCTATCCGTACCATAGTGCCCGTGTTCAATACCTATCGCATGGTGCTTGAATATGGAGACCGTTTCTATGTGCCCTGCTGCCAACGCCGGCACCGTCTTTTTCAAAATGACAGGAAACTGGTGTATGAACTTGCCCGATGGAAAATGTTCATGATGGAGAACTGGCATGATGTTAAAATACAGCATATTGAAAGCGGGGGAAAATCTCCGCTTGTGTACGGAGATGCGCTGGAAGTCACAGCCCGAATTTGCCTGGGTAAATTGTCAAGCACGGACGTAAAGGTAGAGACCTATCACGGCAACCTTGATTACCATGAAAATTTTATTGAGGGTACTTGTGAACTGATGACCTGTGAGTCTGACCTTGGCAATGGGGAATACTTGTACAAGGGCATGACGCAATGTGACAAGACGGGATTTTCAGGGTGTACGGTTCGCGTAATTCCTAATCATCCGGATTTCTTCCATGAACATGAAATGGGTTTGATTGCATGGGCGTAAATACAGCCTGATTCGTTGGCCGAATGTTTTTGTGTCAGGCTTTTGTTGATATGGGCGGTACCACCGGGCCCGGCCAGCCGGTTTCAACCCTGTCCCATCATGCATTCACGGGCATGTATCAATGATGTTAATAACGCGTTTACGGGACAGGTGATATTGTTCTCCGTTCCGAAGCGGGCAATGGCGCCGTTGAGCGCGTCAATTTCCGTCCGCCTGCCCAGCAGGAGATCTTCGCGCATGCTGGCATAATGCGCAGCCGTAGGCGGCAGCATCTGGTTGTAAAAAGCGTCCAAGTAATCCTCGGCAGTGGACGGCTCCAGTGAAATGTTCATGGCTTCGGCCACCTGATACAGTTCCTGAATCACGTCATTCATAACATCGCGCGTATCGGAATTTTCCGCCAAAGCGCCATAAGGCACATTCAAGAGCGCAGAGAGTGGATTTAATGCGCAGTTATAGGCCACCTTGCTCCACAAAATCGTCTGGATGCGATCCGTGGCCACAGTGGGCAATCCGGCGGCATTCATGGATTCAGCCATTTGACACGCGGCCGCTTCGCTCCGGATGTTTCTCTGATAGCCGCCAATAGCCGTTGGCGCCGCAATTACTGTCACCTCGACTCTGCCCGGTTCCACCATCCTTGCGCCATAGATGACTCGCGCACCCAAGACCCGCTCCCAACCGATTTCCCGGGCAATCAATTCCGCGTTGCCTAGTCCGTTTTGATAAGAGCACACCCATGTGCGCAAGGACGCAAGAGGGGAGATCAGCCGTACCGCCTCCCGGGTATCATAGGATTTGACGACAATCAGAATCAGGTCAAAATCCACCCGGGGCACGTCTTCAGCCCGGGTAAAGGCCTTGAGCGACAAGATATGATGATTTCCCCAAATACCTTCTATGAAAAGGCCGCCTGTTGTGATGGCCGCGACATGGGCCGGGCGACCAATTAAATACACTTCATGGCCGGCAGCCGCCAGAAATCCTCCGGCCACGGAACCCAAAGCTCCCGCACCCATGACAAGAATCCGCATTACCACAAGGCTCCTGTTTCATGATGATATATACCACACTTACAGCGTCCGGAATGAACACTGTAAAAACGCACCAAGAGGTCTTCTTGTGTCCCAAGGAACCCAGAACGCTGGGAACCCCCGCCCCCTCCAAGGCCTGAGACGCATTTGCCTCTTGCATTTATTCCGGTATCCCCGCTTTGTTTTCGGAGTTGTTCCTTTCAATCGGCTTTTCCGCCTCTTGCCCCTCAAGAAGCCGGCGGTTAAAACTTCCGTCTTCAATAAATGAAGTGCAGAGACCCGCCACAATCCTGCTGTTCATTATGAAATTATGGGACTGATGTACGCTTATCCAATCCTTCATCCCCGCCAGCTTTGTATTTTCGACACTGATGACACCGTCATTGGGCTCTTTCAATATGAAAGACTGCCCTCGGTCACCCGCGATAACGCCAAATTCCACATCTGGCACAGGAAGCTGCGCGTAAAAGGCATCGGAAGCCAACTGTTGCCCGCTTTCACCCGTAAACCACCTGTAAATCTGATTGTCCCGCAAGGCCCGCGCCAAATCTGCGGGTTCATTGGGCGGCGCCAGCATAACAATACGCCCCAGCCCGGCTGGATAACCAAAGCGAAAGGCCGCCCTGACAATTACATTACCCAGGGAATGGGCGATGATATGATAGCGCTCCGTTTCAATGTTGTCCCGTATAAACCTACACAGTTGTTCCCCCAGACCATCAATGGTATTACGACTGGCTGAATAAGGAAAATTAAGAATCGGATACCCGGCCTGCTGCAATCGCGTATCCAATACCCAAAGGGAGGCGCGGCCCCGTCCCATCCCCTGCAGCAGGATGACGGTATGCTCGTTCTTTTCGCTTGAATTTCCAATGATCTCAGAAGTGGATGCGGGTTCGGTCGCATACACCGGCAAACAGAAATATAACAGGCTTGATACACACGCCGCACAAGCCAGAAATAATATCGCACTCCATTTCATGGCACTGGTCTTACGGTTTAACAACGCTTTCAACATGAAACTTGAAAGGAAAACTTGAACAGGCGCCAACTCTCGTCCTAAAAATACATACCTGAAAATCTGCCGACACTGGCACAAGGCCCTCTAAACCTCCAGGATATCTATGTCTGTCTCCCGTGAAAAATTCCAGGATACTTTTTTTTAAATGAGGCATTCTCTATTAAATTTCTGCCTTATTGTATTCATAAAGATTCACACGATAAGGCCGTCAAAACCACCCTGGCGCCTTCAGGAAAGCAACCTTACAATTTACAGCGAGAAGCCCACCTGCGCAAACCTCTGGTCGTTTTCCATGGCGAAGGGTTTGGATTGTTTTTCCATAAATATGCGGGCTTCATTAAACTCTTGTTTGCCCACACTACGCCCAGAAGCATAGACGGTAACCTCACCTTTTCCAAGCGGCAGATTCTGCAGTTGGAACGCGGTTGAGGATCCCAAATCGTAATACAAACGTTCCCTGCTTTTTTCCCCTATGTAAGTGACTTCCACAAATAGGAAACGCATCCCGTTTCCGGGCAAAGCAATGTTGCCCTGAATGGTTCCAGGACCGTCTTGAAAATTAAAATCCAACCAGGTGCATTCCGTCATGCTGACATTCGTTTCCTGTTCCAGGCGCCGGATAAACCAGCGGTCAGAGACCGCAGGCTCCACACCGGCCAGAATGGTGACAGGCTCCGGCGTCAACACAATTTCATATTGTCCGGGTGACAAATAGCGAATGTTTTTTGACAGGTCAACATAACTGCCCCCGACGTTACGGCAGAATTCCTTAAATTTTACGGGGCGTCGTTGCAGCGTAATGTCTCCGGTAAGCGACCCCCGGCGTGGAAACTGAATTTTTACATTCGTCGTTTTCCCCGGCTCGAGCTCCACAATCGCGCGCGCCACCTGCTCCATGTGGGTAAATAAAAACGATTGAATGCCCACAGGCAATGTATACAGCTCAAACCGGCCCATCGAATTTGTGCGGCCATAATCTATGGATTCCTGCAAAACTCCATAGGCGGTTCCCTGGCGCGGTATGATGGAAACACCGCCAACACTCAGTTCATTGGCGCCATAAACCGTTCCCATGAATCGGCTGGCCCGATACAAGGGAAACTCGTAGACTTGCTGTCCCGTCCAGTTTTCATCAATTGTAAATCGTACGGGCAGTGGCGCGTACCCACGCGCGCGCACATAAATCGTGTAATTACCCAGGATAAGATAACGGTCCTTTAGCAGGCCGTTCGGATGGGACTGTGCTTTGAACTGTTCGAGCAGATAAGGCTGCATCATTTCGGGAAAGTCTTTGCAGGAAGCAACCTCAAAGCGTTCGACGGCTTGCCCCGAAACACGATCGAAAACACGTCCCTGAAAAATGAATCTGGCGGGGATGTCTTCATTCACCGCTATGGGGATTGGATTGTTGCGCCCTTCCGTATTCAATCTAATTCCCCGGGCCAGTATTCTCTGTGCGGTACGAACGGTAACATCATGCTGACCACGGGCGACTCCGGGTATTTCAAAGGCGCCGTAGAAATCCGTTTCAGCCGTTTTCCCTCCCGCCTCCACAATCAGCCCGGTCACACCATCCGTAAGAAACCGTTCATCAACCACACGCCCCTGAAGGGTATAATTGGCGGGCGTTTCCAAGGAGGATTTTGGAGCAGTATCCAAAGCATCCCCTTCGTTTGCCGGTTTCTGAGCGGTAACAGCGGGAGATGGTTGCTCCTCCCCTTGCAACCGCTTGAACAGGATGGAAGCGAAATAGATTGAAATGCATAACACCACGATTGCAATCGAAGCCACCAGCATGGGCATGATTTTTATTGGCGACTTGCCTTTATGGATTTCCCTGCCTGCCTTGGCGGCAACTTCAGCGCCGCCAAGAGTCGTCATTATATGTAGTAATCTTTCCTTGTTGTTAATTTCCGGCTTTAACGCCTTGGTTACTTCCTTGAGCAAAGCCTTCTCAATATTTTCGCGGGTACGGGAAAGGTCTTCAGCCGCCTCTTTTCGGGTAATCTTCAACAAGTCCGCAATCCTGGTTGAAGAAGCCCCGAAAAAGGCGTGTAATAAAATACCCTTGCGTTCCTGCGGCGTGAAAGAACCCAGTTCTTCTTCGAGGGGTTCGATGAGTTCATTTTGTACCCATTTCAAATCCACAGCAACGGATTCCCCGTTTCGCTGGCGGGGTTTGTTCCAGTTGGGAGCCCGTCGCGACGACAACTGTTCCGCAGTCTGCTGGGCAATGGAAACAAGCATAACACCCAGTTTCCTGACATCGGTCAACGAAATCAGGCGTTCATAGCACTCTTCAAACGTTTCCACCACCACCTTGTCCGCCAGAAAAACATTACCTGTTTGGGCAAGAGCTATGGCATAGACCATGGGCTGGTATTTTTCGATGATTCGCCCGTATAACGCAGTCTCGCCTTTTAGAATCTCGCGGATAATTGCAGTCTCTGTCTTCGTTCCTGATAGGGAGAACACTTGCTTGCCCCTTGCTTGCGCCACATGGAGCGCCTGTTACATGATTTGTTCCGGATTCCGTTCTTGAGTAACTGTTCCGCGAATCCTCCACCACGTATCAAAACTATGCTGTTACACAAAAAAACGATTCGGGGTCTTCACAATTTATTTTATTGGTCACATCAGGGTTCGTCTCACCCTGCCGACAAAGTGTACTATTTTACGCCAGACAAAACAAAGTGGGCGGAGCAGCCGTACTCTGAAAGCCTGTCAACAGGACATACAGGATTGGGAAGCCTGCGCAAGTATTCTCTGTATTTGGGCCTGTTCAAACCGGATGTCATGACTCTGCCCAGAGTCGGCATACCACAATATTCCACGCTCAGGCATCATGCCCTTGAGCGTTTGAAAGGCCGCGGCATACAGATACAACTGCATCGTGTAATGCGCCCTCAAGGTCGAATCAGGTTTCCCGGTTTTGTAATCCACGATGACCCGATCATCCACCACAGCATCCAGCACGCCCCGGAGGATAGCGGGACCAATATCCAAGAGAAAGGGCACTTCCCGGTCCACGGCAGCCGCACCCGCGTATAAGGACCACAAATCAGACTCCCGAAATTCTTCCACCATGCGTAACAATGTATTGCGTAATGTTTGGGAATATTCCATGCCGAGCCCGGCTTCTCGGACAAGTTGATTTATATCGGGTGGTATATCGTCGGTAAAATTCCATTTCTCAAACAGTCGGTGCACGAGCGTGCCCCGTTCCATGGAAAAAGTCCTGGACGGTACAGCGGTGTCCTCGTCCCCGAGTTCCTGTCCACCGTCATCCTCCCCTTCTCTGTCGGTCACTCCAGTCATTAGTGCCACCATTCGGGTAACCGAGAAGACCCGGCCCTCCCCGACAATATCGCCGATGGGCCTGATCTGCCTTGCAATGGCATCTTTGCCCAATTTGAGGGTTACCGGTTTGGCGGGCGGAGACGAAGTTATGACAGGAAGGCTCCGTATCATGCGCATTTGCCACTTAGGTTCCGTAACAATGGCCTTGTCCTGGAGTTCTGTTAATTCATAAGCCCGGTTTAATGTGTCCGCCCAACTAAACCGTGGGGAAAAGGGGTGACTGCATAGCACCAAATAGTCCTTGGCCCGGGTCATGGCCACATATAAAATGCGGGCACTTTCCATCTTTTCATCATGGCGGCGAAACCGGTTCATGGCTTCAAAAAACGAACCGACCTGAAACATTCCGTCTTCATCCGTTGCCTTGGCGGCAACTCCGAAATGCTTGTGATGCAGGACAAGCTCCTGACCACCCTGACGGCTGCCCGCGAACATTTCCGGCAGAAAAACAATGGGGAATTCCAGCCCTTTGGCCTTGTGGATACTCATGAGGGTAACAGCCCCCATCCCCTTTGACTGCAGCGTGGATTCACCTTCTTTGAGTTCGCGGAACGTCACGTCACTAAGATATTGCGTGAATTCGGCCAAGGTTGCCGGTCTGGACTGGGTGAAACCGTCGGCCATCTGGATCGCCTTGCGTACATTGGCTGCGTGCTGCAGGCCAAGATACCCGCCCAGCAGCACGGCTTCATACCCTGTACGCTCGAGGACTTGGCGCAGCAGATGTCCCGGTTCGCTTTCTCGCTGCTCATACAGTTCCGAAAACAAGCGACGCGCATTATCCAGCACTTCCGCCTGGTCAAAGGCATCGGGATACGCGTCCGAATGGAAGACCGCCGCAAGACCGTCCCGCATCATGGCCATGCGCATGAGACTCTCATCTGACAAACCGGCAATCGGGCTGCGCAACACAGTCACCAGTGCCTCTTCGTCCCAGGGATCCAGAATGAGCTGAAGCAGAGCCAGTATATCCTGAATCTCCCGACGCTGAAAAAAACCGGCGCCGGATATGCGGTTATAGGGGATATGCTGTTCCCGTAGAGCGGCTTCATACTCATTCATGTAAGAACCCCGTCTGAACAGCAATACCACATCATCATACTTTGCGGATCGGGTAACACCTTTTTTTTCATCCACCAGCTGCAAGGGGGCATCTCCGCCGCACAGTTCACGGATACGCCGGGCAACGAATTCCGCGTCTCGCTCCCGCATGTTCGCGGCGGCCTCTTTCTCCCCAATCTGTGGCAGAAAACACTCTACGCAGGGGGTGTTTTGCGCCTTTCGAAACACGCCCATGGATTCATAATTTTCCACCGCGTCCAGCAACCCGGTTCGCATAAAAAAATCATTCACGAATTGGAGAACATCCGGCAAAGACCGGAAATTATCCGGCAGCGTCAAGGGATGGCGACTTTGTTTTCTGACACGGTTGAAGATATCCACTTCCGCCCCGCGAAAGTAATAGATGGACTGTTTGACATCTCCGACTACAAAGAGGTCGGGGCCGCCATCCGCCGTCATAAGCAGTTCCGCGATATCATACTGCCGGTTGTCGGTATCCTGAAACTCGTCTATCAGCAGAAAACGGATACCTCCCGCAACACGGCGGCAGAGAGCGGGATTGTTGCGCAACAGCTTCAGGGTTTCATTGATCATGTCTTCAAAATCAAGAGCTGCCCGCGCCTGCCGGAACTCCCTGTACGCGTCCATAACCTGATTGCCGACCTGAACAAGATCACAGGTCATTTGCGCCGCTTTCTGTTCAAATGTGTCGTTCCATTCCGGGAGCAGACATTTAGTCTTCAAAAAATATTTCGCTTTTGTTAACGTTTCTTTCAAGTCATCATAAACCGCATCCGACGGCCAGTTATCTTTTTTGCCGCCCATGCGTGGGTAATCGGCAAAGTAGGTTCTGATTCTCCCGGCAAGGTCATCTTTACTTTCAACCAGCGCCTGGAATACGGCCATGCATGCATGTCGCTGCTGTTCCCGCTTATCCGCCACGTTCACACATTGACCGTCATAGGCGCCGAGCGCTTCCAGATGTGCGTGTACCTCCTGGTTATGGCAAAACACTTGCAGCAGGGATTCTTGGACCCGAGGCAACTCTTCCCTCCAATGCGCATACAATGCTTCCGGCGAAGCATAGCGCTCTCCGCCGGGAACCGTTTGAAACTCCCAGCGCTTTGCTGTCATGCCTTCCAGGGTCATCTTTAATTGGGCTCGACTCATTTCCAAGGACAATCGCAGACAAGCAGGGTCCTCCTGCTCCAGCAGGCGATACAGCGTTTCCACTACCGCCTGTTCCGCCATTTGTTCCGATTCTACATCTCCCAGAACCGCCCAGTCCGGATCCATGCCGATTCTCAGGGCATGCTCACGCAGAATTGAAGCGCAGAAGGAATGAATCGTGCTTACACGGGCACTATCCACTTGGCGCTCCATATCACGCCAGAAGTGCGTGTCTCCGGAATGTGCCGGGTCGGCGGCCTCACGGAATTTGCGGCGCAGCCGCGCCTTCATTTCCGCAGCGGCCTTTTCTGTAAAGGTAATGGCGACAATCTGGTCCAGCCCGAGTTCCCGGCCGGGCTGCTCCCTGTGCTCGGCCAGAAGCCTTGCGATCCGCTCGATGAGAATGGTGGTTTTCCCTGAACCAGCGCCGGCGGCCACGCAAACCAGCGGGTCGCGAGCATTAACGGCCTTTAACTGATCCGAGGTAAAAGCGGAGGGGGTGGTTTCCCCCTCATTCTGTTTTTCGATCGGAAGCCCGGTTTCTACAGTGTCAGCCATATTAATCATCCGTTTCTTCGGTGGCGTTACGATCAGGAAACTTCATTTGAACGCGCCATTCTTCATATCTGGCCGCCGACGGTATGGAATGATTCGTCGGCGTAAAGTGTTCGTCCGGCAGTGGAGGAAAATATCCGGTTCGAATACCGGCAATAGCCGCGCTTATGCGGGCTTTGGCTTTTTCCTCTCTGTTCCTGGCGTCATCCGGCGTGGCCAGAAACAAAGCTTCCCGCGGTTTCCCCGTGAAAATGGGCAGGTAATAGGCGCTTTCAACCGTATAGTCCTTAAGCAGGTATTGCTCGGCGGCCCAGGCATAAAGTGTCAGCTGCACCGACAAACCGCAGGTGATGTCTGCCTTTGCAGGCATTGAAGCTGTTTTATAATCAATAAGGACTGCGGCGCTGTCGGACAGGTCAATTCGGTCAATCTTACCGGAGAAACGAATGTCTTCTCCGTCAATAGTCATAGTAAAGGGTGATTTCTTGGAAAGGGTATCTGTGGGATTACGGGGCACGTAACCGAAAGAGACCTCGAAATAAGACGGCTGTAAACCGATGGGCTTGTCGTTTTGATGGGTCAGGTAGCGCTGAAGGGCTGCGGCAAACCGTCTTTCCTCCACGCGAACCAAAGGGGCCGGAATCTGTTTTAAATCCGGGGCATTATCCAAGAATACATTCGCAACGGTGGTATCCATAAACTTACGGGCTTGAGTCTCATTTCGTGCCAGGATTTCCGGCACGGTTTTCCCTTTGTAGTGTTTATGGAACCGCTGCAACACTTCGTGCAGCAGGGTACCGCGCTGCAAGGAATCGAGTTCCCCTCCGGCCATTTCCGTTTCCTGCACCTGAAGGATACGCCGCAGAAAAAAATTAAAGGGAAACGCAATATACGTTTGAAGCGCCTCCGTACTGAACTGCGCCCCGGAGCCGAATTTATTGAACAGCCATTCCAACAGGTCCGGCGACTGGACAACACCGTCATAAATGGAAAAGGGGGCTGGACTGTTGCGTTGTTCCTCGATGGCGGCCAGCCTTTTTACCGGCAGTAATATTTCAGGAAAGTCGCCTTCAACCGCCGGGATTTCCCGATAACGCACAGCATTTGCAAGATCACGCGGCGAAGCGATTAGAGCGGCCTCCGGCACAAAGCAGTCAGGTTCCGGGTCGTCATAGATAACACCGTCCACCCCCTTGAACAGGTCCGTAAGTTCCGTAATGTAGGGACTGGGAAGAGACTCTCTTCCGCTTTTGTCCTGTTTGCGCCAGCAAAGCGACAGGTTGTTCTGCGCGGCACACAGAGCATGATAAAACAGAAGCCGTTCCCGATACGTATGCTCCCGACGTCCAGCAAGGTCCATACCCTGAGCGCGCAGGCGCGACAAATCCAGTTCGGAATACAGGGCATTCTGAGGCGCCGGACGGGGAAGTACGCCTTCATTCAACCCGCCCAGGAAGACATAGGAAAAGTTTTCACAGCGCAGTCCGTCAAAACCCGAGCAAAAGACGGCGCCACCGGTCCTGCCTTCCATAAACAGTTCGGATTCCTCCATGCCCTCCCGTAACATCGTGATGAAATCGTTGAAACTGACTTGGGAATCCGGCAGTGCCCCGTCGGTAAAGAATTGGAGAAGTCCGCGCAGGGCGTTCATCGCGGAACGGTTCATTTCACTTCCTTCGACTGCCTTCACCATTCCAAGCGCTTCCACCAGGTCCCCGAACCATCGGGCGTATTCTCCCGGTTCCGCCGCCTCGGGCAGGCGGTCTTCAAATTCGGCGAACAGATCCAAACGCCGGCGGAAAAGAGCCACCGCCTCCGGGGTGCAGGCGGAGTGGGATAGGGCGGACGATTTCGCCAATTGCTGCTCCAGGTACTCAAGGGCCTCCTGCCATGCGACGCGTCCCATGACCACGCCCGTTTTGCGGGCAATCAGGGGAAACGCCATTACATCATTCTTTTGTTCCGGCATCGTATGGATAAGGGGGGAAGAAATCAAGGCGACAAGATTTTGGGTCTCCCACTTCCCTATAAGGTCAACTATCCGCATTAAAACGGCGGCCATCGGCGAAAAGAGCAGTATAGGCGCCTCTCGCAACCTATAGGGGATCCCAAATCCGTCGAAAATGGATCGCAGCATGGTTGCGCTTTCACCTATGTCTGCCAATCCTACCGCGATGGCGGTGGGAGGCACCCCGTGCTGTACAATGAGACTCTTAACGGAACGCCCGATAAATTCTATCTCATGCTGCGCGTCCGCGCAAGGAATAATCTGTAGATTCGGGTTCAAATCCGCAGGCATCGGATGCGCATCGCGGCAAAAAATTCCGGCGACGGCATACTGGATGACTGTTCTTGGAGAATAGGACGGGCAGGTAATGAGTTCCGCCTCCGCGGTCCTGATAAAGTTGGCCGTCCAGTGCTCCTGCAGATGAAATAGATCGATACGGTTCGGATCAACATCATAATTGATGCCGACGATCAATCGCGAAACATGTCGAGACAGACTTTCCAGAAA